>Ga0255756_1006179_pt1 | contig 10853 bp, 9 predicted proteins | sample 011ome_20_FD_179956 | JGI IMG/M metagenome (GOLD analysis project Ga0255756, IMG submission 179956) | Coastal salt marsh microbial communities from the Groves Creek Marsh, Skidaway Island, Georgia - 011509CT metaG (version 2) | ecosystem: Environmental > Aquatic > Marine > Intertidal zone > Salt...
AAACCGGGCGATGCCATTTACATTCCTTCCCTCTGGTGGCACCAAGTCGAATCGACGGCAAAGATCAATGGCCTTGTAAACTTTTGGTGGACCACTCAGCCAAGAGAATATGGGCGTCCCATGGACGCATTTAATCACGCCTTACTCGCGATAAAGACACTACCCGAGGCTGAGCGTAATGCTTGGGCGACACTCTTTGATTATTATGTGTTCTCTGAGCAATCGCGGGACGGGCAGCGCTGGAAAAGTGGTGCCATTGACCGCACAGAGCACCTCAACGTCGATGTCGCCAAAAAACTGAGGGGCGAACTCATCAACAATTTGAAACAAGTATGACTGATTTTAAAGACAGACCGATCAACCGAGTGGTCATAGCAGGCGGAGGCACCGCCGGCTGGATGGCAGCCGCGGCCTTATCCCGACTGGTGGGCCGCCAGCTGGAAGTGACTCTCGTCGAATCTGAGGAGATTGGTACGGTTGGCGTGGGTGAAGCGACGATTCCCACGCTACTCACCATGAACCGGCTGCTGCAAATTCCCGAACCCGACTTCATAAAAGCGACCAGCGGCACCTTTAAACTCGGGATCCGATTTGAGAATTGGCTTTACGAGGGTCACGACTACATCCACTCTTTTGGTGATACGGGCAAGGGCTGTTGGGCCGGGGGTTTTCAACACTTTTGGAAGAAAGGGCAGCAACAAGGGCTAGCCGAGGAATACGGCGCTTATTGCACGGAGCTTAGAGCGGCCGTTGAGAATAAATTCGGCATTCTGTCTGAACACAAGTTGAACTATGCCTACCATTTGGATGCCACTGCCTACGGGCAATATCTGCGGCGACTCGCTGAAGCGAATGGAACACAACGGATAGAGGGGCAGATAGCGCATGTCTCGGTTTCGGAATCGACCGGTTTTATCGATTACCTGCAGCTAAAAGACGGGCAACAGGTCGCGGGAGATCTCTTCATCGACTGCACGGGCTTCAGAGCCCTACTGATTGAAGACGCGCTAAGAACGGGGTTCGATGACTGGAGCCACTGGTTACCCTGTAACCGGGCCTGGGCGGTGCAAACTGAACTCACTGGCGAGCCCGTCCCCTATACCCGCGCCATTGCCCATGACAGCGGATGGCGATGGCGAATTCCGTTGCAGCACCGTGTCGGCAATGGCTTGGTTTACTGCAGTGACTATTTAGATGACGATGCTGCCAGAGAGCGCTTGCTCAGCTTAGTTGACGGGACGCCGATCATCGATCCAAGACCGATTCGCTTTACGACCGGGCAACGCAGGCAATATTGGAATAAGAACTGTATCGCGCTGGGATTGTCCAGCGGCTTTATTGAACCCCTCGAGTCAACCAGCATTCATTTTATTCAAAATGGCATTATGTGGTTATTGCTCATGTTTCCCGACAGTGTCATGAGTCAAGCATCGGTAGATGAGTACAACAACAAACTGCGAGGCGAGGCCGAACGCATCCGCGATTTTATCGTACTGCACTACTTCGCCAATCAACGGGCCGGAGAGCCGTTCTGGGACATGTGCCGGGACTTACCAATACCGGAGTCTTTGAGTCAGCGCATGGCGTTGTTTAAAGAGACGGGACGGGTGTTCAAACCACAGGATGACGTCTTCTCGGAGAATTCATGGGTGCAGGTCATGATGGGCCAAGGCCTTATACCCGAGAGCTACCATAATATCGTTGATTCAATGAGCAACGAACAACTGCAGCAATTTTTGGGTGACATTCAGCGGGATGTCGAGCGAACGGTTGCCGCGCTTCCTAATCATGGTGCCTTTGTTGAGGCGCTGGTTGCGCACGCCCGGTAAGTGGGCTCAGCTCTACACCAAACGGCATCTGATTATTTGAGCAAATGCTGGATGGCCGAGCGGTAGTTTCGGCTGACGCGCACTTTGACGTCGTCGTCCAGATGCAGCAAACACTCGCCCTTTGGCAGGGTGTCCACCGCGCGCACTTTCCTCACATTAACGATAGTGGAACGGTGAACTCGGACGAAATCCTGACTGAGCTTTGCTTCAAGGTCTTTCATGGTGGAGCGCAGAATGTGGACCTTGCCAGTAGCATGAACACACATATAGTCCCCCGCCGCATCGATCCAATCGATGTCTTCATGGGGCAGTAGGTAAGTGTGGCCTCCATCTTTTATGGGTAAACGTTCGTACTCTGTTGACGAGGGCCCACCTTCTGTACTGGCGTGCTCAACTTGTCGAAGATGAGCAATGGCACCCAGTGGTGCGTTTTTACCTGCTCGCAATTCGCCTACGCTGAGGCGCTGTTTGGCGCGATCCAATGCCATCCGCACCCGTTCGGGATCGAAAGGTTTGAGCACGTAGTCGACGGCGTGCAAATCAAAGGCCTGACAGGCATATTGATCAAACGCGGTGGCAAAAATGACGGCAGGCATGAGGTCTGCCTGGGTTTTTTCGACAACCTCGAGCCCAGTCAGGCCCGGCATTTCAATATCCGTCAGCAAGATGTCAAAGGCTTCTTGCTGCAGTCGGGCAACGGCCTCTTCACCGTTCGAGCATGTCGCCGCCACTGTGAACCCCGGCAATCCATCGACGATCGAGCGCATAAGCTCAATGCTGAGCATCTCGTCGTCAACCAGCAATATGCGCAAATCGGTCATAGCGGTGCCATTATGCCGCTTCTTGCGCGGGGATGCAGATCTCTACGCGCATACCACCCAAAACGGAGCTCGTCGAACGGCAGTGCGCACGCGCTCCGAAAAGCGTCTCGAGACGCTGACCAACATTCTGGAGTCCTATTCCTACACCTGTGTCCGCCCGACCCTGCTCCGCATCATCGCGGAAGCGATCTTCGTCGGCACCGCTGTCCTCCACCGCAAGATACAGGGAGCCGTCTCTGACGCGAGCCGTGACCTGAATAGTGCCGCCAGCTTTAGATTTGGAGATAGCATATTTAACTGAGTTCTCCACCAGAGGCTGCAACAGCAAACTCGGCACCTCGCAACGATACGCATCGGTTGAAATGTCCAAAACGAGCTCCAGTCGCTCAGAGAATCGAACTTTTTCAATATCCAAATACAGCTGCAGGGCAGCAAGCTCTTCCTGGAGTGTCGTCAGCGAGACGCGCTCCTGCTCCAACGAGAATCGCAGAAATTTCGATAGGTTTAGCAGCATACGGTTGGCGTCATCCGTTCTTGCGGTTGTCACCAGCGCGCTGACCGAATTGAGCGTATTGAATAAGAAGTGCGGGTTTAACTGATACCGGAGTAGCTGCATCTGCGCCTCTTTTGCCTCCGCCTCCGCTTGTATCCGTTTCAGGGCCTCCTGCCGCTGTGCCGACTCGGCGCGCACCGCCACCTCCTGCTCACGCTGCAAGAACTGATAATATTTTATGCCGTGATAGAGCGCCGCCCACGTAAAAAACACAAATAGCGAGGGGAAGAGCCATCCGCCAAAGTCTGCCCATAGATCGCCCGCCCCGGTCATGGCCATGAAAAGCACAAGTCGCAATGCCGCCCAAACGAAAGCAAAAAGCATCGCCGCGCCCAACACCACGACAAGTCGAATGTAGATGTGCCAATGCCAAACGGCCCGGTACAGGTATCTAAGAGGGAGTGACAGCAAAAAGCCCAGCGCCGACTGGGATATGTTGTGGGCGAGATAGGACCATTCATACTGGTCGTAGGGCACGCTCAGACTCAGGTAGGTCAGTAGCGAGATCCCGATCCACCCCATGACCTGCAGTAACCAGAACAAGGTGCCGTCGTCAGGAACCAAGCGATGGTAAGTTGCTTTGTCGGGCTCCACGGGCCCTCCCAATTTGACCGATAACCGCAAGTAGAGATGGTAACTGATTGATGTAGATGGAAGTATTAGAAAACCCCACGGCACCGTAAAAATGGTAAAATTTGGCATCGGCCCAGTAGAGGCCGTCCGCGTTTTGGGGGACAACAATTCTTATGACCGATATCAATGCGGTAGCCAGCGCTACTTTGCTCGCTGAGGATAATCAGGCCTCTGTCAGCGCCATGCTCAATGCCATACTGAACACGCCTCTCACTCCCATGGAAGCCAATCAGGCTAAATCCTACATGGAACAAATTGCGGCTCGCGCTGCCAATGACGAAGGCGCGGAGGTTGCCCTCTTTCAGCTGATGGAGATGAAAAATCAGCACACCACTTACGTGATGCGCGTGGCGCTGTTCTCCAACAACAAAGCGATAGGGCTTGATGTCATGGACGCGGAAAATGGTCAGTTTTTCGTGCCTGAAAGCTGCCCCGTAGTGGAACTGCAGGCTTACGCGCTGAATTGACGCACCGCAGTACAACTGGGGAAGCCCTCACCTTTATCACACTGGTGGGGCTGGTGGCATATGCCGCCATTGCCACTGACCTCTATCTGCCAGCGATTCCCGCTATTGTTACCGATCTCGGTGCAACTGAATCTGAAGGGCAACTCACCCTCAGCGTATTCATGGTCGGACTGGCCATCGGTCAGCTCATCTTTGGCCCGTTGTCTGATCAGTTCGGACGGCTTCCGGTTGTGCGTATCGGGACGCTGCTCTTTTTAGTGACATCGGTGTTGTGCGCGCTGGTACGGCAGATGGAGCTGATGTGGCTGACGCGCACATTGCAGGGGATCGCCGCTGCCAGTGGTCCCGTCATTGCACGGGCGATCGTGCGAGACCGCTACGAGGGCAATCGCGCCTCCCAAGTCATGTCGGTGTTATCCGGGGCAATGGCCGTAATACCCATGATCGCCCCCAGCCTCGGCGTCTTGATTCTCAGCTTTGCGCCTTGGCCTGGCGTTTTTTTCGCGCTGGCACTGTTTGCACTCCTTATCCTATTCGCACTCACGCGCTTTCCCGAATCCGTGACGCGCGAGCGTCAAGAGCGGCTGACTTTTCGTAGCGTCTTTCGCGCCTTTCGCGCGATGCTCACGTCAAGCGCTTTCATCGGTTACCAAATGGCGGGCTCTTTCTCTTTCTCCGCACTATTTTGCTACCTTTCGACGGTGGCTTACTTTCTTCCCGACGTGTTTGACGTTCCGACATCACTATTTGGATACGCCTTCGCGCTGACAGTATTTGGTTTCATGACGGGCAGCTTAGTGAATGCCAGCCTGGTCATGCGCTATGGCACGAACATGACACTCAGAGCCGGTCTTCTTACTAGCCTTGCCTCCGCAGTCGGCATAGTGGCATTGGCACCTGACGCAAAAAATATGATGCCTACTCTCGCGGTATTGTCGTCGACCTTTTTTTTCGGTGTTGGACTTACTTCTGCCAATGCCTCAATGGGAGCCATCTCGCTGTTTCGCCATCAGGCGGGCGCGGCTTCAGCGGTCTACGGATTTACCCATGCCCTACTCGCCTCTCTCGTGGGCGCTGTCGCCGGCGGGCTCTATGCAGGTCGACTGATAGAGCCCGCGCTTATCGTTCTCGCATGCTCGTTTCTAGCGATTAGTGGCCTGCTCCTGATACCGCGAACAGGAGTCTCAACATGAGGCAGACCAGCACGAGATGTCGTATCGCCGATCAATCCAGTGGGTGTCAACTGAACCCGCGAAGAGGAGGATGAAGTGGGCGATACGCGATGGGAGCAATTACTCCGCTACCGATTTATAGAAATCATTGCTCTTTGGGAGGGGCGGCTCACCACGCGGCATTTACGCGAAGTCTTTGGTCTCGGCCGCCAGCAGGCCAGTAAAGATATCAATAACTACAAGCGCTCTATCGGCCCGGGCAACCTCGAATATGACGCCGCGGCAAAAGGCTACAGACCCAGTGACACCTTCTCTCCAGTTGTCTCGAGAGGCACCGCTGAGGAGTATCTGGACATTATCGCGGGCTCGAGCGACATACATCAGGTTTTAGGTCGACTTCCAGATGCGCTCACCGCTACCGAGGTCCTTCGTGCCCCGGTAAGGCAAGTCCCCCCTGAAATATTACGCCCGCTGATCAGCGCTGCGAGGGAGTCACGTCGCGTCGAGGTCGACTATGTGTCACTCAATGCGCCTGACCGCGAGGGTCGCATCATCGTCCCTCATACGTTGGTGTGGACAGGCCTGCGCTGGCACGTGCGCGGCTGGTGCGAGAAAAACCAGGCCTATCGAGACTTTGTGTTGAGTCGTTTTCGTGGCAAGCCAGAGATCATGGACATCTCCGATCACACCGTTCAGGAGGATCTTGAATGGCATACGTGGATTGAAATTATCATTGCGCCAGACCCGAGATTAAGTTCAGCGCAACAAGAGGTAGTAGCCCATGACTACGCCATGGCGGGAAAGCAATGGCATCTATCCGTCAGGGCAAAACTCCTACCCTACTACCTAAAACTGTTACAAATCGACCCTGAGAACGTAAAGACCGACGCCCAAGCGCAACAGCTGGTGATCCTCAATCCCGACGACTTGTCGCCTTGGCTTTTTTCGTCGGCGCCTTCGCCTTAACGCTAGAGTTCCGACGGCGCTTGGAAGCCTGACGCATTAGAGAGCGTGGCATTCTCGGCTTTTTACCAGTTAAGAAATAGCGGTGAATCATCTCTTGTGCCTGTAGTGCGGGCGTCGACCTCCCACGAGGTAGCAACTGATTACTCTGCCGGCTATCTAGCACTCGCGCTTTGACGTTATCTTGCCACTGCTGGTCGAGGACATCCTGCAATTGTTGCTGCACTGCCGGATCTTTGACCGGACACAGCACCTCTACTCGGTAATCAATATTTCGCGTCATAAGATCTGCCGAACCCAGCAGGTACTCGGGTTGCCCGCGGTTGTGGAAGACGTAGATTCGCGGGTGCTCAAGATAGCGACCGATAATGCTGATGGCTTTGATATTGTCAGAAACACCTTTCACACCCGGCAATAAAGTACACATGCCGCGGACGATCAGACGAATCTTTACCCCCACCTGACTGGCCTCATACAATTTCAGCGTCAATTGCCGATCGACCAGATTGTTGCACTTAAGGGTCATCATGGCGCGGTAACCCAGGCGCGCGTTTTTAATTTCCCGATCAATTCGCTCAACCAACCCCGGCCGGGAGCTGTGGGGCGATACCAGCAGCGTCTCGTATTTGGGGAGTTGGTAATTGAATTTTAAAAAGTTAAACACGGCCGCAACATCGCGGCCAATAACCTGATCCGAAGTCAGCAAAGAGAAATCAGTATAAAGACGCGCAGTCTTCTCGTTAAAGTTTCCCGTGCCTATATGGCTGTAGTAACGGATCTCTCCGGCTTCGCGGCGCTCAATAGAAAAAAGCTTGCAGTGCACCTTGAGCCCGGGGATACCAAAAATGACCTCGACGCCTGCCTCAGTCAATCGATGGGCCATCTCAATATTTGCCTGCTCGTCAAAGCGCGCAGCCAATTCCACCACTGCGGTGACACGTTTGCCATTATTCAGTGCGTTGATTAGCGCTTCACCAATACGGGAATTCTTCGCGGTGCGGTAAAGACAGATTTTGATGGCGACCACGTCGGGATCCAGCGCAGCCGTTTTAAGCACATCGACGAGATAATCGAAAGGATGATAGGGAAAATAAAGCAGGACATCCCGCGCTCGGATTACATCGAAGATACTCGCCGGATCATCTATCTCAGGTAAATTGATGCGCGGATGCGGCTTAAACTCGAGGTTCTTTCCTCCCGGATTAGGGAAGGATAGGAAGTCCTTGGAATTATGATATCGCCCACCCGGGATCATGCTGTCGTAGCGACCAAAGCCGAAACTCTTTCTGAGTGCATTCAGCAATGCCTCAGGCATGGATTTGTCATAAACAAACCGAACTGCGTCGGCACGCCTGCGCTGCTTAAGACTCGTGGCCATCTTGGCTATCAAGCTTTCGTTGATAGAGGGGTCGAGCTCGAGCTCTGCATCTCGTGAAAATTTAAAGCAATAAGCACTCGCTGAGATTGGCCCAAACACACCGCGAAAAACCAACGGCAAGCAGGCGCGAATCACATTATCTAGGGTGATGTACACCGTCCCGCGTCGCCGGCCTTTCTGTCTGGGAATCTCAATAAATCGACCTAGCTGTTCTGAGGGGACCTCTAGAACAGCAAACCGCTGCCTCGCACGTGCCTTGATCATGACCGCCAAGTACAACGATTCATCTGCCAAATTGGGCATCGCTTGCGCCTCATCGACTAGGATCGGCTCGAGCTCTGGCAACACAGTGTTTTTAAAAAACTGCTGTACGAAATTCAGCTGGCCCTCATCCAATTGCTTTTCATTAATGAGATAAATCTTCTGCTTCTGTAACTCCCGCATCAAACTGCCGTATATGGCGTCGAACTTACGCTGGAGCGCCACTACCTCACGCTGAATCAACTGCAACAGATGCTTGGCGGCCTGTCGTTCGGGCCCCTTTGATACGCTGATGAGTCGCCTCACCTCCGCTACACGAACACGAAAAAATTCATCAAGGTTGTTCGAAAAGATACCCAGATAACGGACCCGCTCAATTAAGGGCACCTCAGGGTTCTCCGCCTCCTGGAGCACGCGGGCGTTAAAGGAGAGCCAGCTCAGCTCTTTGGGGAAAAAACGTCGCTCGTCGAGATCGGCCCATCGCGTGGCAACCGGATTAACTGACATGATCAATTTCCAAAAAAAAAGTTTTGTGGGGAGGTTCAGATGATGCTTGTATCATTAATTCTGTGTCTGACGCCATCGCTGACCGACGCCGCCATAAAGATCTTCCAGAGCAATCGCCCGCCGGCCAATCGCTGTATTTAGTCTAAAGCGGCGCCAGCACCGACCCTCTAAGCGGGCATCAGATCTACTTGTTCGATTGAATAAAATCCAGAGCGACATCCGCGCAGGCTTGGGGTGATTCCAGAGGCAAGAGGTGCCCGCCGCTGAGGGTCGTGGTTTGTATGTTTGAATTCAATTGCCTTGCCCAGTTGAGTGTTTTTGCTGAGAGTACATCAGAGTGATCGCCCGCCACGATCAGCATCGGACATCTCAGACGCTTGAGCGCCCCACTCATTCTTGGCACAGAGCGATAAACGCATGCCTCCCACTGGCCAGAGTAACGGAGATGAACCTGGTCGTCCCCGCGAGAAACATGAGCCGCCATCACATAGTCCATGAGGACAGCGTCGGAAATATCTTTAAAAACACGCTTGCCTCGATAAAATTCATACGCTGCTTGATGGCTCGAAAACCGATGTGGCCTCGCCAGCGCGCGCTTTACGATGGGCATGGCGTCGGGCTTGATTTTTGCGAACAAACGAGACCAAAACCAGACCTTATTAGAAATGAGCACCGGATCAAGGGCCACAATGCCTTTAAAGCGGGCCGGATGCTCGCTCGCCGCAAGCATTGCCGACGCAGCACCCATAGAGTGCCCCACCAGCCAAACTGAATCAGCGCCGCTTTCCTCTATCCGGTCAAGCAAATCGCGCGCATAGACCTGCCAAGACAAAAAGCTTGGCGCGGGAGATTCACTCCACAGAGGTCGATGCTCGATTCCGGCGACATCCAATTGCGAAGCCAAACCTCGCAGCAAAGCATCGTAAGATCCGGGCGGATACCCGTTAGCGTGGGCAAATAAGGCAGGGGGTCCCAAAAGGGTTGATCTCTTTAATCGCGGCTATCGTCCACTTTACCGCAAAAAATCCTCTGTCGGAGTGCATCCCGACGGCATTCGGGCCAATTCGCAGTAACATTAAAAGGCTCTGGGTGTGCAGGCGTGCAACACTTGGCGTATCGAGCACCAAATAGTACAGAGGCAAGAACCGGCCACACTATCGAAGAGGCGCAATTATGACAATGAAAGCAATATTGACTGCCGCGTTAACGGCAGTAGTCGTCACACTGTCAGGCGGTGTTTATGCTGAAGGCAGACTCGAAACCCCCAAAGACGGTACTGCGATCAGCGGTAAAGCGCTTTTCTCGGGATGGCATTGCGATGCCACCACGATAGAGATCGAGCTGCCCAGCGGAACCAAGCTGCTGGCGGCATCAGGCACATCACGCGGCGACGTCAAATCCACCTGCGGAAAGAGCGACGTCGGTTTCGGATTGCTCTTCAACATGGCAACCCTGGGAGCAGGAGAGCACACGGTGAAAGCCTATGCCGATGGCGTAGAATTCGCGGAATCGACTTTTACCGTCACGAAGCTGTCAGAGGGAGAATACGTGTCCGGTAAATCTGCGACCACAACGGTCACAGATTTCCCAAAAGCAGGCCACTCCATCACGCTTGCCTGGGAGCAGACGTTACAGAACTTTGTGATCACCAGCGAGTCTATCCCATCTACGGGCGGTGCTGACGTGTTGCAGGATGGCATTGCCGATTTGCAATACGACGCGGGCATCTTCGCGTTTGATCAGGCGCTGAGTTACGGGGCCTGTGGTGGCGGTCCGGCGCCAGACACCGAGTGCGAATCGATCGCCTTTGAAGTGGTGGACGATGCAGATCGGGGGTCTGTGTTGGAGGTCAGCTACCTAAGCGACCTATTCGCCGGTATTGTGATTGACTCCAATGAGCCCGGTCTCGATATGTCCGCTTATGAAACAGGGGTACTGAACTTCGATATCAAAGTTGTCAGCGCAGGCACCAACACTAGTTTTAGAGTGAAGCTTGACGATCACAACGGCGGCACTACGGGTGAGTTCGCCGTGGACGCGGACAACTCAGGAGCTTGGGCATCCTACAGCGTCAACATGGCCGATCTTCTGGTCAATGTTGATGGGAACGGAAATGGCGGCACCATGTCACTCACCCAACTCAAGGCAGTGGTCTTTATGGCGACGTTTGGTCAGGTGCAAGACGTAGTATTCAGGCTGGACAACGTCTACTTCTCAGAGTAGGCGACTGAAAGCCCTGTTATCAAGGCGGCTATGGCCGCCTTTTTAT
>Ga0255756_1006194_pt1 | contig 10836 bp, 5 predicted proteins | sample 011ome_20_FD_179956 | JGI IMG/M metagenome (GOLD analysis project Ga0255756, IMG submission 179956) | Coastal salt marsh microbial communities from the Groves Creek Marsh, Skidaway Island, Georgia - 011509CT metaG (version 2) | ecosystem: Environmental > Aquatic > Marine > Intertidal zone > Salt...
CGCGCGCGGTGCGCGCGTCGTACCGCGCCGTCGCCGCCTCGACGCTCGACACGACGCCGCGGACGACTTCAGGGCCCCCGGACGCTTCGCCGTCCGACGCGTCGTCCGAAGTCAGCCAGCGCTTCGGGGCGGCGGTTAGGACGACGCCGGCGCCGACCAACGCGTCCGCGTCGACGTCGGCGGATTCCTCCAACGCGCGCAGCAGACGCGGCGGCGCGCCCGCCGGCGCGGCGCACGCGACGAGGACGTAATCGAGCCTCGTCGCCTCCGGCGCGCGTCCGCGCGGCGGCGGCGGCGACGACGCGAGGAAGATCTCCGGGCGAAGGCGAACCTCGCGCGCGACGACGCCGCCGCCGCCGTTTCCGGCGGCGTCGGCGGCGGCGAATCGCGTCGTCGCGCGCGCCTCTCGCGCGCGCGACGCCAGGTCCAGGTCGGACGCGTCGCCGAGGACGTGGTGCGGCACGAGCACGCAGGGCGCGCCGCGGAGCGTGCACGCGACGCCGCATCCGAAGCCGCCCGGGGACGTCACCGCGCACACCAGAGGCGGCGCGCGTCCTCCGTCGTCGCCGTCGTCGCCGTCGTCGCCGTCGTCGTCGTCGCGCATCGCGACGACGCGCTAATGATGATGACGCGACGACGACGACGACGGCGCGCGCGCGGGTACCGCGTTGTCGCCGGCGCGCTGGTCCTTCGCCCACGGCCCGACGTTCTCGAGCGCGGTCGCGACGCTCGTCCCGTCCTTGCCCTCCTCGGACGCGCGTCGCATCCAGGTCGAGACCGCGCGCGCGTTCGGTTCGCGCGCGGCGGAAGCGGTCGAGCGCGCGTCGGACGGAAGATCTGACGACGACGGTTCGGACGGAGGCGGGCTCGGGGTCGTGAACGCCCACGCGACGGTCGAGAGGCCGACGCCCGCGAGGCCGAGGCGAAGGGCGTCGATGAGAGGGCCGGAGTAGATCCCGGTCTGCGAGTTGAGCGTGTACCACCGCGACATGCCGGCGCAGGGCGTTCTGTGATCGACGACGTCATCGACAGCTCGCGCGTTTTGCGCGCGCTCGCGATCTGATCGCGCTGCAGGCGCGTTAAAAAATGTTCATCGGTCAGTTGAAAGGGGACACGATCAAGTGTTGAAACCGAGCGATGGGTGAACGCACCTGACAGTCGATTTCCGCGGCCAGCCGATCTCCCTCGCGGTGGATAAGCGAGCGCGCGCAGCGCACCGCCCCACCTTCCCACGATGTCATCTTTCGCGACGACGACGGTCGCGACGACGACGGCCGCGGCGACGGCGCCGCGCCGCGCCGCGCCCGCGTCCTCGCGCGCCGCGCCCGCGTCCTCGCGGGCGGCGCGTCGATCCGTCGCCGCGCGCGCGAAGTTTGAGAAGATCGCCGTCGGCGCGGACGACGACGCGTCGCCGCCCTCGACGATCGAGATCAAGGGCGTGATGAACGACGACGGCACGCTGGAATTCGACGACGACGAGCTCCCGGACAACCTCTTCGACGCGGTGAACACCGCGGCGATCGCGACGGACGAGGCCATCGCGCAGGGTTCGCTCGGGAACCTCGTCGAGCTGCGCATCCCGGAGCTGTGGGACCCGATATCCGGGAACGTCATGGCCGAGGCTGGCGACCAGCTCAAGGTGTGGGAGATCACGCGCGAGTACACCCGCGCGCTGTGCGAGCGGTTGGGCCCGGACGCGAGGGTGAAGGCGGTCTTCCCGGACGCGGGCGCCGCGGCGATGCTCTCGGCGCGGTGGCCCGACGCGCCGTTCGCCATCGCGTCCGCGAACGACCGCAAGCTGTACGACGCCGCCGACGAGGTGTTGGTCTTCGCCGCGCCGGACCCGCCATCGTTGGAGTCTGTGATGAAGGCGTCGAAGATCGCGAACGAGAACGGCGCGGCGGTGGTGTTGATCAACCCGCGTCTGGCGTCCGGGGACGCCGGCCTCGGGTTGAACTTTCGCCGTATGCGAGAGAACTTTTTAGGACGGATGACGGTCGTGTACGCGCTGCAGCCGCTGCCGTGGTGCAACGGGTCTATTTTCAAGCGGTTCCCCGGGCAGTGGAGGCTGTACCTCGAGGACGAGGCCAGACCGGGGAGGTTTAAGCTCGTGAAGGAGTCGTACCAGAGGCTCGCGGGGGACGAGCTCGACGACGTCGTCATGGCGGAGTTCCGACCGAAGGGAAAGGACGGCGAGGAGATCGAGGCGGGGGCGGTGGAGAAGGTGTTCGGCATCGTCGCGTCGATGCAGCGGTTCATGAACTCGCTGAGGTGATGGACGAGAAAGCTGGCCGCGTTTAATGCGCTAAAGAATACGGAAGCCTTCCTTTTCATCGCACGCGACGTCCTCACTTCGCTCTCGCCGCGAATCGCGCGAGCTGCCCTTGTAAGTTCTCGATCCGCGCCTTGAGCATCACGACGAGCCCGTCGTCCTCGTCCGACGGCGCCGCCCACTCTTCTCCAAGCCGCTCGCCCGAGGCGCCGTATCCGCTCGGAGGCGGACGCGTTCGCGGCGGCGGCGGCGGCTGAAGCGGCGGCGGTCTCGCCGCCGCCGCCGCCGTCGCCGCCGCCGCGCCGCCGCCGGTCTGCGCCCTCGCGGGCCCCCCAGGGTCCCCCCCCCCCCCCGCCGCCGCCGCCGCGGACGCCGCGATCGCTCGCGAACGTTCCGGCGAACTCGGCGTCGCGTCGTCGTGCACGACGGGTGGCGCGCGCGGGGGGACCTCCGCGGCGACGAGCTCGATCGGGGACAACCCCCCCCCGCCCTCGCCGCCGCCGCCGCCGCCGCCTCCGCCTCGCGTCGACGTCGACGTCGGCGACGCGGACCGCGACGACCGCGTGCTGCTCCCCGGCGACCGAGGCGGCCTCGGCGGCGCCGGGCGCGGCGGTTTCGCCCCCGCCGCCGCCCCGCGCGTGGACGGAAACATCATCAACCCCGGGTTCGACCAACCGTCGTCGTCCGTGTCTTCGCCGCCGCCGAACAACATGTCCCCCACGACGTTCCCCAACGCGTCGCTGATGTCCGGTCCGCGGTCGCGGTCGTCGCGGCACGAGCTCGGCGACGACGGGTCGGAATCCGACGTGGACGCGGCCCCGGAAGCGTCGCGTTCGCGTTCGCGTTCGCGTTCGCGTTCGCGTTCGCGTCGGTCGTCGTCCGCGGCCGCTCGCGTCTTCGCCGCGTCGCGTCGAGATTCAAACTCGAGCGATCGACGCGCGCGCGGGGACTCCGCGGCGGCCGCCGCGTCCGTCGTCGCGTCGTTCACGAGCTCCAACGACGCGGACGTGGCCACCGCCGCGTCTACTTTGCGCGCCCACGCGGGAGGATCGAACTCGCGCGGCGGCTCCGTCGTCGTCGCCGTCGTCGTCGTCGTCACCGTCGTCTCCGTCGCGGCGGACGCCGCGCGCGTCGCCGTCGCGGCGTCCCCGGACTCGACGTCGCTCGCGACGAGTTCAAGTTTCGCCCTCGCCGCCGCGACGATGGTCTGGTACTCGTCGTCGTCCACCGGACCGACGCGATCCAACGCCGCGACCGCGGCGGCGGCGCGCGCGGCGGGGGACGCCGCCGCGCCCTTAGTCGCCGCCTCCAGCCGCCTTCGCCGTCTCCACGACTCGAGGATGTCCTCCTCCTCCTCCTCCTCGCCGCCGCCGCCGCGCCCGCCGCGCCCGGACTCCGACGCCGTCGAGACGTCCGTCGCGTCCGGGGCGTCGAACCACCACTCGTCGTCGCCGCGGGATCCGCCGCCGGCGTCGGAGGAGGACCGCCACGTTTCGCGGGAGACGTCCGCTTCGCTCGACGCGTTCGCGCCGCCGCCGACGCGGCGGCGGGACGAGCTCGCGCCCGGCGTCGGCGACGCGGAGAAGAACGGCGCGCGGCGGCCGTCCCGAAGCGCGGACACCGACGCGATGAGCTCGTCCACGAGGTCGTCGGACGGGAGCGGGTCGCGCGCGTCGTCGCGTTCCGGCGGCGACTTCGTCTGGCTCGTCGAAAACGCGAATCCTTCTCTTTCGTCGCGGCGATCGTAGTCGTCGAAGTCGTCCTCGTCGTCCTCCTCCGTGCTTCTCGTCCCGCGTCGCCGCGGCGATTCCCCCGCCGCGGGCGCCTCGCGAAACCGTCGAATCATCGAGCCGATGACGGTCCTCGAGGCGTCGTCGGCGCCGTTCGCGACGCGCGCGCGCGACGTCGTCGCGTTCGCGATGCCGCGTCCTCCGTTCGACGCCTCGAAGGACAGCTCCCGCTCGTACTCCTCCGCGAGCTCGACGAGGGATTCGTTGAAGTCGTCGCCGTCGTCCGCGGGTCGCGGCGACCAGGTCGTGGATGCCAGGTCGCGGACGCGCGCGCCGCCGCCGGCGGCGGTCGTGGACGCGGCTCTCTCGCGCGCGCGGCCGCGCGCGCTCGTCGCAGATCGCCCGGTGTCCAACGCGCTCTTGCGTCGCCGCTCGCCTCGCGGCTCCTCGGGCCGACGGGTGTTGACCATCGGCGCGGTCCAGCGTATCGCGCCCTTGCCCTTGCCCGCGATCGTCTCCCCGCCGGGCCTGGCGTCCGACGCCAGCGGCATGCTCCCCGCGGGTGGCGGTGCTCGCGCGCGTGTGGACGGATGAATTTAAAATCTCAGCTTTTGCTCGTCGCAACTGAGAACTGAAGGAAGCCTCGCTATTTTTCAGCCCCGCCGCGCCGCGCGACTCTCCATCACCGATACGTCGTGCGAGTCCAACGCGGCGCGGCGTTCTCCTCCGGGGGCATCGCTCCGTTGAACCCGCCCGCGCTCCCCGCGTCGAACCCGCCCGCGCCCATCGCGTCGAACCCGCGGGTCCCCCCGCCGACGTTCGCCGCCGCCGCGTCCGCCGCGTCCGCCGCAGCCGCCGCAGCCGCCCACGACGCGTCGCCGCCGTCGTTCTCCGCCCGCCCGAACCGCAGCTCCCACGTCGGGGACATCAAACCGCGCGGGATGCACTCGCGCATGACGCGGTTGAACATCGGCCGCGCGTGGACGTCGAAGAAGACGTCGCCCTCGACGTTCCGCCGCCGGAGCCACGGCTGAGAGAGGACGTACGTCAAGTCGTGCTCGTAAGCGGCCAACACCGCGCGCCGCGCGCGGCCGGCTTCGAAGCCGTCTATGAAGTGCTGCAGAACGAACGCGTAGCGGTGCGCGCACACGGCGTCGCCGCCGCGTATGGGCCCGTGCGTGTCGAACAGGACCAAGTTCGCGAGTCGCGCGAACATCGCGGAAATTTTCGACGACACGAGCTCGTCGCTCACTTCCCTCTCGATGATGTGCTCGACGAGAAATTTGCTCGGGATGTGCCCCTTGCCAGAGTGCGCCATGAACGCGTGCTGACACAGCATGATCACCTCGAACAGCACGTGCACGATCAGGTCTAGAACCCCGATGGAGACGGCGCCGTCCGGGTGACGAAGCTTCGTCAGGTCCATCGAAGCGCTCTCGAAGAATTTCTCGCGCTTCATCGACGGGTGCCGCCGCGGGGAAAACGTGAACAACGCGTGCACGAGCGACTCTAACGAGTGCGGTTCCCCGGTTATGATCCTCGTTCGCTCGTTCACAGCCCCCTCGCTGCCTTCGAGCACGGATCGCGTCCACGTGAGCATTTGCACCGTGCGGTGCGCCGCGGAGCCTTGCGCGACGGCTTTGAACATCCTCGCCCAATTGTCCACGCCGGTTTGCTTCCCGCGCCGGCGCTTCCGCATCGCTGTGAGAATCCCCGGCGTGTGCGACGCCGCCCACGACGCTTCCGCGAGACGCTTCATGACGACGTCGAACAATTCCACAGCGACGAGGGCGTACGATTGTAACTTCGGCGACCGTTTGAAGTGCTCGGACATCGCGGCGATGGCGTTGACGTCGTCGACGTCGAGCGTCGTGCACGTCTCCGGCACGATCCGCGAGCCGACGAGCTCGCCGTATTTCGGCGCGAGAATCTCGGACTCGAGGTCGTCGAACACCTCGCGCGCGTACATCAGATCGTGCCACGGGTCGATCCCGACGCGCTCCGCGTCCTCGGCGCGTCGCGTCGCGCGCAACGACGCGGCCGCCGCGAGCATCGCCGGGTGAAGCGCGGCGCACAGAAGCAACCCTTCCTTCGCCTCGTGCTTCGCTCGGTTCACGTCGCCCTGGGTCGGCGCGTCGTCATCCCGCGCGACGACGTCGGCGGCGGCGGCGGAGCCCCCGCGGGTCCCGGGAGGGGGCGGGAGCGCGCGCGACGGGGGACCGAAGTGGCAGAACCCGTCGACGTCGACGTGGACGCGATCGACGAAATCCGCCATCCCGGCGGCGACTGAGAGCGCGTCGTAGCTCACTCGCGTCGCGCGCGTCGTGCTCGTCTCCGCGTCGTACACCGCGCGCGTCGCGAGTTCGGACCCGTCAACGACATCGCGCGGGAGGCGCGAGGCGAGGATCCCGAGACGCGACGACGTCGCGGGAGGCGGCGGCGGCGACTCGGCGCTTTGGCCGCCGCCGCGTCCGCCGCCGCCGCGTCCGCGCGCCTCCTCCTCCTTCGCCGCCAAGACCGCGACCTGCGCTTGCGTCTCTAACACGCGATGTTTCAGGTGGAACATCAGCTGCGATGACGGTTCCATCGTGACGATGGATATGTTCTGCGTCAAATACCGCGGCGGCGGCGGCGGAAGTTTTAATCTCGGCGTCTGCCGAAGCGGCACGCCGTTCGCCGCCGCGGATTTACCAAACGGCGTTCGCATGAACCCGTTGAAGCTCTCGGTGACCGCGCCGCCGGTGAAGCTCTCGGTGACCGCGCCCGCCTTGCCCGACGCTTTTCCCATGACGCGGTCGAAGCGCCGCCGCGCGCTCGGGCGTTTCGCGTGCGCGGGCGCGCCGTCCGCGTCGTTCGCCGCGGCGGCAGTTTTATCTTTCTTCGGCACCCCGAGCTGTTTCTTCGCCTGCCGCTTCGGGTTGAGTCTCGAGAAGAACTTCCCCACTTTAGCCCTCGCGTTCGCGATCGCAGCCTTGCGGTTCGCGATCGCGTCGAGCCGCTGAAGCTCCTTCTCCCTGTCGTACGCGTCCATCTCCGCGCGCGCGCCGTGCTCGTCCCTTCCGCGTTCTCCGTCGTCGTCGTCGGCGGCGTCGGCGGCGGCGCGCACCTCGTCGCTCCACGCCGCGCGCGTCAGCACGTAGCGCCTGCCGTGCCTGTTCGCGCTGTCGTGGCTCTTGATGAACCCGGTGAATCTGCGGTACGATCCCGCGTCCTCGATCGCTCGCACGTGCTGCAGCGGTATGGTGCACAGCTTCTTCGCGTGCGCGTTCACGTTCAGGACGTGGAGGTTGTGCCCGGTCACGACGGCGACGACGTGCGCGTTGCCGCCCATCTTGTCCTCGAACGCGTCTCCGCCGACGGCGTGCAGGAAGCACGTTTCGAAGTGCCTGACGTCGTTGAACTCATCCTTGGACAGCACTCGGCGTATGAACGCGCCCTGGGGTGGTCGAGAAGACGCGTCGCGGCGGGAGGAGGGGCGAGGGTCGGTCGGCTGTCGGGGAGCGATCACGCGGGAGGACGACCAACGACACCAAATCCAAACGCGCATTGACGACGGGAGCGACCGACGCGAACGCGAGGCGCGAGGGGGAGGACGCACTTCCGCGCGAATGAACTGATGCGCGGAGTTGAACGTCTGCGTGTCTTTCGTGTTCAGGAAGTGCGACATCGTCCACGGCGGACCCCGCGGCGCGGAGGCGAAGTGTTCGGTCGCTCCCAGAGAGCCATCAGAGAGCCGTTACGACGTCGCTTCCAGCTTGTCATCCGCGGTGACGGTTTCGGCAGTCGTACTCGCGCGAGATCTTCCAGCATATCCGGCGCCCTCTGTCCACTGGCGCCGCGCTCCACCTCCGCAGCCCGAGATGCGCGCGGTCGCCGCCGCGCTCGGCGCGCGACCTCTCCGCGACCGCGCGACGCCCGCGCCGCGCGTCGATCGCGCGTCGGTCGTCGCGACGACGCGCGCGTCGCCGTCCCCGTCCCCGCGCCCCGCCACCGATCGTCGCGAACCGTCGAGCTCGAATCGAGGCGCGATCGCGTCGTCGACGCGCGCGTCGCGGCAGCAGCGCAACCCCGACGACTGGGGCGGCGATTACGACAAGATCCGCGAGGAGCTCATGTCCAGAGGGCCGTCGTGGGCGGAGAACCTGCCGGGGATAAGCAACACGATCAACTGGCTGTCGCAGAACACGTTCGGGGCGTCCGCGCCCGCGCCGGGCACGCGATCGCGCAAAGCCTGGGACGCCATCGCGCTCGCGTACCGCGCCTTCCTGGACGCGCTGCCGTACCGCCGGCAGGACGGCCGAGCCGCGCGCGCGCTGCCCAAAGGCCGCGTCGCGGACGCGCACGTGCGGTGGGAGGCGTTCAAGCGCGGCGACGGCGCGAGCGAGCTCTCCGACGACGCGCGACGCGAGCTCCTCGACGGCGAGGCGGAGTGCGCTGCGTTTTGGAGGAACGTCGCGGAGGACGGCGCCGCCGCGGCGGCGTCGAGGAAGAGGGCGAAGACGGTCGGCGGCGTCGGGCTCAGCGCGGCGAGGGACGCGTCGCTCGCGATGACGGAGGGGCAAGTCCGCGCGATCACCGGCGACGTCATGGGGCTCGCGCTGTCGCTGCGCGTCGCCGCGGCGAAGGCGAAGGAAGAGGACGCCGCCGCCGCCGCGAACGACGACGACGACGACGCGACGACGACGGCGTCGCAGACCCAGACCCTCGCGCTCGTGGACGCGTCCGCGGACGAGGTCGGGGACTACAGAGACGAGCTCCTGAGCGGGTGGGGCGGCGGAGGAAACGCCGCCGCGTTCGTCGGAGGGTTCGGCGCCATCACCGCGAGCGAGGCGAGGGAAGCCACCGCGTCGTGCGCGTCGACGCCCGCGGACATCGCGTCGAGGGTCCTCGCGCTGTCCGGGCTCTTGCTGTGCACGCCCACGGAGGCGATCGCGGTCGCGCACGTGTTCCCGGCGATATTAGAGACGCCGAGAAGCGTGATCGCGCAGAGGATGGCCGCGCTGAAGGAGCTCGTCCCGCGGGCGGACGCGGCGGTGATTTTCCGCGCGGAGCCTCGGCTGCTCCTCGCGGGCGACGGCGACGTCATCATGGCGAACGCGCGGCGGTCCGTGGCGGCGATCAAGAGCCAGCTGCCGGGCGTGAACGCGGATAAGCTCGTGGAGCAAGAGCCGAGCATGATGTTCGAGGACATCTCCGAGGAGTTAGAAGCGCTGAGGGAGCTGTGGCCGGAGGAGGCGTTTCGAAACAGCGACGAGCAAAACCCGTTCTTCGCGGAGGAGCTCGCGCTCGCGATCAAGGCGTTGCAGGGGAAGGGGAAGGAGAAGCCGTTCAAGTCGTTGTGATCGTACGTAGTCGTTAACCCATGGGGATGACGTCGTCGCTATCGTGTTCTCGCCCGTGTGCCGCGCGTTGAGGATCCTCGTCCTCGGTTCCGTTTCTTCTACTGCCAGAGGCCGCCGTTCGAGTGCCCGGCGTTTTCAGTTCCGACGCCAGAGTCGCGTCGACTCGCGAGTATCGTCGACGACGCCGTCATCGCCGCTCGCGAGAACGCCGCGGACTTCGCCGCAGACTTCGTCCCTTTTCCAACCGACGCGGGAACGCGCTTCGAGTACGGCGTCTTCGACGTCGTCGGCGTCATCGACGACCCCTCCTCGGACGCGCGCGACGCGTTTCGATGCACGGGCGACAGCGGTTCCCTCGCCTGATTCGCGTTCACCTGATCCCTCAGCGCCGCGCCCTTCGCAGATTTGAGCGTCTTCCGCGCCTCCGCGAGCTTCGCCTCCGCTGCCGTCGTCGCCGCTCGAGACCTCTCGAGCTCCATCTCCATCGCGCGCAGTCTCTCCTCCGCGTCCGCGGCTCGAGCCTCCGCGTCGGCGGCTCTCGACTTGTGCCTATTCAGCGATGCCAACGCGACGTCGCTCGCGCCGCCGCCCGCGGCGACGCTCGCGTTCGCCTTGGCCTTCCCGAGCTCCACCTGCGAGCACCTCTGCGCGAACAGCAGCGTCGAGCTCGTCTCCGGAAGCGACGCGGACTCCGGGGAGACGTGCGCGAGCAAGACGACTTTGGAGTTGCCCCCCAACGAGTCGGACAACAACCGCGTCAGCTGCGAGTTGCGATACGGCACGTGCGCGCGCTTCTCCAACAGCGCGGCGATGACGTCGCCGAGCGCGGACAACGACTTGTTTATGTGCTGCGCTTCCTTCAGCCTGTCCCCGGTCGCTTCCGACCGCGCGACGCGCTCGGACCCGGCGAGGTCGATCAGATGCAGGCGACCGCGCGCGACGCGACCGGCGGCGACGTCCGCGCTCGAGACGTACACGGTGACGACGCTGTGCGACCGGCTCGAGCGCTCGTTCATCTTCGTCCCCGCGGACGCCCTCCTCGACGTGCCCTCCGCCATGACCCTCAGCACGTGCGCGGCGTCTCTCGCGTCGACGCGCGTCACCGCCTCTTCGATCTCGTCCCCCGGAGTGCGGTCGAGCCGAGACTTGTTCGTCGAGCCGACGCCGTCCCAGCTGTCCTCCTTCTCCGCGGGGTTCAACAGATCCCTGACTCGTTCGTTGTAAATCTCGCGCATCTCGACGCTCACGACGCACTCGACGCCGTCGCTCGCGCTCTTACTCGCGGCGAGCGCGAACAACTCCCTGAGCGCGCGAACGTTCACGCCGGCGTCGGCGTCGTCCCTAAGGTTACCGCTCCCCCCCGCGTCCTCCGGTCCGCCCATCGTGTGCGTCTTGCCGCTCCCCGTCTGCCCGTACGCGAATATCGTGCAGTTGTACCCCTCGAGCACCCCTCTGACGAGCGGCGAGAGCTCTTCGTACACGTCCGCCTGCG
>Ga0255756_1006209_pt1 | contig 10821 bp, 10 predicted proteins | sample 011ome_20_FD_179956 | JGI IMG/M metagenome (GOLD analysis project Ga0255756, IMG submission 179956) | Coastal salt marsh microbial communities from the Groves Creek Marsh, Skidaway Island, Georgia - 011509CT metaG (version 2) | ecosystem: Environmental > Aquatic > Marine > Intertidal zone > Salt...
TAACAATGGTCAGGATGATGATAGTGAAAATCATAATAGTAACGGTTCAATAAACAGTGACGAGGAATGTATACCTAATGAGACAGATGGATATTTCAAAAGAATGAGCAATGCATTGTTCAAACCGAATATGTCTGTATGGCTATCTGATGAAGATGAAGATCAAGATGAAGATCAAGATCAAGATCAAGATGAAGATCAAGATCAAGATCAAGATCAAGACCATGTGATAGAAAATGTCTAATGCAATTCATAATAGTTGGGTCCCTATCATTGTATTCACAATAAAATTGAATACAATGTAATGATATAGTAGCGTATAACAAAACTACTACGCAATTACTATGAAGATTGTGGCAAGATATATCCAATCTATAAATCGTGAGATACCATATCTAATTGGGTCAAATGCACAAGACAATTTTGATTTAATTGACGAATCCGAACCATTTGATTTATGGTTTCATATTAGCGGTCATTCGTCATGTCATGTCATTGCAAAAATGCCACCCGATATTAAATTAGACAAAAAGCAAAAATCACAAATTATTAAACAAGGCGCCTTGATTTGTAAACAACACTCCAAATTTAAAACGCTACATGAGGTAACTATTATATACACACAAATATCAAATGTTGTAAAACAACAAACGGTTGGACAAGTAGAAACAATAAATGCAAAATACATTGCTATTTAGTTTTTCAATCGTGTAGTACGTCGTAGGTCAGTTCAATCATATTTTTATTTGATGGTTAAGATGGAGGGAGTGATGCCAAACACATTCTTATCTCACCTAATGACGCAACATCGTATTTAATAATTAAAGGTAGATTGTTGCCTAGATACATTTCTAGGTGACTACATAGAGGCGTACACTTAATAAAATGAGATAGGCTTTTTAGGGAGAATTCGCCCTGGATCACAACTGATGCATCAGATTTTTGTATGAAGTTCATATTCCCTTCGGATTCAGACCTGAGAATTCTTGAACTTGCAAAATTTCCTTCGCACGAAAAAATTAAATCTGTTCCTACCGATTTGATTTCAATACGATCCGAAATTCCATTTAAATCGCGAATGATTTTCTGGAAATCAGACGTAGGAAGATTGATTACGGTCGAATATTCTACATCGGGAACAAATAGTTCCTCAGTCTCTGGCTCAATGAGACGTAGTTTTTGACTATAACATTGGCGAATATCACCATTATCGTATTGTAATCCCAAGTGCGATACAATGCCGTCATGGTAATCTGCTTTATCAATATACATAGACAGGGTATCGTCGTTAGACATTGTTGAAATCACTTTAAACAAATGTAGAGTATTTGCACATACAATAATTTTCTCAGGATGACACACATACTGCTCAAAACGGTTCGATTGCAAAACCACATTCACTAGAATAGTATGTGTTTTATCAAAATTAATAATTTTCATGCGGTCCTTTGTAAATGTAATCGTAGCATCTGTCAATATGTCCTTGATAGCCGTAATCATATTTCGTATTGGCTGTATCTGTACGGTTTTTATAGTTAATACATTGTTTTCCTCATTCATAATGGCTGGAAGATTATAATTTACTTAGTGCGTTTGTTTTTATATTTTATTTGGATATATGTATTTTAGTATAGTTTTAGTTGTGATATATCTTGAATAAAGGCAAAGTATTTAGTTAAAATGTTTTAGAAAATATATACGCTCATAATATACATTATAATGGCAATTGCGCTTAATAGTGAAAACTACCCTGCATTAAACGAGAGTATATTAGATATAATTAGGTCTGGAAAGTATGCAAAAATTAGTATCTATACGGATGCTGCTGGAACCGTTTATGCTACGGATAAACATGGTGATATTAGTGAGCGCACAGTCCTAAGTGCTAGTTATACTGCGTCTTATAAAAATAAACAAGGTGTCGACACAAATCCTTTCGTTGTAATTAAATTCAAGGATGCTGATGGTAATCCAAATGGTGAGTTTATTGATTACTTTACTACCATCGACTATGTAGACGATCACTGGTATGTTATTTCGAGTGAAAATGTACCAGCATTTCAGTTTTAGATTTTCATATACACTTCAATGAATGTAATTACTAATTATAATAATAGAACTATGTAACTACTATTATAATATTACAACCTGCATTTACTGCATATATGTAGGCAGATATATATATATTTGTTATGACGAGCAACGTATATTATTCAGTTGACGAATATTATTCTGATGCAAATTCACTTGATGATCAATCATCACAAGCGTCTGACCACGGGTCAAGCTACCAATCACAACATATAGTCCACAAATGCAATCGGTGCGATAGACATTCCAGATATCATAAACGTGACCAACGCCAAGATAGATCTGATCGTAACACATGTGCGTGTGGAAATTGTCGCAATCATAGGGATAGGGACAGGGACAAGGATAGGGACAGGGACAAGGATAAGTGTCGTTGTGTAAATAAAAACAAGTCCTCACAAAAATGTAAATGTCAAACAAAATGCAATAGTTCGCGCAAGTGCAACAAACATTCTGGTCACAAACATTGTGATGAATATGCAAATAAATGCATTGTTATACATTTTAGACCATGTAAGTAATTACAAATCATTATACAATCCGTTATTTGTATGTAATAAATACCCATGTTTATTGTTTGTACAATGCATATATGGTAACACATTATAATGATGGTAAACTATTTAGTATACTCATATCTATATATATAAAATATTATATATGCCTTATTCAGATTGTGATGACGATGATTGTAGCAGATGCACAGACAGATCTTCTGGCTATAAGCATTGTGATACAACAACCAGTTGTAAACGAACCAGCCAAAAAACGAAGCAATGTCGTAAGGTAATTAAACTCGGCAAATGTGGTAGAGATGGCAAAGATGGCAAAGATGGTCGTGATGGTGAAGATGGTAAATGTGGTAGAGACGGCAAGGAAGGTGAAGATGGAAAAGATGGCGAAGACGGTCGCGATGGGCGCGACGGTATCGATGGAAAAGACGGGCGTGATGGCGAAGACGGTCGCGATGGGCGCGACGGTGAAGACGGGTGTGTTGGAATAGACGGCGAAGACGGCAAAGATGGTCGCGACGGAAAAGATGGATGTGATGGTATTGACGGCAAAGACGGTAAACATGGAAAAGATGGACGCGATGGATGTGATGGTCCACCTGGATCTCCTGGTCCTACTGGTCCAATGGGTCCTGTTGGTCCTACTGGATGCAGAGGACGTGATGGGTACAATGGTCATGACGGATGTGACGGACAAGATGGCTCTGATGGCGAAACTGGTCCCACGGGTCCCAAGGGATGTGATGGCGAAACTGGTCCCACAGGTCCCAAGGGATGTGATGGTGATACTGGTCCCAAGGGATGTGATGGCGAGGCTGGACCCACTGGACCCAAAGGAGATGATGGCGAAACTGGACCCAAGGGATGTGATGGCGATACTGGTCCTACTGGACCTAAGGGATGTGATGGCGATACTGGTCCCAAGGGAGATGATGGCGAGGCTGGACCTACTGGTCCCAAGGGAGATGATGGCGAGGCTGGACCTACTGGTCCCAAGGGAGACGATGGAGAGGCTGGACCTACTGGTCCCAAGGGAGATGATGGAGAGGCTGGACCTACTGGTCCCAAGGGAGATGATGGAGAGGCTGGACCTACTGGTGCCAAAGGAGATGATGGCGAGGCTGGACCTACTGGTCCCAAGGGTGATAAGGGAGACAAAGGCGATACGGGCCCCAGTTTTTCATCGATATTTGCCGATTTTTACGGTCAAATGAGCGGTGTCCCTGGCGAAGTGAATGACAATCCATTAGCGATTGACCCAGGTAATGCAATTAGTTTCCCTAGACCATTAATCAATCCATTTGGAATACAGCGAAATGGAACTACGACAACCGAATTTATATTGCCACCGGACTGTATCTTTGAAATAACCTTTCAAGTTACCATACAAAATACAGGCGAAATCGTCGTAGTATTAAACGGCAATGAATTAATAGAAACCGTTGTAGGACATCCAGGAGGAGGAGCAACGGTAGGAATGTGTATTATCACTACACCTCCTACAATAAACTCGATAATTAGTTTAAATAATCCGGAGAGTGCTAATGCTGGTGGATTAAAAATAGATGAAGCAACTGGTGCATTATCAGAACCATTATCTTGTCATATCATTATTAAGAAACTACAATAAATGAAATACTTTACAAAATTGAAAAACTTTTTTGTGTATATGGAAAGGCAATGATTATGGAATAAGTAAGATGAGTGACGCCGACATTGATGCATTTTTCAAAGAACTACAATTGAAGGAAGATGTGGATAATTTTATAAAATATAATAAAAAACCAGTGTATGCAAAGAGCAATGCACAATTTCAGTATGGTTTATCAAAACACTTGTACCCGTTAATGGAAGACTATATTAGCAGTCCAATTCCACCGAACAACATACATATTGCAGAGGAGAAAAAATACATACGAAGTTCTATTCAAAAATGCGACGAATTTATTAAAATGTTAAATACTGCGCCCCCTGAAATAGAAACATGTCCTGTTTGCATGACAGAATTGGAAGAAACAAATTATGTCGTTCCTAGGTGTAATCATAAAGTATGTACAACCTGTTTTGCAAATAATATAAAACACAATAAGCATACAGGTGATTGTTGTGTTTTGTGCAGAAAACGAATATGTTAAATTACATGAAATGGTGATAAATAAACAAGACTAATCCTAGTATAGCGTCTATCAGTAATGGTACCGATGCTAGGATTTTTTCTTGAAACGAATAGATAGCTGCGCATAAGTAAAGCAGGCCATGCAATATTCTAAAATCTGCCCACCAAGTATCTCCTCCTCCTTCAAATGCCTTCATTCGTAATTGTTTGAAATACAATACAAAGAATGCAATCGCAAAAAGCGACAAGATCAACCCATAGTAAGGAAGGAGCTTTGTATCAATATAGAGTGGTATAATGGCAATTATTATTCTCAATGGTATACAACCCAATAAAAAAAGGAGATACCTTTTTTCTAATGTTAACATTATATTATACTACTTAGATTTTTTTGCAATACGTGCACCATGCCTTTTACTAAAAGTGGATTTAGTTGTTATTTTGTTTTTTAGACTAGCCAATTGTGCTAAGTCAATCAATACATATAGATTTTTGTCAATGCTACGAATGCAAGAAGTACAAACAACATAGGTACTATTATTGTAATGCGGAAACGTGGTACAACAGGTTGGGTTCAAGCATACCCCATCTCCACATTTATTACAACAATGTAACATAGTTGTCCTATCACATTCATTACAGTCATCATGATAGGAGATTGAATAGGATGAGGTCCGTGAGCGTTCTTTTGGGCTGTTCATTTTTACATATATGTAAATACTATTTGGTTACTATCTCTACTATTTCATAAAAGTATTCAATTTTTTATGAAATCAAATTGGTTGCATGTTTACTCTACAATTTTGTATTGTCCTTTTTCATTAACCAGTCGTCCAACATAATCAGGTTCAAGTCCGGGGTTTTCGACTGCTTTTTGGTAACTATCAAATGTATACAATTCCATAGTATCTTTTCGTAGTGCATAACGTTTGCCTTGGATAGAAATATCTTGAACGTCCCAGTTAATAGAAGTGACATCCAATCCCATTTTTTGCTCACGATCCATCTCGAATGTAGGATATGATCCAAATGCATTGGATTCTACCTTACCATACCCATAACATATCATAGGTTTTTCCTTATCAGACGTAGTTTTCGAGTACAACATGCAGTCTACTGCGGTTTCTTTAACTGCCTGTAAGATCTGGTTATTAATCTTTTGTTTAATGCTGGCGATTTCATATAATGTTTCGTCTGTGGTTACCGGTGTAACTCGGTCAATGCGACTAACGTCTCGTATTCGCAGCTCCATATTTTTTTCATCTAATCGTTGTTCTTCACTAAGACTAGTAATATATAAGAATACTTGTACAGTACGCAATTCCTCTGGTAAATCTTGGTGACTACATATACGGCGTGCACGTCCAACCACTTGTTCAACTCTTACCATATGCCAATATGGTTCCACCACATGAACATAACGAGTATTCTTTAAATTAATACCTTCTGCACCAGACGAAGTGATCATAAATACTTTGATAATATCTCCATAAATATTATTGTCAGCACGTTCTTTGAGTTTATTCGTGATGGCAAGAGGGACAAGTCCCCAGTCCCCATTATATACATTACGTATAACTTCCTTTTCTTCCGCGGTTTCTGTACCGGTATATAGAACAAATGTGGGTTTGCCTCGGTCTTTCTCCTCTTCGATTAACTCCCACGTGTCACCCTGTTTTTGTATCTTAAACTCGGCAAATCCATTGGCCAGTAATATCAATTTCATTAAACCGATGCCCTCTATTGTTCTGAAATGACTATATAATAGATGTAATCCTCGGTAATCGTTGTTGGTTAGGTTCTCCAATATGCTATAAAATTTTGGACTGATGTGTTGTAAATTATCTGGTGTTAGATATTTACTACGGGTAGTATCAGGGTCGACTTCACTTATTTGTGTAAGTGCAGTTTCTATCCGTTTTGCGTAATTATTTTGGTCAACCTCTGTTATTTCATTGGGTTCATCGTCTATATTTGAGTAAACATCAACTTCTCTGGCTAGTTCTTCTGGTACAACATCAACAATGTTCTCGTCAATCTTATCTTCAACGACATTTGGAACTGGACGCTCAATGCCTTCGGGGAAAACAATGTTACATGCTGCCCTAGAAAAGATACGATAGGTGGAGGATATTGTAAAGAGATCGTCGCCCTGTTTCTTCCGTGCCTGTTTTTTCGCATTCTTTTCGCGGTCAGCCTCTACCTTTCTTATTTTCGAATATACTCCAAATTGGTATGGTGTCATCTCAGTCTTGACCACATGATAAATATCACCACTCTCGGTGGGAACATATTGAGGTAACAGGTTCTCTTGTGCACTTCTGAAATAAGAAGTTAATCCTAGAATACGGCGTTGGAATAAATTAATATCCTTGGTTTCGCCTCTTTCCTCATCAACAAATGTCTTTAAGAACACGTCTGACACATCAGGCAAGGCTTTGTTTAATTTGATTTCAATTGATGCATCTGATACTTCCAGACCTGATTTGTTTAATGCATTTCGTACATGTTTAATAAAATCATCATCTGACAAGTTTCCACTGTCGTCTAGCTTCACTCCGGCATAGCGGTCGAATGCATCGCCTGCACCACCCACTTTGTTTTTACTGGAACTGGATACCTTTTTCGTTGACCTAGCCGCAGGTGCTCGTTCGCGTCGCTGAGTGCCTTTTAAAACACCCTTCTTCTTCATATTAATAAATCCATACGGATTACGTGTAATAGTTAACGTGTTACCCGTATATTGAACATAGTCATGTGTCCGTATATTAGCCTTGTCAAAGACATTTAATATGGAATGTGTGTCAACCTTAGCACTCGTGGTTACATTGACATTCATAGACCATGTTTTGATATATCCTCTTAAAATATTATACAATATACCAATCTCATTCGGGTAATTGATAATAGGAGTTCCCGATAATAATACAATACGTGCATTCTTGGCTTTCATCAGGTAGTCATATAAGAGATAAGATACCGATTTTGGTCTGGAAATTTTATTAACAATTCGACTGACAAAGTTATGGGCCTCGTCAATTATCACAACCGAGTTATCGAAAGGATTTTCTGTCATATCTTTGGAAAGTTGGGTTAATATTTTCATGAGATTGGGAGCATTATAACTAATATCCTTGTACTTTGCGCGTATCATTTCGTTCAATTGTGTATCTACCGATTTCTGCTCTTCTGATGTTAATTCAGTGAAATTTGCAGGTTTGTTTACATTGACCAACCAGGCTCCGCCATTAGACCGAACAGTTTGTGTAGATATAGAAAGAGCCTTCGATAACACAGAAACATATTCTGGATTGCCGTCGATCGATACAAATTCCCAATACTGGTTCTTTTTATACAACTCATCACCGCATTTCTTCATTTCACTGAAAAAATTCATTTTTAAAGAAGCAGGAGTCATTACAAAAACCTGTTTGTTGGTTTTCATTCCCTCGGCAATGGCAATAGATGTACATGTTTTACCAGATCCCAAACCGTGGTATAATAATAAACCTCGATATGGTGTGTATATGTTTAAATAATCACGAACAATCTTTTGGTGCGTTAAAAGATCGAATGTGTCTGTCTGTTTCCTATCACAAGATATCGTTTCCGAATTTTCTAACATCTCTTTACGTCTTGGCTCTAAAAGAGCGGCCATTTTCTGTATAAATAATTTGCGATTGTTCATATAATAGGGTGGCGCCACTACTATATTCTTTTCGCGTTCTTTTGGTAAGCGATCGGATACTTTTTGTGTACGTATAACCACAGAAGTTAGATCGACATTATCTATAACCACGTCAGATTGATCACCCGGTTTCGCCTTTGGTTTTCTTCCACGCTTCTTTTTCTCTACGACGATTTCCTCTACCTTCTTAGTTGCTTCCTCGACATCCTTTTGTTCTTGTTCGACTATCTCATTTGACCTATCACGTATTAGTTGTTGAATATCATCAATATTGTCATCTTCCTCTTGCTCTTGCTCTTGCTCTTCTTTATCTTCACTCGTTTCTATAACAGGTTCTGTTTGAATATCGAGTACAATATCATCCATCGGCTTGTCCGTTTCAACCTCTGTATCAATATCAATATCCGCGTCTTCTGACAATATAACCTCTTGGTTGATTTTTGTAGGGACTGGTACAGTTGCGGTTATAATGGTCGAACTGGGTTCTTCAAATCCGGGTACATCAGTCGGTTTACTAAGTTGGGTCGTTTTGTCTTTCACTACAAATAATTCCTTGTTTCTTAATTTATCTAAAATATACTGCCTATTTATTGTAGACTGTTTACGTTTATCCAATATAGAAATGCCTACTATGTTAACATCTGATTGTTGAATGGGTATGACTTTTGTTTCTAATAGTTCTAAATATGTGGCTGGAATACTCATTACTAATATTGTGTATAGAGTATTACTATAAATTATATTCTAGTTCATTTTGCATGAAAAGCATTTCAATAATAGTAATACAACAAAATGTATTATTATTTTAGTCAATGTAATATACTTAGAAACGGTTCAACTTTGCAATGGCATCTTCACATGCAAATTGTTCAGCTTTCTTTTTGATTTTGTGTATTCCTCCCCCCAAGAATACGAATATTTTGTTATATTGTGACATATGTTGATGAATATCATTATAACCATTAAATTTTGTTATTTGAATTGCATGATCTACATTAACACTATGTATCGGCTGACCCAAGCATAAGAATACACCCATATGATATCCTTTATCCGGATCATGTTCAGAAATTTCAATGTAGTGGGGAGTAACTTTAAACTCCTTCTGAATTTTAACTTGTAGAATATTCTTGTAATTATCATCATTGCGAATTAGGGCAATCCAATCTACATGTTTCTCGAAAACTGTCTCGATAAACACTTGTGCCATTTGGAAACCAGGACCAGTTGTAAAAAGATCGCGAAACCAATCATCATCGTCATGAATAGAAATCTTATTGAAGTCCAGAAAAAGGGCACCTAAGAACGACTCGAATAGGCATCCTAGTTTTTTTAAATTCGTTCTGATTTGCTTAGCCTCTGCATGTTTGGACAACACCAACCAATTGTGTAACCCCATTTCGTAGGCAATCTTGCCAATGGACTCATTCTTTACAAGTGCGATTTTTTTTTCGGTCATAAAACCTTCATTTTCCTTGGGAAACCGTCTGTACAAATAATATTTAGTGATGCATTCTAATACACCATCCCCCACAAACTCTAACCGTTCGTTAGATTTAGTATATAACGGCAAACAATCACTGGGGCAATCAATTATAGTAATATTGTTTTGTGTATTTTCAATATCAGGTCGTTTTGTATATGACCGATGAACAAATGCTCGTTCATATAATTTTTTATTATATATCGGCGCATTAATCCCATAATTCGACAATATGTTACTAATATCATTTTCAGAGATTATTTTATTTAGGGAGTTGAATGGGTCAAACACATATGTCTCGACACCATTAGCATTCTTTTCAATTCGAATATCTTCGTCCATATTCATGTTATTCCACAAATAATATGAATTCAGGTCTTATAATATATTAAGAGGTTACGTTTATATTATTTTATAATATATTTTAGTGTTCACCAAGATAAAATATTTAGTAAGTATATAATCATGGTATTAAGTGGAACTAAAAAAACGAGCAGCATTGCTAGCATAACCAATCAATCTACCGACGGCGGTAGCAAGAAGGCAGGTTTCCCTGCTCTTGTTGGTCGTTCAGCTGCAACCTCCATTGCACTTCGTCAAACTTCTCAGAACTCTACCATGTTAAAGATGCCTATTGGCAAGAATAACAAGGTGTGCCAATCTCGTCCTCAGGGAACTCTCCCCATGAACTGGCACGGATGTTAAGTCCCTATAACAATACAATTGTGATAATATAATAAAGGATTTGTACTTATTATATTATTAGTTATGAAAGTTATCGTAGATGAACGTGAGACTGCTTTGTATGAAAGCCTTGATGCGAAAATGTGCGCACAAACACGTGCAGGGTGTGTTGATCTTTCCCGCGAAGTACTTCCAATAGGGGATGTATTATTACAAACGAATGAGGGTAAAGATGTTCTCATTATCG
>Ga0255756_1006231_pt1 | contig 10793 bp, 8 predicted proteins | sample 011ome_20_FD_179956 | JGI IMG/M metagenome (GOLD analysis project Ga0255756, IMG submission 179956) | Coastal salt marsh microbial communities from the Groves Creek Marsh, Skidaway Island, Georgia - 011509CT metaG (version 2) | ecosystem: Environmental > Aquatic > Marine > Intertidal zone > Salt...
TTCGGCCCTGCGCCAGCAGCACATCCGCTTCCCGCAGGTGATTGATAATCTGTTCAACTGTAAAACGTTTCCTCGGCATCTCTGCTCCCTTCAAGATGGATCCAGAGACCAAATATCTAACTCAGCAAATGGATCCGGTTAAGGCGGGCAGGTCAATTCGTTGCGTCTAGTCTTTCCCGGATTTACCGTCTGCAAAGTTTAAGTCATAGATCCCACTGGTTTTATGCGACCGGCAATAACCTCTAAAACTGTTGCATCGCAAGAGAAATGAAATACGAGAGGGGGAATTCGAGTTGGTGTTGGAATTCTGCAGGGAAATGAGGGCACATCTAAGCCTCGTCCGCCTCTGGGTTTGTGTCGTTCTTATCTCTTTGGTGACGGCACTTTCTGCCAATGCAGAGGACAGCCCGCTGGCGGCGCCCGGCGCTTACCTCAAGAATATACCGGCCAAAGAATCAGAGGCAGGAAAATTTGACGCGCGAAAGCTTCAGGCCCTCGTCATGGCGATGGCCGACGATTACGTCGCGATCGTGTCAGAAGTGGTTTATCTGGATCTTCTTCCATCTGCCCAAACGAGTTACGAGAGAGTCCTTGCCCAGTCTCTGATGCGTAACAGTTTCGGCGCCGCAGCCGAAATCGCAGCCGGTCCCAATCCGGATATTGCACTCCTTGATCTTCTTGTACTGGTCTCATTGCAGAGAAAAACGTTTGAGCGCCATTGGATGCCAAATGTCTGGGGCAGCAGTCGAAGCGAGAAACCTCTTATTCGCCTGATCAGCATCGAGCATGAATTATGGCGACGTTCCGGTTCTATTCTTTCAAAAGCTCAGAAGTCCGTACTGCGGCGACTGATCGACACTTGGCTCGAAAACAATCCTGACCGGATTGTCGTTGAACTTACCCGGTTTGACGAATTTGCGAATGCGCGCCATATCCCGAATCTTGCCGACCGGGAGGAAGCCTCCGGATTACTCTCCGATGTCGCAGATGCTGTGAGTGCAATAGACGATGCCTTGCTCTTTGGGGAGCGTTCCCTCTGGTATGCGGGCCGCATGAGTTACATCCTTGGCGAGCAGGCTGAGTTGACGGCGTATCGAATCTTGGCCACGCCGGAACTGCAGAGCCTATTGGATAAGGCCCAGGGGATGGAAGCATCGATCGCGAAACTTTCGGCAACCGCGGTTGATATGCCATCTTTCATCAGTCAGGAACGGCGCAAACTCTTGAGTGAAGTTCGTGCGGAGCGGAAAGCTGCAATAGAGAATATGAATTCTGTGTTCAGAACTAGTCTGAATGATGCGCTGGCGGGCCTCGTCGGTGCGGTCAAGAACGAGCGCCAACAGGTGATCGATCACTTTTTCAAGAACCTGGCATTGGAGCGGCGGGAGGTTTTCAACTCGATAAATGACGGTAGCGACAAGATCGGCGCCGTGCTTCCGCAAGCGCAAGCTCTGGTCACGGCTTCAACTGAGCTGGCGCGTGTCACCAACGAAACGGCATCGACGATCGAACGCTTGACCGGGCGTTTCGCTGCCCCGGCCGAGCCCTCCAACGGGCAGCGCGACACAAAGACCTTCAAAGAAGCGCTGGAGCTTGCGGAAGCTTCAAAAGCTCTTCTGGTTCAGATGCAGACTCTGCTCGAATCGCCCCAGTTAAATTCGCAAGTCGCTGCGGCAAACGCGTTTTCGACAAATTTCATTGATCGATTATTTTTGTGGATTGGCGCCATTATCGTTCTGATTTTTGCCGGCGTTTTCATTATAAAAAAATTCTCACCCGCGCCGCACTAACAGGCTTCCACCTCACTTGGCCGGCGAAGAATCTCCGCCCGCGGCAAATGATCCGGCGGTATCCGGGCGAAACAACCTCATCTCGCGAGACAAGGATAGTGTGCCATATGATTTTCACCTTGCGGCCCGGCATACCCGTTCTGTTTCTGGCACTGGTACTTTTCGTTCAACCAGTAACAGCGAAAATGCCCCCACCGGTTCAGGTTGAGATCACGGCACCGGGAGATTGGCGCATCGTAGATGGGCAGATTTCTGGTTATCAGATTATCGATTACGAAGTCCAAGCACCGAAGGCGGCGGTATTGTCTGTCGATATGAAGACGTCCAATGCGTCTAGTTATTTCAATATCTTACCGCACGAAGGGGATAAGGCGCTTTTTGTCGGATCGTCTTCGGGCTCGGTCGCCGACGTCAGACTGAAGATGCCGGGGCTCTATCGCGTGCGTGTCTATCTTATGCGCAACGCCGCCAGACGCGGCGCAACCGCGCGCTATTCGCTCGCGATCGGGTTTAACAAACCCGAATTCGCCGACTCGCTTGTCGGCGGGCCGGATTACTGGCGGGTCAGCGGGTTGGAAAGAGGAAGCCTCAACCTGCGCAAGGGCCCCGACACGCGGTATGGCGTCGTCACAAATCTGCGGAACGGAACGGTGCTCCGAAATCAAGGATGTCGGATATCCGACGGTTCCCGATGGTGTCGTATCCGGGTTCACGGCAGCGGCCACCGGGGCTGGGTCTCCGGACAGTATCTTGTCGAAACGTACTTTCGCGCTCCGGCTCCACCGCCCGTCGGTCCGGTCGGCAACGGCGGCCCGTTTGACGCGACAGGCTTTGTGTCCTGCGTGTCCGCGCCGAATGAGCCTGCGCAATCTTGCCCGTTTGGCGTCATTCGCGACGGACCGGGTAACGCGGGCGTCTGGATAAAAAAAGCGGGATCTCGCGAGCGACATATTCTTTTCGAAGCGGGACAACCAGTCACCGCCAATATGCCGGCGTCGCTCTCATTCTCTCGGAAGGGCGATTTATTTGAAATCCAAATCGGAGGAGAGCGTTATGCGATCCCGGATGCGATTGTTTTCGGCGGATAGATTAACTTCACTGAAACTCAACGACCGGCGCCGGACTCTGAGCAAGGACATGTTGCGGAGTCTCAATACAGGCTGACATATTTACGTGGGTACGGACATTTTTCCTGTCAGGACTGATGTTAACAGGCCTTGCCAATCTTTGCCGGTTTCTGACTCGCCAACGCGCCCACCGGCGTCGGCAAAACGCCGCGCGGGTTCCGTTGCGGCGGCTCCGATGGACACATTGAGGCGGTCACCGCCGCTCCAGGGTCCCGGCAGGCGAAGGCAGAGACGGAGACGCTAACAGGCGGTCCCGATACGGTGCCATCAAGGAGGGTAATTCCCAGGGATGGATATCGATGTTCGGTTTCGACACCGGCTTCTCCGACATGAAAAACACTGCGCGCAAACCGTCGGTAAAGTACGGGTCGTCCTCTGCGTTCTGGCGAGGAGTGGAGAGGCCGGCCGTAAAATGGCCTTTGACGAAACCGAGACGGCTCACCGAGCCGCTATCCACCATCTCCTGCAGAACGTAGAAGCGGGCATCATCCATATCTGGATCGACGAGATGGGTTGTTGGCGGCCAGAAACGGCCGGAAAATTTTATCCCGATGTCGCGACTGACCTGGCCTACCCAGACGGACACGCTTTTTACCGTGACGGGGGCCAACCATAGACGCATGTGGTTGCGCTCGTCGACGACTGCGCGGGCCTTCTGGAAGGCAAGGTCGTGCTCGCGGTTGAAGAGATAAAGGGCGGATATTGGCGCATATCTATAGCGCGACCCAAAGACGAACGCCGTCATCATGCGCCAGACCGACCCGCTGGATACCGGCGCCGTTACATCCCACTGGTTGGAAACCAAGGCGCCCCGAACCTGATTAAGCGTTCCGACGAAAACCACGTTGAGAGGATCTCCGGGTTTTCCCTCAAGGTTGCTGGTGCAGCAAACGACACCCTCTAACCATTGGCGCAATCCCTCGGGGTCGAGGTCTGTGATTTCACCGGAATTGTATCGACGCCCATCTTCCAGGTCGAAATATTGGCTGGGGAGACCCGGCACCGGCACTACGAAGTGGAAATCATGAACTTCATTCTTATTGTGGAGTTCGATATTGAAAGCTTTCATCCCTTCGTCGGCGTGCGCGTACACGAATCCGCTTGAGACCGAGCCCTCGGGAATAAAATTTGGCATCTGCTGGTCATTCAGCTTGCGAAAGAGTTGCTGCTCGGTCAATTGCGAGAAGCCCGACATCCTTCTGGCGACCTCGTAGGGCGGGAAGTAATCAGCGTCGACTGCAATTGGGAAAAGCCACTGTGGATGAGTGCTATCATTTTCGATCCGCAACCAGACGGGCTGAATGCCGACGTTATTGAGAGGGGCACCGAAAACGGCAATGCTCTCTTCGATACTCAACGCGGCCGCGGTTACCGTGAAGCCGCCGGCAATTTTCGTTTGAGCGCGCTGCAGGTAGTGGCGATCGTCTTTATGGACTGATTCAACGCCACTGCAGCCTGTCAAAAATGCAAGCACTGTAACGGACACCGTCACAGTGGCTTTTTTGAAAACTGATTTGCGTAATGTGCACAGCAATAAGTTAAGGGGCATATCGTTCCAGGCTGGTCGACGGTTTCGGACGTGTCTGCATCCTTTGGGCCCGAATACAGGAAATAAGGTTAAACCTGAAAAAAGATCAAAAAGAAATCAATCCATCCGCAGGTAAAACTGCTTATTACGCGACGGGTAGAGCTTGTTAAATATATTTTTGCATATGTCTCTTCCTGGCTATGTGCGGCTGTCCGGCCCGCGCAAAATCATTTCCGCTTCACCTCCAGCTTCAGACGTTTAGCCGCTGAGTTCCGTTTTCGGGGGCAGAGCGGACCTGGCTGACGGGTCGCCAGAACAGCCCTTGTTGACCCATGGCGGACATTCCGCACAAGAAAACGGCGGCCTCGAAAGACCGCCGTTTAAACTAATTGCCCGTGGGTTGGCGTCAGGCAGCGCGTTTACGTCTTGCGAAAGCGAGCCCGGCGAGGCCGAGACCGAGAATGGCCAAGGCGCCGGGCTCCGAAACGGCCGTCGGCGCATCAACTACGATATTGTCGTAAGCCATCCGCCCGTTGGCGTTCTGAAACGTGACCGAGGCGAGGTTCGTCCAGCCGGCGCCGAAGCTGAAGGTTTCGAAGGCGAAGCTGTTGTCGGTCGTGAAGACAGTGCTGATGCTGCCACCGCCGGAAATCAGGCCTTCGACGTTGACGCTGTTGCCGCGGGTGTGGCTGCTATCCCATTCGGATACGTCGAAGGATTGGATGGAAAATGCTCCTCCCCCGATCTTGGTCAGGGTCATCAAGTTGGGATTATCGTGTAAAAAGTAATCCGTCCCGTTGTCCGGACGATATGAGCCCACGCCCGGCTCAGCGCTGTCCCAATAGTGACCATGGCCGGTATAGAGGTTGAAGCCACTCATATTCCGGCTTGTAGATTCTGTTGTAGCCCCTCCTGATGGAGCAATCCCCTCCATGTCCAGCACAATAGCGTTCGCCGAAGAAACCGACAGGCAAAAAGCCGTGCTGGCAAATGCCAGTCCAACAACTATTGATGTTACGCTTGCCATTGGGAATCCCTCATTTGAAATTCGGATACGTAGATGCGTGGGTAATATGCAATATCCATGCCACTTTGAAATATCCCATGATAACAGTGTCTTGACCTAAGACTTCAACCTCAGCCATGTGGAAGTGTAAAAAATTCCGATACCAGCCCGGGGACTTTCAGAATGTCCGTTCATGGCTAAAAGCGGACTAACCTGGCGCCGCAGAGAGACTGACAAATTTTGAGCGGTTAGCAGGTTCGCATACCGATAGGACGATTGCGGAGGTTTGAGATCGGTAGCGGGCTACGTTCGAACGGGCTGGCGTCTAACTCACTGAATGGACTCACTGCCCTTTTCAAAGAGAAGCGGCGGCGGCCTGCGTCTTGTCGAGATTGCAGCCTTCGAGGTTGGCTCGCAAAAGAACAGCACTTGCAATGTTTGCGCCGGTCAGTATTGCGTCGCCAAGATCTGCATCTGTCAGTGTCGCACCGCTTAGGTCGGCACCGGACAGGTTTGAGCGCACGGATTCTTGCCGGCCTCCGCCTTTACCCGACATGATTTTCAGCGCAGAAAGGTTGGCTTTTCGCAGATTCGCATGTTGGAGGTTCGCATTGACCAGTTTCACGCCGCGCAAATCGGCCTCTGACAGGTCGGCAGCCCGGAGATCGGTTCCGGAAAGATCGCTATTGGCCAGCAGGCAGCCTTTCATCTTCGAGCCCGCAAAACTGGAGCCCGTGAGTTCGGCGGCGCTGAAATCAAGATAGCTTAATTCGAGACTGCTTAGATCAGCATCCGAGAGGTTCGCTCTCTGTCCGTCCTTACCGTTTGAATTCAGCCAGTCCTGATGTTTTTGCAGTATTGCGGCGATCTCGCCCTTCGGCGCGGAGACGGGAGGGGTAACCTGCACATCGGCCAAGTTCGCAAATTCCAGATTTACCCCTTCAAGATCAATACCTCTCAAGTCGGCCCCCTTGAGTTGTGCGCCCCTCAGATTCGCACCAGTCAGTGTTGCTCCTGTCAGAATAGCACCATTCAATTTGGCATTGGAAAGATCCGCATCGGTGAGGTCCGCCCCGGACAGGTCGACCGACGTCATGGTCGCGCCTGCAAAATTCGAGTCACGTAGGCTACTTTTGGAGATATCGGCATAATCAAGTTGAGCGTTCGAAAAATTGGCTTCGTCCAGATCAGCGGAGGACAGGTCCGCCGATGTCGAAGATCTCCCAGCATGAACAATGCGCCCGACGCGCAGGTCCGCCCGATCAAAAATTGCGCCCCCTAGCTTAGCTCCGAAAAAGCAGGCGCCACGAAGATCTGCAAGGCGGAAATTGGCGAAACGGCAATCCGCATTAGCAAAACTGGCATCGAAGAAATCTGCTTCTTCGAAAATTGTTTTGACGAGCATGCAATCGTCCAGTGTCGTACTTGGCGCCCGAATGCCTTTGAGATTAAGGGTGGAGAGGTTTCTTCCGCGCAGATCTGCGTTCGAAATATCGGCACGGCGCCCCCCCGCTTTGTTAGCTGTCAGCTTCATATGTGATTTTAGGGCGGCAACGATTTCTTTGGATTTCAACATGATGGATTCCACCCGAGGAACATTGCAAAGTGTGCGATATTATCCCCCAGACCCATTAAGAATGGATTGTCATTAGCACCTTCCAGTGTACGGAAAGAGACATTTCGCTCATGCCTCGCAAATCCCCGCGCCGGAGCAGTTAACCGACACCGTATTATCCCCATGACTCCGATGTCCGTTCTTGGCTAGAAACGGCTGTTCGGCCTGCGGGAAATCACTTCCGCTCCACCCTCAAGAGCAGACGTTTAGCCACTGAGTTCCGCTTTCAGGGGTAGAGCGGACGTGGCTGACGGGCGGTCAGAACAGCCGGTTCTGACCCATCTCAGACATCAGACACAAAAAACGGCGGCTCCGAAGAACCGCCGTTTCGTCTAGCTGCCGGGGGTAGGCGTCCGGCAACTAACTGACTGTCCGGGGTTGGATCAGCCAGTCTTTTTATTCCGCCGAGCGAAACCGAGACCGGCGAGACCTAGCCCGAGGATCGCCAACATTCCCGGTTCGGGCACCTCCATGGCCTCCACGCCGAAACTTACCGAGGCGCCGGATGCCTTGTAGAGCGTCCCGTTGCTGGAATTAAAGGCATAAAGAGTATCAGAGCTGTAATCGTAGCTGAACTGAGACAGATAGAGACCGCCCATCCCCTCAAGCGTAAAGTTTACCGATGATACCGCGCCGGTTGCAACGTCAACGGCCGTGTTGACCAAGTTCTGATTAAAATTAGCCCCAGTAAAGAGCGTACCGTTAATAATGAACCCATATCCGAGGTAGCTATCACCGAGAGGCGAATAGGTCGTAGTCGCGAGGATCGTGTTGAGGTCCCCGTCCATCATCCGATTAATTTGCCAATCCGTATCAGCAATGTTCCGACCTACTACATAAAGACCAGAGCTATCGTTCATCCAATTAACGCCCGAATACCCGCCCCAATCGTACGTATGAGTGCCGTTACTCCCACCCATATTTGGAATGGGCGCTCGACTCTGAACAACCGCCCCTGACGTGGCATCCCAACTACGAACGCTTGAGGAAGAAGAGTCCGTCCGACCATAGATCACGCCGTTATTAACGGCGAAATACGTTCCGTAAAATCCAGTAGTTGACAGAATAACGGTCTGAGCCACCGTGTTGGAAATGAAGTCTGCTTCATTGTTATAAACTTGAATCGAATTCCCCCCACTATAACCGTTGCGCCGATAAATCTTCCCCGTCGAGGGATCGGTTGCATAACTGCCGAAGCCCGGGAGCCCGCTTTTGACGGCACTGAAGGAGATCGGGGTGGCTACTGCCGACTGAGGGGCGGACAGGGCGATGAACGCCGAAAGGCAGGACATCAGAACAACACGGATTTTTGGAGATTTCATAACTTTTATACTCTCGGTTTTACTACGCACATTTCCGTCAACGAAGGCGTATTGAGAGAAGGCGAGTAAGATCCGTGCCGGTTTCAATAATTCCTTGGAAACAATGAGTTAGGGGCCGCTTGGGCAGGAGAAAAACAGAAGTTGTAAAATGCACCGACGGTATTCACGGCCAACGGCGCGAGAAATACAGGAATCCCGTATGTCCGTTCCTGGCTAGGAACGGAAGTATTAGAGCCTAGCCGATACTGTCCGCTTTTCGCACAAGAGCAGACAAATACGAAAACAGGCGACAACCTCGAAAGATCGTCGCCTGGAAAGGCTGCCATTGGATCACCGCTTTGGAGGCCCTATTGATCAGGCCGACACGAGTTCTGCCTGTATGTAAGGTCAGTATATCTTATTCACGGTGATGCGAACGCCGCCGGGCAGAAAGGTAATTTGCCCTGACTGCATCGTGTTGCTCGTATAGAGGGATTCACCGATTTTGAAGAGGCGTTTTAGCAGATTAGTCATTTTGAAAATGTCTCCGTCCAGACAACACGATAATGAGCGGGTGGTCAGTCAGTTTACGCGATCAAGCAGTAGGCGGATCAGGGAGGGTTAAGATTTCCTCTCGTTTCACCCGAGGGACGATAGTTGTTACTAGCACTTGTTCTTCTTTTGTTCTATCTGTATCTTTGTGATATGAGTATGGACCGCAAGGAACTGACCGAGACAATCGCCTTCGCCCTCTGGAAACGAATGGACCTGAGACCGAAGAAACGGAGCCTGGACGATGCCCGCAGATGGGCGGAACAGGTGGTGGATCATCTCGACTTGTGCGGGGTGGAATGCCGGAAGCTCCCGCCGAAGCCGCCCCATAGCGCACCCTAGAGATAGACATGGGCAAGAGCGCCGATACCCCTGCAAAATGTTACGAGCCGACCGATACGGAACTCCGCACGATCAAAGCCTATTTTGACCGCCTGGACGACCAACCTCCGCTGCCAACCTTAAAGACCAGGCTACACGGAAGCGTCTGCAGGATAAGCGTCGATCACCCGGATCAAAGGATCGGGTATAGATTGCTTGAGTCTGCTGTCGCGGCCAGCAGTTCCGAATTCATGGACGGCCTGCTTGTCCAGATGTCCAATGCCGCCAGCCGCGGTGGAGAGACCAATGACGCCGATCTAAACTTCATGCTGTCTGTGGTGGCTGATATCGAGCCGAGGGATTAGATGGAGGCAATGCTGGCAACCCAGATGGCCGCTGTTCACATGGCGACGATGACGTTCGCGAAACGATTGGCTAATGTCGAGACCATTCCACAGCAGGACAGCGCTGAAAAGGCGTTCAACAAGCTATCGAGAACCTTTGCCTCGCAGATGGAAGCCCTGAAGAAATACCGCACCGGTGGTGAGCAGAAGATGACCGTAGAGCATGTGACCGTGAACGAAGGCGGTCAGGCCATCGTCGGCAATGTCTCCCAGGGGGGCGGGGGTAGAAAAAAAGGGGAACCAACCTCTTGAGCGAAGGATGCTGTTTTCCAAAAGCCCGTCAATGTACGGCAACCTCGAAGCGCACCAGGGTCAGGTGCCGCGCACCGGCGGTGAACGGTTGGAACGTATGCCGGTTTCATGGAGCTGGCGGTGGTGCGCCAACCGGTGAACGAAATGGGGCATACAGACACGGGGTATTCACAAAAACCGCTCAGTCTGAAGGCAAGGACATCTCAGCGCTGATCAAGGCGAGTCGTGCACGGATTGCCGATTTAGCCTGAACTCGATGTCTCGCTGAAAGCGGCTATAAATTGGCCCGTTTGTTACCCATATGTTACCCCAATCACATAAAATAGAAAAAGGGCTCAGCGGTTTCCCGCTAAGCCCTTGAAAAGAATGGTGCGCCCACCAGGACTCGAACCTGGGACCCACTGATTAAAAGTCAGTTGCTCTACCGCCTGAGCTATGGGCGCATGATACCGCGAATGCGGTGCGGCAACATAGGAACCACCCCCAGACAGGTCAATAGAATCCTGTCCAGAATTCCGGGGTTTTTCCGATCCCGTTAACCGCTCAGGCGTTCGGTGAGCCGCTCGCGGATTCGCGGTGATACGAACTGGCTTACATCGCCGTTAAGTTTTGCGATTTCCTTAACAAGGCTGGACGCGATGAAATGATATTTGTCTGACGCCATCAGGCACAGCGTCTCGATATCGGGCGCCATTTTTGCGTTCATGCTCGCCATCTGGAATTCATAATCGAAATCCGACACCGCCCGCAGCCCGCGCACGATCACCGTGGCGTCGACCTCGCGGGCGAAGTTGATCAGCAGGCTTTGAAATGGCCTGACCTCGATCTTGCCACCAGCGGCATTGTCGAGATGGGCGATCTCTTCCCGCACAAGCTCGACACGTTCGTCAATCGTGA
>Ga0255756_1006233_pt1 | contig 10792 bp, 9 predicted proteins | sample 011ome_20_FD_179956 | JGI IMG/M metagenome (GOLD analysis project Ga0255756, IMG submission 179956) | Coastal salt marsh microbial communities from the Groves Creek Marsh, Skidaway Island, Georgia - 011509CT metaG (version 2) | ecosystem: Environmental > Aquatic > Marine > Intertidal zone > Salt...
ACCCCCGGCTCCTCCGCGGAGGAGCGCGAGGAGGTCAAAGTCCGCGCCAATCTCCCCGGCGCCGCACACGGAGACGTACCGAACGCCGCGTTCGAACGCGCCGGGGTAGCGAAAGTTTGTCAACGCGAGCGTGCTGCCGCGCGCGCGCTCAGGCGTCCACGTGTCATCCGCGCGCGCGTCGTCCGCGTCAGCGTCGGCGAGATCTTCGTCGAGCCCGTCGCCGGCTCTTCGCTCCTCGATCCTCCCGAACGGGTACGCCTCCAGCGAGTAGTGCGGCGTCCCGAGCGTCAAGAGAACGTCGCATCGATCGACGCCGCGGTACCGTTTGCCGCCCGAGTACGGCGCGCGTCCGAGCCACGTCCGCGCGAGCCACCCGCCGGCGCTGTGCCCGACGATCGCGATCTTCCGGGCCTTCGAGCGCGACAGCAGCTCGTCCGCCGCGCCGTCCACCTTGTCCAGAATGCCGCGGAAGTCCCCGCCCAGAAGCGTCGGGACCCAGTCCGCGATGGTCACGGGCGCGATCGCGATCGGGCCCAACCCGAGCGTCGACGACTCGAGGAGACGTCTCATCTCTTCGTACTTTTGGAATCCGCTGAGGAAACCGGGGATGATGAGCGCGGGCTTCTTCTCGCGCGTCTCCGGGTCCCTTCGAGCGTCGCGACCGGCCGCGCGCGACGGCGGCGACGCGCGCGGCCGGCGTCGCGGACGCTGAGATCGAACCACCGCCGTCGCCGCCGCCGCCGCCGCCGCCGTCGCCATGGATTCGCGCGCGCGTCGACCGATCGATCGCTCGATCGAGACCCGCCGCGCCGCCGCAATTAATTATTTCTCAACTCCTCCGAGACCGCCGCCCGCCGCTCTCTCTCTACGCGCGCGCCGCCAGGTCCCGCGCGCCTCGCCTCGCCTCGCCCCGCCGCCGCCGCTCAGAGCTCCGGGATCGGCTTCTGCGTCGGGAGGAGCCCGAACCGCTTCTTGCACGCGACGCGCTGCTTCGAGAACTTGTCGTCGGGTGAGAATCGCGCGGGATGCGCGCTCTGCGTCGGCGTTCCGTCCGGGGCGACCTTCTTCAAGGTGTACACGCGGATCCCCTTCTCGTCGAGGTAATACATGAGATACATGACGTCGTCTCTTCGCGCGACGATCGAGCGGCGACGAAGGAGGAGCGTTCGGACGCGGGCGTGAGCGAGGGCCGTTCGCGCGCGCGGAAGTGAACGCCGCGGCGCCGTCGCCGCGAACCCTCTCTTCGAAGAAATTCGATCAGGCAGGGTTCCGCCTGCGAGCCGGTCGAAATTGGCCAATTCCGAGCATCGGTCATTTGAAAGCAGACACGATCAAATGTTGAAACCTAAGTTAACTTATGAATGGGTGAAAAACGAGCGATTTGACCGCAATCGCCGTTCGCGTTCGGTCGGACGAGGGCGAGCGCGAGGGCGCGGGCTGAGATGATCGATCGTCGCTCGGCAGTTCCACGCGCGCGGACGGCGACGACACGCGGCGCGCGCCGATCACGATGGGGTTCTTCGACTGGTTCTACGACATCCTCGCCAACCTCGGGCTGTGGCAGAAGAACGCGAAGATCCTCTTCCTGGCGCGTCCCCGTCGCGCGCGCGTCGATCCGCCCCGCGCGTCCCCCGCGTCGACCCCGTCGCCGAAAGAAGATTCCACCCTCGCCCCGTTCAAACGAACCTTCCTCGATCTGACCGTCGCCCGCCCCCGCGCGCGTCCGTCGCAGGGCCTGGATAACGCCGGGAAGACGACGCTGATGCACATGCTCAAGGACGAGCGTCTCGCGCAGCATCAACCGACGCAGTATCCCACCTCAGAGGTCCGTCCCGGCGCGCGATCGGACGGAAGATCCGTCGTCGTCGGTCGATCTTCGCGCTCGCCGCGCCTTTCAACGTGCCGTCGTCGTCTCGTTCGGGCGTCCGCGCGCGTCGTCTCGCCGTCGTCCGCGGCGCGCGTGGATCGCGCGATCGACCCTCGGCGACCGGCCGGCGTCGTCGATCGCGCTCGCGTGCGTCCGCGCGCGATCGTCCCGCGCGATCGGACGCGCGCCGCGTCGTCGCGCGAGCGAAGATCTCCGTCCGTCTTCTCGTTTTTTTTTCGCGCGTCGCGTCGCATTGTTCGGCTGGCGTCGACGTTCCTTCGACCAACGACTGACCGACCCGACGCCTCTCTACGCCTCTCGCCGCCCGTTCCCGCCCGCAGGAGCTCTCGATCGGGCAGATCAAGTTCAAGGCGTTCGATCTCGGCGGGCACGAGGTGGCGCGCAGGGTGTGGAAGGACTACTACGCGAAGGTCGACGCCATCGTCTTCCTCGTCGACGCCGTGGACAAGGAGCGATACCTCGAGTCGAAGAAAGAGCTCGACTCGCTCCTGAGCGACGACTCGCTGGGGTCCGTGCCGTTTCTGATCTTAGGGAACAAGATCGACATCCCGCACGCGAGCAGCGAGGAGGAGCTGCGTCACTGCCTCGGCTTGACGAATTACACCACGGGGAAGGGGAAGGTGCGTTCTCCTCACACTGGTTCCCATACGACCCCGTTCGCGTGGTGAACGCCGATCCTTAAGGACTTCGCCCGTCGTTTCTCTCCGCCCACCCCTCGCTTTCAATCCCCGCCCTCGACGCCTTTCAACTCCATCTGACGCCTTTCAACTCCACCCCGACGTCCGACGCTCGTCGCGAAGGTAAACCTGGAGGCGACGAACATGCGTCCGATCGAGGTGTTCATGTGCTCCGTCGTGCGTCGGATGGGATACGGCGAAGGGTTCCGGTGGTTATCGCAGTACATCAAGTGAGTTGCGGCGGCGGCGGAGACGACGAGTTGAGTTGAGTTGTGTGCACGCGCGGACGGAGGAGACGGGCGCGGCTCGCGGGGCGGGTCGACATTTTTTTCGGAAAGGAAGCGAAAGGCGAGCGGGCGACGACGAGCGAGCGAGCGACGCGCGTCGACCGACATCGAATCGAATCGATACAAAACAATCAATCATCACAAATCTCTCTTCACTCCTCTCCTCCCTCTTCGCCGCCGGCCGAAACTCCCTTCTTTCCGTCGTCGTCGTCTCTCCGCGCGCGCTCACAACGACTGCGTGTACTTCCCGTCCTTCTTGTCGAATCCGATCGTCGGGAACTGCGCGGCGAACGCCTCAACCTCCGACTTCAGGGCGTCGATCTCCGGAAACTTCCCCGGAGGCGCGTCCGCGAGCGCTACGCGGAAATCCTTCAACTTCGGCCCGTGCACCTCCTTCAGCTTCTTCGTGATCTCGATCCCTTTCCAGACCATGTCCGCGACGCGTTCGAAATCCGCCTCCACGAACCCGCGCGTCGTCAACGCGGGGGTGCCGAGCCGCAAGCCGCCGGGGACCATCGCGCTCTTATCTCCGGGGACGGTGTTTTTGTTGCACGCGATGTGCGCGAGCTCGAGGACGCGCTCCACGCGCGAGCCGTCGACGCCCAGCGGGCGAAGATCCGCGAGGACGAGATGGTTATCCGTGCCCCCGGAGACGAGCTCGACGCCGTGCTTCTTGAGGCGGTCGCTCATCGCGACCATGTTCTTCATGACCTGGTTCTGGTACTTTTTGAAATCCGGGGACATCGCCTGCTTCAGCGCGACGGCGAGGCCGGCGATCGTGTGGTTGTGCGGGCCGCCCTGCAAACCCGGGAAGACGGAAAAGTTGATCTTTTCCTCGAGGTCGTACATGATCGGGTTGCCCTTCTTGTCGACGCCCTTCTGACCTTTACGGTAAAAGATCATCGCGCCGCGGGGGCCGCGGAGCGACTTGTGCGTCGTCGTCGTCACGACGTCCGCGTGATCGAACGGGCTCGGGATCATCTGCGCGGCGACCAAGCCGGAGATGTGCGCCATGTCCGCGAGCAAAAACGCGCCCACCTTGTCCGCGATGGCGCGCATCTTCGGGTAGTCGTACAGGCGCGAATACGCGGACGCGCCGGCGACGATGAGCTTCGGTCGGAACGCGGTCGCGAGCTTGTCGCACGACTCGTAATCGATGAGCCCGGTGGACTCGTCCAGGCGGTACGGCATCGACTCGAAAAAGATGCTCACCGCGCTGATCTTCTTCGTGTCCGTCTGTAGAAGGAGGGCGATGCGTCGGTCATCAGTTGAAAGGGAACGCGATCAAACGTTGAAACCACCGAGGGACGCGGGCGCGAGACGGCGCGACGCGACGCGCCTGGAAGCCGTGCGAGAGGTGCCCGCCGTGGGGCAAGTCCAGACCCATGATGCGATCGTGCGGTTTGAGCAGCCCGGTGTAGACCTGGAAGTTCGCGGGCGAGCCCGACAGCGACTGCACGTTGACGCCCCACTTCTCCGGGTCGAGATGAAACGCCGCGAGCGCGCGTTGTTGACAGAGCGTCTCGCACTGCGGGTCGACAGTCGTCGGGGTGGGCGGCGTTCGTTGATTGAAGGCGCGTCAGAAGCGGAGTCGAAAGGCGTCGACATAGCGTGTCGGGATTGATGAAACCGAGGGGTGGGCGGAGAGATGCGCCGGGAGAGAAAGTCCTCAAGGAATGAAGTTCACAACGCCGACGCGGTCGTACGGGGACCAGTCAGTGCGACTCCTCGAACGCGCCTGATCGATAAACTCGTTCCCGCCGTAGTACCTCGCGCCCGGATACCCCTCGCTGTACTTGTTCGTCATCACGCTCCCGAGCGCGTCCATGACGGACCGCGACGTGAAGTTCTCGGACGGGATCAGCTCCAAGCCTTTCCACTGCCGGCTTTTCTCCTTTTCGACGATCTCGTTCACCTCGGGGTCCATCTCCGCGAGCGACTTGTTGCACGCCTCTGGCCACGTCACGTGCGCCTTGTCGCCGACGAACTTCTTGTACTCGTCCGCGTTGGAGCTCTGCGATGGATCGGGTTTTGGGGCGCGGGAGGGGGAGGGGCGAGTGAGTTGGGGTGACGCGCGTCGGGGGTCGATCGGATCGCCGCGAGGGAGGCGCGCGACGGGGCGGATCGGTCGATCGACGACTTTCGTCCGTTTGAGACGCGGTGACGAGGCGATGGATGTCAAAAAATAAGATGGACGCGCCGCGCGCGATTGGACGCGCGCGGGCGGGGAACGCACGGCCATGAAGCGGACGGACGCGACGCGGCCGGCATCGCGGAAGATCGCGGAGGAGCGGCGGAGCGTGGACGCGAGCATCTCGTGCGGCGGGGTGGGTTCGCGCGCCGGGGTCGACTGCCGCGCGTCGTGGTCGTCGACGCGGGGGAAAACCTCGAAATAATCGCCAACTCGGATGAGGTTGCCGAGCGCGCCTGGCGAGGTGGGCGTTTGAAAATACCCTTTCAAAATTTTTGATCGGAAAATCCCCGATCGCTTTGATCGGGTCTATATCGGCAGATCTGCCGATACATGCGGGTGAAAAACCGCATATGGTCTGCGTAGAAGGACGAACCGACGAAAAAAAACCGTTCAGTCTACTGGACGCCGCCCGCCTGTTCAACGACGACGCCTTCTAGGAATCTAACGCGGCTACTACCGCGCTCACGCGATGCGCGCGAGGACCAAGTCGCGATTCGGGCTGTCCTCGAACACCGACTCCACGAACGCGCGCACCTCGCGCGCCTCGAACCCGACCGCGGCGAGCCGGCCGGCTTCCCACTGCAGGTCGAATGTCGGGGCGGAGTCGGAAGGCGTCAGGGGTGGAGTTGAAAGGCGTCGAGGTGCGTCGGGATTGAGGGGGGCGGGGGGAGAGATGCGCCGGGAGAGAAAGTTCTTAAGGATCGGCGTTCACCACGCCAACGCGGTCGTATGGGGACCAGTGTGAATAGGACGCGCCTGACTCGCGATCTTCACCATCTTCGCGTCGAGCATCTTCACGAGCGCGAGGCCCTTCCCCCACCTCGAGCGCAGGGGGAGGGACTCCACGAGCGCGATCGCCACCGCGTCCGCGTCCGCGACGCGGGATTCTTTGGTTTTCCCGCCGTCCCCGTCCCCGTCCCCGTCTCCGTCCCCGTCCCCGGACGCGTCGGCGGGGAGCACGAGCCCGCGCGGTTGAAACGCGACCTCCGCCAGAGCGTCCCTCAGCGCGCTCGAGTCCTCCGCGGAGATGTCCTTCAGGGCGAACACGTCGTCCACGACGCGCCGCGCGTACCCCTCGAGGAGACCGCGCGCGACGTTCTCGCCGAGAGGGGAAGGTAACGCTCGGACGAGGGGCGTTACGACGCGCGCGAGGAAATGCCGGGCGCGGCGTAACGCGCGCGTCGCGCGCGCCGCGCCGTCGTCCTTCACTCTGTTGAACCCGCGCGCGTCGTCGAGTATCCGGTCGATCTCGCGCCCGCACCGCGTCGCGAGCATCGCGAGCGCGGCGTCGCCGGCGGCGAGGAGGGGAGGGACGACGCCGACGGGCAGCGGCGGCGGCGTTTGCGTTTGCGTGTGGTCGGTCGGGGTCCCGGTCGGGGTCCCGCCGCCGGCGCCGCCGCCGCCGCCGCCGCGCGCGAACGCCGCCGCCAGCCACGCGGCGGCGAGGTAATGCGCGTCGTTCCGAAAGACGACCGTCGCTTCCGGGCCACCGCGGACGATACCCGCTACCCCGTGCTCGTCCCCGATCTCCTCCGCGTCGTCTTCCTCGTCTTCCTCGCCGCCCAGCGCGCCGCCGCGGAGCGCGGGTACGAGCGCGCGGTAGAGATCGAGCGCGTCCGCGGCTGCCGTCGCGAGCTCGTTCGCGCGGCGCCTCGACGACGACGACGTGGCGGCTCCTGATTCGCCCGTATTCGCGGCGTATTCGCGTCCCGATTCGTCCACGAGGTCCGCGACGTGCGACGCGAGCGCGACCGCGGTGGCGCTCACGACGCACGAGGGCGGGGACAGCGCCCCGAGGCGGCTCGTCGCCTCGTCCGTCGGCGTCGTCGTCGTCGTCGTCGCGCGCGTCTTCTCGCCCTCGAGCAAAAGCTCCCTCGCTCGCGCGAGCGCGCGCGTCCGCGCCGAGCCCGCGTCCGCGCCCTCGCGCTCTAGCGCAGCCTGCTCGATCGGACCGAACGCGATGCCGTCGTCGGTCGCGTTCGCGCACGCGAGCGATGAAGAAGGCGTCCCGGGTTTACCTTTTTCGTTTTCGTTTTCGTTTTCGTTTTCGTCGTCGTCGTCGTCGTCGCCGTCGCCGCCGACGCCGCCGCCGCCGCCGGGGCCCGCGACGGCGAGGAACGTCGCCTCCGCGGCGCACAGCGCGTCCACAGCGTCTTCGCTCAGCTGCGCGTCGTCGCCGACGAACCACGCGGCGATCACGGCGGAGGACACGGCGCCCCACGCGCGAGCGCAAATCTTTCCCCGCGCGCGCGCCGACGCGACGCTTCTCCCGAGGAACGACGCCGCCGTCTCCATCGCGGCCGCGAGCGCGATCGCGCGCGAGGACGCCGACGGTTCCGCCACGTCACTCTTCCACGTCATCGAATCTTCGCTGACGTGGAGAGACACAGACCGCGGATCGTCCTCGCGCGTCGACGCGGCGCACCCGAACGCGAGAAACGCCGCCAACGGCGCGACGACGTCGCGCTCCAACGCGCTCGCCACCGCCTCGCGGCCGTCCCGACGCCGCGCTTCTTTCGAATTCGAACAACACGAACCCGCGCTCCTCGCGAGAAAGCCGTCCACGCCCGCCCACGCCGCGGTCGCCGCGTCGACGTCGAACGCCGCCACCGCGCGGTCCTCGCCCTCCGGCGTCGACGTCGCCGTCGCCGCCGCGAGCGCCGCGAGCGCCGCGGAAACCGCCGCGTCGAAAGCCGCCGCGACGTCGCCGCGCGCCGCGGCCATCAGACGCGCGTCGTCCCCCTCCTCCGCGTCCTCCATCTCGTCCAGCGCGTCGTCCGCGTCGCGAACGCCGTGCGTCGCGCGCGCGAAGTCGCGCGCGTCGACGGCGCGGAGGACGTCCGCGACGCGCGTTTGGACGGAGGCAAACGCGCGGCATCGCTCGAGACGTTTTCGTCGCTCGCGCGCCGTCGCGGCGGCGTCGCGCGTCGCGGAAGCGGCGACGGCCACCTCCCTCTCCGCCTCCAGCGCGACGTCGCGATCGCTCCACTCGTCCCGAGGTGGGCGAACGTGCGCGAGCGCGGAGGACGCGGCGGGCGCGAGCTCCGCGAGCGCGCGCGTCGCCTTGGCCTCGTCCGACGCGACGTCGTCGTCGTCGTCCGCGGCGTTGGAATCGGATGCGAGGATGAGGGGCGTTCTATACGAGCGAATGGCGGGGTGGAGTTCAAAGGCGTCAGATGGAGTTGAAAGGCGTCGAGGGCGGGGATTGAAAGCGACGGGTGGGCGGAGAGAGACCCCGGGAAAAGTCCTTAAGGATCGGCGTTCACCTCGCGAACGCGGTCGTATGGGGACCAGTGTATAGAACGCGCCTCATGATGCGCGCGGACGCGACGAGCAGATCGCGTCGGACCCTGACGGCGTCGGACTCGAGCCGATCGACCGCGTGCTGCAGCGCGTCGATGCTGTCCTCCGCGCCCTCGGGGACCTGCGAGGGAGGGAGGGAGGGAGTGGGGGAGAGGGCGTCGGAGGACGCGCGGGACGGGACGGGACGGACGGACGGACGGACGGCTTCGGGGTCCCTCGGGCGCGGTCGCGTCGGATCCTCGAAGGAACGATCTGGCGCGGCGGACGCACCACGGTCGCGAGGATGTCGCGTCGCATCCGCGCGCGGCGCGACGCCACCGCGGTCATCGACGCGACCGCCGCCGACCGATACCGCGTCGCGACCGGCGCGGCGCGTCGTGTGACGCGTCGGTCGAGCGGACGACGACGGGAACGCGCTCGTCAGAGTTTTTTTGTCTGCCGAGTCGTCGCGGCGAAGAGTCTGAATTCATAATCGAAGTTGTTAACACGGGACGGTAAGCTTAATAACACTCCAGCAGTCGCCTCCGCCTCGAATCATCCCGTGATCATCGTCCCCGCGCCCTCGTCCGTGAGAATCTCCAACAGCAACGAGTGCGGCGCCCTCCCGTCGATGATGTGCGCGCTCTTCACCCCCTGCGCGATGCTCTTCACGCAGCACTCCACCTTCGGGATCATTCCGCCGGCGATGACGTCTGCGACGCGATGGATGATGACACGCGGCGGGACGCGATTGGTCAGTCCGATATCGGATTCGATGACATGTACGATCGCGCGGCTCAAAAGAAACAACAACACAAACAACAGAACGCGCGAACCAATAAAAAAAGGAAGGACACGCAGGACACGCGCGCGCACCGTCCGCGACGAGATCCCGCGTCTCGCTGATGGTCAGCTCTCGCAACAAACTCCCCGGGTCGTCCTTGTCCGTGCACACCCCGGGGACGTCCGTCATGAGGATGAGCTTCGCCGCGCCGAGCGACGCGGCGAGCTCGCCCGCGGCGGTGTCCGCGTTGACGTTGAGCGCTTGCCCGGACGCATCCATCGCGACCGTCGCGACGACTGGGATCGCGCCAGAGTCCAACAAGCCGCGCAACACGCTCACGTCCACGCTCGTGACGTCGCCGACGAACCCGAGCTCCGGGTCGCGGACGCGGCCGCGGAGGGTGTTGCCGTCCTTCCCGCAGATCCCCACGGCCCTGCCTCCCGCGACGTTGATGAGCGACACGAGCGATTTGTTCACCTTGCCGACTGACGACGAATACGGTTCAGGTTCGGTCGAAGTTCCGCGCGAAGCGAAGCGATTCGATTTCGGGGTGGCGGCGGGAGTTCGGGCGCGCGTCAGTCTGAGTCGCGAGGCACCGCGGCGCGCGCATCGGGATTGATGAAACCGTCGGGTGGGTCGGTGGAGAGACACGAACGCCGGGAGAGAAAGTCCTTAAGGAATGAAGTTCACGACGCGAACGTGGTCGTACGGGAACCAGTCGGCGTGAGGAAGGAAGGATGAAAACGCGCCTAAGACCATCTCGACGATCTCCATCGTCGCCGCGTCCGTGACGCGCAGGCCGTTCAGAAACTTCGCCTCGATCCCAACCTTGTTCAGCCACTGGTTGATCTCCGGCCCGCCGCCGTGCACGAGCACGGGGCGGATGCCCACGGTGGAGAGCAGGACGAGGTCGCGTATGACGCGATCTTTCAGCGACTCGTCCTTCATCGCGGCGCCTCCGTACTTCACGACGACGGTCTCGCCCGCGAAGCGCTGCAGGTACGGCAACGCCTCCGCGAGGACGGAGACTCTCTGGAAGTTGTCGATCTGCGCCTGCATCGCCTTGGCGTCGACGGTGCGGTTGGTTTCGGTCTCCGCGGCGGACGCGTCGATTTCGGCCGCGGCGTCGCGTCGGACGCGACGGCGAGGCGCGGGATGATGCGCGCACTGATTCATCTTCGTCTTCGCCGGGCGTGCGGCGATCGCGGCGCCGCGCGCGGGGGTCGCGACGCGGACGCGCGCGGGGGCGGCGACGGACGCGCGGAGCGGCGCCTTCGCGCTCGCGGCCATCTTCGGTGGAGTCTCGAGAGGGGAGGGCGCGGCGGAGGGGCCGAGGCGAGCGCTCTCGCCGTGGGGTGCGCGCGTCGGGTGTGCGGCGGGGTCGGAGGAGGGTCGCGATGAGTTTCGTCGTGGCGCTGGCGGGAGCGCGCGACGCGACGCGAAAGACGATGGACGATGGACGGTCGGCAGTCGATCGCGCGCGCGGAGGGGCCGCGCGATCGCGACGCCGTCTCGTCCGGTCCGCGCCGGCCGCCGGGTGGCGCGACGGCCGCGTCATGCCCCCGAAGCGAGCCCCCGCGCGCGGGGGAGGAGGCCGCGGCGGCGCGCGCGGTGGGCGACGCGCGACGACGACGACGACGACGACGACGACGACGACGACGACGAAGTCCTTAAGGAACG
>Ga0255756_1006239_pt1 | contig 10785 bp, 13 predicted proteins | sample 011ome_20_FD_179956 | JGI IMG/M metagenome (GOLD analysis project Ga0255756, IMG submission 179956) | Coastal salt marsh microbial communities from the Groves Creek Marsh, Skidaway Island, Georgia - 011509CT metaG (version 2) | ecosystem: Environmental > Aquatic > Marine > Intertidal zone > Salt...
GTCAAAAGTAATAGCTCGGACAAAAAACTTTTTTCATGTCGGTGAGTCTTTACCGGACAGTTTGGTATCTATTTCTGGAGGGGCTGACAGCTCATACGCACCAAACACTGTGCATGTGGACATCCAAATGCTAACTCGGGATCGTCAGCAAATATCAGAAACTAAGGTTTTTAAAAATGCGGTCTTTAAAGTCACAGGTACGGGAGCTGCTAAAGGATTGAGATTCCCCATTCAACCTGGAGGGTCTCCACAGCAAACTGTGGCAACCCGGGAAAGTAAAAGAAGACTAGTTTTTAATTTCGCGGAAACCCCCGGAAACCCCTTCAGCTACTGTGTTTATAAGGGGCAGTATATCGCTAGAATAGGGGGTGCTATATCGTGGACGAGGAGCCACTTGGTGACTACGGGAAGTGCCGCTTCCACTGCTAGGATTAACTCATCTACCTCTAAAATCACTCCCATTTTTTCTTTTAGTAATAACGGCACAGCCAAAAGAATTTGGAAGATAGAAATAACTTACATCGGGTGATGGATTTTGAAAGCGCTAACTTAAATGACCTCACCGAGGAACTTTCCAGACTAAAAGAAGATTTAAACAATCTTACAGACGCTGTTTCTCAGTTGGATTCACCGGTTAGCGTCGAGGACGACACTTCCCAGGCACTTATTGGGGGCAACAAAAAGCCCGTGCTTCACTGGATTGAGCCTGTTGAGTTTCAATACACATGCTCATTAATTCAAAGCCTCGATGACGCAAAAGTAGCGATGCGTATGGCGGTTATACACAGGGATGATGTGGACAACGGAAAACCGGAGATTATGCACGGCGATTTCTTGGTTCTAACCTGTGTGGATGAAACTGCGGATCCAGATCAGGATATCTTTAATAGTAAAATGTTTTTTGGTTTGTGCGTAGAGCCTGATGGTGGATTCCAAGACGACATACCATCGCAGTTTACTATTAATTATATGCCTAACAACCACCCTTCAGTAGCGGAAAAAATACCTGCCACTCACGGTCACGACGATAGGTATATTATAGCCTGGTCTGCGACAGGCGGCTCAAGTGTTGGCGAGTTTGATGGGTGGAAAGAGCTAGAAATATGCGAGTCCGGATCAGTCAGTACGATATATGTTCCGTATTTTACAGAAAACCCTAACCCTTAGCCGTGACTAGGCTAATTCACACTGCTGTAAAAAAACAGTTGGATCATGATAACGGACCGAATGAGTGGGGTACGGTATCTCTACCTGTTTACGAGTCCTGCTTTGACGAGAACGGTTTTGGGGATTGGTCTTTCATAGGGGGCATAGGTCCTACAGATTTTACGTCGTCTAAAGCGGGTGCTTCTACCAGTATAACTTTACTGGATGTTGGGGACGGAACTAACGCCCTTCAACGGGCTGATATATTTATTGCAAACCCCGGTTGTACACCTGGAGAATACGCATTGGACATCACAGGAATTATTGAAACCTATAATTCCGGGTTTGACACGCTGTCGGTTGCTGTAAACGGAGATTTTATAGATCTTGAGGGTACTGTCCTGACGCATGCAAATGGGACCGACACTTTTGTTTATCCTAACGGTTCTTTTGAAATAACCTCTCAGTTTAACGACACAGATGCTAGTGACCCCGGGTCCACAGTTTATGTGCCTACCAGAAACATAACGGTAGAGGGCCCATGTTTTACCCAGATTACTTTCTGGTCAAGTACGGAAGACGCGGCACATAACTCATTAAGCCTGGGTGATGTAAAATACGATATTGTGATTACCAAAATATGAGCGATAAAGAAAAATCTAAAGGTCTCGGTGATACCGTAAAAAAGGTAACGGATGCCCTAAAAATAAAGCAGTGCTCGGCATGTAGACGCCGTCAGGAAAAGCTCAACCGATTGTTTCCTTACAAACAAAAGCGTACAAATAAAGGGTGAGGTTTTTCCGGATACCATCCTTCACCGGGATCGAGTCGCATCGCGATGACGCCGATCGCGGGTCCCTTCGTGCAATCGAAGGCTGCTTGCCACATGGGCCGGGTGGCGTGCGCTCTGCTCCTGTGTGGGAAGAAGTCGGCGATGTCGATATGTTTTCTGAAACAGAATATAATATGATCTCGGCTGCCGATGACGGAAATGGAAACTCACTTTTATTTGTTTCCCGTCTCGGTCAGGTTACTGACATCGCCATACTATCAACCGAAAATACAGAAGTCGGACCTTTCGGGGACAATTATCTCGTGTCTGATTCTATCGTGCACAACCAAAAAACAGGTGCCATATCCCCCATCGGGGACAGAAAGTTCGCTGTTGGGGATGGTACGGCTGAAGCCATTTATGTAGGAAAAGGTCCTCCAGGTGGGTCAGCTTCTGTGTTTCCTGACGAAGTGCTTTACCGCCAGGAATGGTCAAGATTCCCGAACTGTAAGCATTATGTCCAAGGGCCAAACAAAACACTTTATGCCGCAGGTAACCCGGAAAAACCTTTAACTATTTATGTCTCAGAGCCTGCGGGTTCGACCAACCCTAATGTAGACTCACCTTATTCTACTGAACTTACACCTCCGGCAAACAAACCCGGGAAGTTAAGCACGGTCGATATTCTCGCGAGTAAAGCAAGCAAAATTACCGCATTAACATCCAATGGAAGCCAGGTAATCGTTCACACCGACAAAGGCTGCCACATTTTATACGCTCCGTCCGCTGATCAGGCGAATACAGGATACCGCGTGGAACAGGCACCATCCTCTGTTTTCTCTGCCGCAGTCTCACCTCGAACCGCTTTATCTGACAATGGATCTATGATCTTTTGGCTAGGGCACGACGGGCAAATATATAAGGACGAGTCCGCTGGTCGAGGGTCGGAGGACGCTAAAAAATTCACGGACCCGGGGCAAGCCAACTGGAAATCTAAAGGTGTATGGGAGAAAGCACACCCTAAAGACCTGTCTGATTCTTTTTCATTTTACGATCCGCAGTCTGGTTATTATTGGGTCTTTATAAGATCGCTGGCATCCCTCGACTACGCAGGTTCTTTAAGCCCTAACCGGCCCACTATGCTAGAAGCTTTACCGGCCGCCCCGAGCATTCCCGGAAATTTACAGGCTTCTATAGTAGCACCGTCGGAGCCTTTAACTTTAGCAGCTTTACCTCAAGCTCCGGCTCAACCCGGAGATCTTCAGTCGCTAGTACAAGCACCTAGCTCCCCCACAGATTTTGTAGCTTTACCAACCAATGCACCGGCAACGCCAACTGATTTACTAGCTTCGCCTGCGATACTACCTCCTGTTTCAGGGCCTGTAAATATTCAAGCTTTAGAATCCGGACCTGTAGCTGGGCCAACTGATTTATCTGCAGTTATGCTCGCTCCTGCTGCAGGACCTACTAATTTAAATACTTCCTTGCAAAATCTTGCACCTGGTTCGGGGCCAGGTGGTTTAACAGCCTCTTATGAATGGGATCAAGCTGAGGCTTTTGCACAAAGCGCAAATCTTTTAGGTTTTATATCAATAGTTGTTAACAATGTCCCGTCGCTAAGCACATCAACCTGCGGAATTAACTTTAGAAACGCCTGCCCATCCACTTTTCAAGGCACTGTAAATCCCGCCACCGGACTATGGACAACAGGTGATGGGACCGGGACCAACCCGTACATGACCCAATGGTATCCGGATCACAACATAGCGGCGACAACTGCAAAAGGCTACCAGGTGAGCGCGGCCACTGATTTATACAATGTGTGGTCAAACTTTTCTTATGCAGGCACCCGGAATCTTGACGACCTGGGTCAAAGCTTCGGGCAGTGGACTTGGCTTAGCACGAATGGCGCACAACATTCATGGAGTTTTACAGTTCAATCGGCTAGTGCTGCGGTGACTTACTGGTTGGTTTACGACCCAAACAATTCTCAGTACTGTGTTGTCGAAGGCCGCTGGGCCAATGCCGGAACCAATAATGGAAACTATTCAATCGCACCGGTATATACTAAAGCCAACAACTTTAATAATGCTTTAGACCCAAACAATCCTTTCGGGACTTACATACTAAACAGAGATGTTAACACCTGGTACATTTTACATGTGGGCGACGGTGTGAGCGACGCGAACTTGAGTGTGGACACAGATTTCCAGGCAAGATACACCGTGCCATTCGCCACAGTGAACGGCGTTCAGGTAGACTGTATAAACGCTACTTCCAGAACTTTTTAAAAAATCAACCGATTGATAAAATATTAATTTAAAACCAAAATACTGATTATGGCATCGATTACTTTAACATGGACGGCTTCGGACACCGCAACCGGAGGAACGCCAACTAATTACGACATCTACCGCACTGTCGGCGACACGAATGAGCAAACTGTTGACGATTCAACTACAGGCGCGTCCAATAAAATTGCGGATGTAACCGGAACGGTCTTAACCTATGAAGACACTACGGTCACCGCCGGCTCCACTTATTCCTACACCGTAATCGCCAGAAACGCTGGCGGAAGCAGCGCACCTGCCGACAATATTAACGCTAAAGGTATCTTAGCTTAAACCCTATGGGACTCACGACTCCAGCCGGGTTTGGAGCTTACGCTTTTAATGAGCGAACAAAATCGTTGGCCGGCCCGATCACGAACGAAGACATTACAGCTGTCGCAAATCGGGAAAACTCCTCTGAAATTTACTGCGTCACCGCTGACCGGAAAATAAAGAAAACCGATCTTCTTGATTTAAACGACGCATCATTTCCTGAATTTATCGACCCTTTTACAGACCTGGTGACACCTATAACCGAAGGTGTCATTGCCTCAGAATCAGGGCAGGGATTTCACTACCGGGGTCTTTTTAGATCCGCCCCATTTGAGGAAGAGAGCACCGCGGACACGGCTATAGCCGACCCGCTTTACTTTCCTGAATCTTACCTAGCGATTACAGAAACCCACTGGATGCACCTTGGGGATGAGCATAATGAAAAACAGGTTCATCGTGTAGACCTGGCATTCCATAAAAACTCATGCGGACACCTCTGGCTTTATGTAAAAAATGAAGCAGGTAAAATATCCGGGCAATATAAAGGTATGCTAAAAGAGCACATGAAAGTCTTTACCAACATCCGAGGGCGTCGGTTTAAGATTCAAATGCTTATAGCTACCCACAAAAACTTTCCGTGGGCACTGCGCGAAATGTCGGTAGGACACCTGTACGGAAAAAGTTTTTAGACAACCGGTAGAGCTTTACTTCCGTATACTTTAATATACGAAGCATGGATAACGAAAAAGAGCAGGAGAATAAAACTACTATATTAATCGACGATATTGAGCATGTTTACGAAGACATGACCGATGAGCAGAAAGTGATCATCGAGCACATTACCGATCTTGGCCACAAGTCCAGAAAAGCTCAGCTAGAGCTAGACCAGTTAAATGTGGCCAAAAACGGTTTTGTCTCTATGCTTAAAGAATCTCTCGCTACGCAACCTGAAGAGTCCACAGACTCTTAATATCTTCGTCGATTATAGCGTCAGCGTAGCTGTCGTTTGTCGTACTAGCATCAGCATGTCTTAAGAATTTCTGGGAGATGTAAATTCCTTCGGTACTTGCTATATAGCTTCCGAACAATTTTCTTAACTCATGTAACGGATTCGCACGCTCCCATCCAATCGCACGAAGCTGATCCAGGCATTTTTTAAATGCTGTGTTTCCTTTGTCCATTCGATGAGACATTAAATAATCATTGCCCGACGCTTTATTAATTATAGCTTTAGCTATTGAGCTTGAGCCCATGGTAAAACCCTCATGACCTCCTTTAGGTTTAAAGGAATTTTCGGACACTATATTAACCCGCGCGCGAGAATCCCCCGACCCAAGATCAAACCAATCCGCTCTAGCATGATAAATCTCATTCCGGCGAAGACCGAAATAAAGGGCTAGGCCGATGAGCGTGTGAGTATCACCCTCAGTCTTTGGCCAAAGGTCGAAGGTCTTAAGTATTAGGTCAGTAGGCGGAAGCCGGTATTGTTTCTTTAAACCTCTAAAGAATTCCTGCTTTTTAATAGAGTCTACGAAATCCATATTATAATCCTCGAACATAGAAATTCGGGTAAATATTGCTTTCATAGACCTAATGATGGAATTTATAGTCCTCTTCTTAGACGCGATTAAGCCTTGATCTGTTATACCGCTAAGGGATTTAACCTTAAAATTTCGGAACATATTGTCATTAATAACCCCTAAATCGAAGTCATCAACCTCATGCTCTCCGGTTACCACCCGGGCAAATCGCTTCAACCCGTCTGTATAACTCCGAACTGAGCTTTGACTAAGCCCAGAAGAAATTCGATTATCTTGTAAAACCTTAACTACCTGCGAAAGGGTAGGGGTCGGGTCTTTAGACATGGCGAACTTTTTCTTATTATACATCTCCAGAACTTCTTGATAAGGATTAAGAATTAGATGAGCTCGAATTTGATCGGCTAGCTCTAATGCTTTTTTCTTTTCGGTTCCGAGAGGCCAATAATTTTGAACTCCTCCGAATTGACTTTTATATGTCCAGCTCCCTTTTTCCGTCCTCCGGAAAATCCGCGTACCCGACCGGGAACGCGCGACTGAATTGTGACTGCTTATGGTGTGTGGCATACCATTATATATATTCTGTTTTTTCATTCTGTCCAGTAATCATGCGGGTTTTCATTATATACAGGGTGCCTGTTGAAAATTTAGGATCTGGTATCCCATGGATGTGAGGGTTCGACCCCCTCCTCGGGCATTCCTTTGATTATCAACGATTTGACACTGCTGTGTTATTTTGTTATACATAGGGTAACGCAGAAATGTGACTGAATTGCAACTGCTTAATTTATATTAGGGATATGAAAGATTGGTTGGAGAAACAAAAATTGCAGGAAAACGATGTGCTTGATTCGGTGGGAATTCAGGCAAGACAGATAGCGGAAGATCTAATTCCACAGATTAGATTATGTGCTTTAGAGAATGAAAATGTCTCAGACATTTTGATCAAGGTGCATTTCGAGTTCGACAGCGAAAAGACTGAGATATGGTCAGAGGGAGCTGTAAATTTCCCGCCCAAGCAGAGTACATCAGAACTTCACGCCATTACCTATGTCGAAAAACAAGACCTCGAAGGTTCTTGATAAACTAGGTCTCACTAAAGAAGAAGTCCGTGCGGCTTTTTCTGTGGAGAAACCGGCATCTGAAAATAAACCTAAAAAAGGTTATCTGTTCCGAGCGGACCAGGCCCGTATGAGCAAGCGCATGAAACGCTGGAATGATTTGATTTTTGCGAGGTTTATGGGCGGCACACACCCAAAGGATATCGCTGATGCTATCGGCGTAACCGAGGAATCTGTTCGTGTTCGGTTACGCCGGGCTAAATTCTTTTCCAATTAAATAAGATCCCAAGCCTCTTTATACTTCTCGAATTTGGCAGAAGACTGGGGGTTGTCGGGGTAAAACCACACCGAAACTTTGCCGTCTAAAGCTTTGCAGGGAATTATATACCAGGTGTCCGCATTTTTTAAATAAACCGCTAAGATATCCACTTCGCGGCAGTCGATTGGTTTCTTCGAGCTGTGACCGGTTCCGGCTATTATTTTATAACGCCCGAAGCCTTGGTTGTCCTCCTGGTTCTTCGTCGTACCTTTAATCTGCACTCTTTTAAGGTTCCCTTCCGAACTAAGAATGCAGTCAACAGGGAGATTATCACCCGCCGGAATGTAAAGCCCGTGACCGAGCTCTAGCGCTTTCGTAAAAAACTGGTACTCCCACAAGGTACCTAATGATTTATTACTCTTCATTTTTTACCTAATATTACCCAACTAGCTCTTTTTTGACTCCGAGAAACCCACGTAAAACCTTTAGACAACATGTGACTCATGCCCCAACCTAGTTTCTTAGGGCTTAGCTCTTTTAAAAGAATACGGTTAAGCTCGTTAGCCGACAAAACAACCATAAGCTCCGAGCAGGTGCCTTCCCAACTATCATCTTTTAATGTACGCCGGAACATAGAAAGGAGCTCGATTATGTGCGAATACCGACTGTCTGCTTTTGCCTGAGACTCTAAGTCAGGGTTCACATAAGCTTTAACGCCAAACCTCACCTCCCGAAGCTCTTCAGGAATTTCGTAATCCAAAAGCCATCGGGCGAAGGTCGGAAGCTCTTTTTGAACAGTACCCTTAGTCTCCCATTTAAAATTAAACCCGTCGTTACATTTAAATAGCATGAGTTTATCTTTGATACTCATATCTAGATCGGGAAGCAGTCGCATCGAAACCGGGTCATCATTAAGTGTGATGCTTATCCTCCCCCGCCAATAAGCTCTACCGGCTTTAAGAAACTTTCCTTTTATTAAAAATGTGTCGTTGGCAATATGCTCCTTCAGCCTGGCCGTGAAAGCGGTGTGCATAGATGTGCTCGCTGTTGGGGCCTCATCGTCCACTAGCCAAGCACCGAACTCGAAAAGGTGATCTGTCCAATCATCTTTACCGGTCAAATAATCCGAGGCTTTGATTCCACCACCGAATAAACCACCTAGTATCACACTGTTATACAGAGTCTTCCCGCAATTAGGAGGACCTACGAGAAAATGCGCATGCCCCCGTTTTGGCTGACCGGCGTATGCATTTTTATAAGCATACGCCAGCCAAGTCAGTTCGTGTTTCAGTTGTTCGTCTCCCAGCATATGAGTCATCCATGCGGCAATGGTGGGAAAGCCGTCCCCCCATGCACCTGATGAATCAGCAGGAGAAAGTGGTCTAACCCGCGCAGTGTTAAAATACGTGTTATTCTCATGTTTAACGATTCGACTTTTCGTAAAACAAAAAGGTACACCTGCCTCCACCCGCTTGCTTGTGTTAATCATATGTAACGCTCTCCGAGCCTCACTTACATTTTCGCTTCTGCCGGGTCGGGAGGTTAAATCATGCCGGCACTGCAGGTCCAACAGTGTATCATCCTTATTGTTAACTAAAAACCCACCGGTCTCATCTTGAATGAAATAATTCTTACCGTCGGTCCAATAATTCTTAATAGCTTCACCTATTCGGCCGACTTCATATTGGCGGACAAATCCCGGGCTTAATATTTCGGCCCATGTATAGAAACCTTTTGGCATATTAAATACCTGCATACCGGCTTCGCGAACAATGGCGGAATTTACTGTCTTATGATGCCCGCCCGGATCCCAATAAGTCGGTCCACGGCTTCCCTCAACAAATTCACCGGGCCATTCATGATTCGGCCATACTTTTTTAACCTCTTCAAATACAACATCGAGGGGGATGACCGGCCCTTGGCCTGTAAAATCTGAGCTTTTCGATTCCTCGTACTGCCAGTACTGAAGCAAACTCTCAGAAATTCTAGCTTTAGGGACGACCGGACGCCAATCGTCCCCGTGCAGAAGGTAATGCTGCTTCTCAAAATTACCCATGTCGAAACCACGGGCGATCGCATCACGACCGTCCAGCTTCATTTCTTTAGATAACCTCTTTAAGAATCGAGCATTGCTCTTTGGCCCGTGCATAAAAATAGGGCTCTCGAAAAACCAAACGGCGTGAATGCCACCACTAAAACTTCGGCTGATGTAATTGACCGGGTATTCGTGATCAATTAACCGGCGGACAATGTCCTCAAACTCATCGTCGTTAAATGTCGCGTCCCAATCCACGCACACGCCATGCAGAAATCTGACAGGGTTCTGTGAGCTAACTCTTTGGTTGGGGTCAACTCCTTCGGCTGTGCTGTGCGCGCCATATCTTGTGCTCGGTCTCGCCGCCCACTGCTTATACTCGTTCGAGCTGCGAAATTCCGGGAGGTCATAAGAGAGCTCCCACGGTTTGGTTCGGCTAACCTGACTAGCTGACAGGTTGGGTATCGTAAATAGTTCCATAATAAATTAAATCTTCTAATGTTTTAATAGCTGTGTGCTCCAGATCGGTCACATAACATGATGAATTTCGTAGCTCGCAATCAATCTGCTCAGAATCCAAACCTGACTCGGACACATGTTTGTCTTTTGCCGCGGCCTCTTCCTGTGCTGGACGATAAACGCGAACAATTTTTCCACCTCTCGCATGAATCATGGCCGCCTCATTCGGGAATCGCACATCATCAATTACATAATTTTTGCCATCCTCGATAGATTTTTCCAGAGCCCGAACCCATATATTCTGCGAGACGAGCTCACGCCCAAACTCGGTACCCAAAATCTGCATGAGCTCTCGTGGGCTTTTTCCATACTCATCAAGAGGTATTTCTTTAATCGTGGGATCATTCAGTTCCGCATCCCCCAGACCAAGAACCCTAAGCATATCCTTGATCGGGGAAGCGAAACTTAAGATTTCGTAACCCAAACGATCTCTAAAAATATTAGCGACTGATGATTTCCCACATCCTTTTCTTCCAGTTAATCCTATAATCATTTCGTATACTCCTTTGATATTATTGCCTCTGACGCCAACGGAACGCGGTCCATCCACTCAGGCGGTTGGCTCATTATTTTCTGAATGGCTGATTTTGACTCTTCCGCATAAGCCTCATCCACTTCCACGACAACTTCGTCGTGAACATGGAGTACTACATCAAAACCTGCGTGATCCAAGTTTGTGAGAATTCTCCCGAATGCATCACGAGCCAGTGCCTGTACCTTATTTTGAAACAGGTTAGCCCCATACATTTTTACCCTGCGAATAGAACCTTTCTGAGTTGCACATGTTACGCCGTCAGGCTCATGCCGGCAGCGATAATATTTTAACTCTCTGCCCGACTCAATCGGTACATT
>Ga0255756_1006243_pt1 | contig 10780 bp, 9 predicted proteins | sample 011ome_20_FD_179956 | JGI IMG/M metagenome (GOLD analysis project Ga0255756, IMG submission 179956) | Coastal salt marsh microbial communities from the Groves Creek Marsh, Skidaway Island, Georgia - 011509CT metaG (version 2) | ecosystem: Environmental > Aquatic > Marine > Intertidal zone > Salt...
CACCCTGGTCACTCACCACTGAGTTGATTTCGCCAGATTCTGCGTAGCGGGAGTACTCAGAGACTAGCTCTGAGAGCGGCAGATCAGCATGCCCAAGTTCTGAGAGGACATGGAGGGCTGCCAGCATGCCGTTGTCTGCCCCCCAGAAATCCCGGAAGTAGTAGTGAGCAGAGTGTTCCCCTCCAAAGACAGCCCCTGAATCCCTCATGGTGTCCTTGATAAAGGAGTGCCCCACCTGAGTTCGAAGAGGTGTCCCCCCGTTTTCAACAATCACCTCAGCGACAGTCTGCGAACAAATCAGGTTGTGGATGACGGTGATGTCCCCTGTTTCTCCAGAGTCTCGCACCCGAAGAATCTCGCGCTTAGCGACCATCGCCGCCACCGCACTCGGTGTGACAGGGTTCCCGAGGTTATCCACCACAAAGCACCGGTCGGCATCGCCATCAAAAGCCAACCCGATGTCGGCGCCTCGCTCAATCACCGCACGTTGCAGGTCCACCAGGTTGGCTGGCTCCAGAGGATTGGCTTCGTGGTTCGGGAACGAACCATCGAGCTCGAAATACAGAGGAATAACCTCCAAAGGCAGGGCCTCGAGACCAGCGGCTTCTTGAAGAACGGCAGGAACCGTGTGTCCGGCCATACCGTTGGCCGCATCCACCGCCACGCGAAGCGGCCGAATCGAGTCCAGGGACACCAAACTGCGCAGGTATGCGGCGTAATCGGCGAGCAAGTCCTCGTGAGCCACCTCGCCAGAGGATGATCCGTATTCGGTCTCGCCGGAAAGATAATGCAGGGCACGGTCTCGAATCTCGGCAAGACCCGTATTCATGCTCACACCCTGGGCTTTTCGCCTCGAGAACTTAAGCCCGTTATACATTGCCGGGTTGTGACTTGCGGTAAACATCACCGACGGAACATCTTTGATTCCGGAGGCGAAATAGACCATGTCCGTCGAACACAACCCGATTGAAATCACCGAAGCGCCAGCAGAGTTAGCTCCCTCGATAAACGCCTCCGCCAAGAGGGGTGAGGACTCACGCATATCGTGGCCCAGCACTAGTTGGTTACCCGAGCCCACAATTACGTCCACAAAAGCAGCCCCGAGTGCCCTCACAACACTGGGGGTGAGCTCAGAGTCCACCAGCCCCCGGACGTCGTAGGACTTGACGATGGAAGACAGTGCGGCAGCCGACATGCCACAAGCCTACTGAGCCCTAGACAACCTCGGGGTAGGGGCGAAAGCGCACCACATTCCATCCCACAGGTGCTGTCAAACGCTCCGAGTGTGCCTGGCAGAGGTCATAGGTGTGAGGCTCTTTGGTGGCCGCTAGCGGGCCCACCACTGCTTCCTGGTCTGCATAAACATATGTCAGGGTTGCCGAGGCTGGCATCTGACAAGAGTTTTTCGAGCAGAGTCGGAGGGGAGGTTCTCGGTGTGGCACCTCAGAACGATATCAACACCAGATTTTTCCGCCTCAAGTCTCATACAGCTTCTCCACGTCAGATTTCCGATGGAGAAACACCCGAAGAAGAAACACAAGTCCACCACCGAGATACCGTCGCCACAGCCGTGTCGGCTCAGAAACGAGACGGAACAACCATTCCACCCCAAAGCGCCGCATCCAATGCGGTGCGCTGGGCTTATTTCTCGAAAGGAAATCGAAAGCAGCGCCAACAGCAACAACCACGGAACCGGTCAATTCCGACAGCTTCGTGGCCAAAAAATCCTGACGGGGAGTAGAAATACCGATCCACACAATCTGGGCTCCTGAGTCCGAGATTCTCTTGGCAAAGCCCAAAACTTCCGCGTCAGTAAATTCGCGGAATGGCGGGCTTTCCATCCCGACGATTGTCGTGAGCGGGAAATCTCTTTCAATCACTTCAGCCAAACGGCCCAACTCAGATGGTGTCGAACCAAGAAAGTAGGAATCCAAAGGGACCCCACCATCGCCCGCCAGCACTGCTCGAAACAAGTCTTCACCACGAGTCTGAGTCAGGGGAACTATTGTCCAGCGGGTAAAAAACTGAAGCCATCTTCCATCTGCAACCACCATGCAGGCTGACGACAGCAAGGACTCGAAATCGGGAGATCGAGTAGCGATGGCAAGACCATTCATCTCCAAGAGATGAACATCACATCCCCTACTGGATCGGATTCTCGCTCGATGAAAAATGCTTTCAACAATTTGCTCCGTTGAACCGACTACCACGGGAATACCGGTGAATAACCGGGTCGGGAGAATTTTTGATTTGGCCACGGTTATATGTGCTCTCTTCGCGTTGCGAGTTTAAGCCTAGGTTACCGGTGAAATTAGTTACCCTCGAGACGTGGCATTCCATCGACCCTCACGACATCGTGATGCGAGCTCCCATCTCCTGGGACCCCTTGCTCTGTCTCGAATGAAGCGCGCTGATGAGTTTGCCCACGTTGTTGCCGCCACCGTCTCCTACCTCAAAGGTCAGTGGCCCCAAGAACTGAAGACCCTCCGAGTCGACGTTGTGGGGATGCCCCACGACCTGGACTCAACCAAAGTCTCGCGCTTCAGCCTGAACAGGCAAGCTCGGACAATTCGAATCTATCGTCACCCGATCGAGCGACTAACAAAACTCCACAAGCAGGACCGCTGGCACAAAAGAGTCATGATCGAAAGCGCGGTGTTCTCCGCAGTGGCCGAGTTACTGGGAACAGACCCTTGGCAGTTAGCGCCGGAGCGGTTCCACCCGCACTAGCGAACGATGACCCGCACTGATTCCTGTGGCGGTGGGGTGGGAAGCACCTGGAGATTCCCGATGATGGTCTCGCCTCGGACTGACACTGCACCAAACACCGTCGCCGGTGCCAAAATCTGGTGAGTATCCGAGACGGGTCTCGTCACAATGCCGCCAGCGGGAACCTCAAGATCTCGGCCATCGAAGTTCACGGCAACAGGCGCATCCCCGGTGTTGGCGAAGGTGATGCGTGATTCCCCCACCTGGGGAATGGCCAGAGCTGCGGAACCAAGAAGCGGGTAGGAGCTCCCCACCCAGCTCGTGTCGGTCACCTGATCATTACCCACGCTTTGCCGCACAGCCGCAACAACGGGTTCGCTGGATTCCACCACGACGGCAGCATCACCGCTACCGAGCTCGTCCAGGGTGAGATCTAACACTTGCCCCGCGACTAGCTGAAGCCGGGTGGTCGTGTCTGCCCTGGAGGACCTCAGTATCCGAATAGTCACAGAGGCATCGTTGTCTGGTGAGAGTAACCTCAGCGCTCCCCCCACATCGACATACCCCTCTTTGCCCTTGATGGGTCCGATCAGGTCCTCAGGAGCCAAGAAAACCCCGGGAATCACTCGCTCCACGCTCGGTTCAGGCTGCCCTGTGATGACGGAAATACCATCCGCCACAAGACCGCGCACGATCGAGGCATGGAGCGCGGCAACAACCCCAACACCGCTGCTGGTAATGCGAATAACGGGAGAGGCTTCACTGGGCGCAAGACCCGCCAAAGAGAACACATGTTGTGCACCCGGTTGCACCAACACTCCCTGGCCCAGCGGCGAAGAGATCGGTCCGGTAGCGCCCCAAATGTCGATATTCACCGTGGCAGGGACATCTCCCGGGTTAGACAGTGTGAGCGCGGCCTGGCGCCCCGTTGTGGTGTCCCCCCCGACGAGCCAGGTCTCCGTCCGGGGTTCCTGACACTCCGAGACCGCCAACCCCCGAACGTTGAGGTTCGACAGGCTCTGATAACTCACAGCCGCCAGAGCACCATCCTCCGCGGGTTGGGTCACCACCACCGGATACACCCTGCTGAGCGCGCCCTCGAGCGAGAATCCATCGAGCACGGTGGTGTCACTCAGAGAGGACGTCCCAGGGTTAGCCGCCGCAACAGCCTCACTCGGTTCACCATAGGCCACCGGCTCAGCACTGGCGGAACCGAAAGAGAGCCCCGGACCCATACACACCAAAACTCGATCAGGCTCCGCCGGCATGACCTCCACCGGGGGCAAATCGGGAACCGGGCCATCGAGGCTTCGGACAATACCGGCAGGCACTGCGGTCACCGACAGAAGAACCCCAATAACGAGCGCACTGGTGGCCACAACAGAGGCAATAGTCCTACTGGCCAAATTTCTGGAGCCGTGTTGAGGAGTGTGCTCAGCGGTCATCTGATGTCTCCTCCCCCAGGCTCGGAACAGCGTCATCGATGGGTCGGCTTGAGCCCCGTGAACGCCGCTCCGTGGGAACAGCCAAGATTGTGGCCACTGCTAAGAGGCCGAGGAACCATTGACCCGCTAATCCTGCTCCGGAGGGCTCCAGAGAACTGACCACCGGCACGGGGTCCCTGACCTGCCATAGCTGGCCAGATCCCACCGAGCTCGCACTAATGAGCTCGGGGCGCTTAGCCAGCGTGAGAGCAGCTTCACTGTCTGAAGCGTCCCGCAACAGAACAAAGGAGATCCCATACTTCTCAAACAATGGAGCGGGGTTTGCTGAACTTGGTCGCACCAGCATCGCAGCGAGCCGCGCCACATCTTCATCGCGCTCTGTCAACTGCGTGTCTCGGCCCCGAAGGAGGGTGGAGGACTCCATAAGTGTCACCCCAGCACCACGCTCCAGTGTCACCAGGTCGGCATCTTCTGTGGCCTCAATAACGAGCGTCCCCACCTGCGGGGATTGAGCCGCTTCTGCTGCGACAAAAGCTGGCATGGTCCGTGGAGCAGAGACCGCTTGCACACTCACGTTTCCTGACCAGGCCTGCACAGCCATAAGCCCCGGGGCCACCAGTGAGGCAACCACCAAAGCTGACCCTGAAATTCGGGCAATCACAGGACCAAACCCGCGGAGTGAATTCCCCAGTGAATCCTGAAACTCCACCCGATCAAGCGTTGAAAAAGCACCGACGATGAGACCCAGCAGCAGAACCCCCACGGCGACTCCGGGCCACACAAAAACTGCGTCCGCTCCTTGGAAACCAGAAAACAACGCTGGGGCGAGGGTTGCCGCCACAAGGCCGCTGGCACTCACGACGCCAAAAATGGCGCTGGTCCTCGCCTGCCCGAGCGCCAACGACACGAGTGCGAGAACTATCAGAAGCGCTCCGAGAGCAAAAACCAGAACGCCCAGGATGCCAGATGCCAGCCCCAGTGCATCCGAAGAAGTTGTTGGAGGACTCTCTGGCCAACCCAACAGCGCTGACCACCACGGGGCAGCAACATAGGGAGTGGCCTGCCCGGGGTCCGCAAAGAGGACTCCCCAGTTGTCCCACCATCGCCCAGATACGTGATCCCACCACCCCAGGAATCGTGGAAGTGACAGAAGTAGAGAGGGGCCAAGGACGAGAGGGAGTACACCGGCGAACATTCTCACCGGGTGAGACAGCAATCGAGAGAGGGCCGCAACAACCACCGCGAGCACCACAACCGGCCAGAGAGACGGTGTGGCAGCTGTCACAACGACCGTGGCAAGCGAAGCCTGACCCACCCTTTGCCATGATTCGTGCGCGGTCACCAAGGTCCCCAGTAGCCACGGGAGTGCTATCAGCGACAGGACTGCTCCGACCCGACCGTCCGCAAGGGCCAGCAACAGCGGTGGGCTCACGGCCCATACAAGGGCAGCGAGAGTGGTTGTCCACGCCTTGCTGAGCACTTGGGAGAAACCCCACCAGCCAATCGCGCCCGCGAGTGGAATGGCAGCAATGAAAAGCACCACGAGGGCGAAGTTGGGATTCCACCAGGTCAGCGTGCCGAGAAGTGCAAACAACAGAGCGGCCGGGTCCGCGGGAACCAGAGCTGTCTCGAGCGCACCCCCAAGCACCGGCAAGGTCCAAGCGTTGTCCCGCACTTCCACTCCACTTTCAACGAGCGGAACGAGACCTCCTCCTTGGAGGAAATCGGCTCCCCACCATCGCCCAAAAACCACTCCGGATAGGGCGGTCAGGGCTAGCACCAACCACGGCAAAGTGGGGAATATCGGCGGCTGAGGGTTCCTGGCGGCCCGCTCCTCCTCTCGCGCCAGCAATGCTTCCCTGGTGATTGATTTCCGCTTGCGAACATCCGCGGGATCGAGTCGCAGAGAGTCGATTGTCGCCCAGGTTGTTACGCGATGGGAAGAGAGAACCTGCCTGGCCCCCACAACTGAGCCCAGTTGCGCCAGGGCTCCGAGAGCTGCGAGAACCTCCGAGGCCATTCGATCTGGCCGCTTGAGGAACAACTGTGCTCCGGCTCGCACCAAACCCCACGGCAATACCCACACCAGGAGCACGGGGAGAAGCCACACAGGTGCGTACACGAGGCGCCGATAGAGCCATGCGCGTCGGGCGAGGAAATGTCCGCGGACGCCAGAGAGCTTTCTCCTGGCGCTCCAGTCCGCGGGACCCGCACCCACGTGGACGACAGATCTGGGGACAACGACAACCCGGTGTCCTGCCAACCGTGCCCTCACGCATAGGTCCAAACCGCCATCGAGTGGGCTCAAGCCTGGATCAAAGCCGCCGAGGTCTCGTAGCAACGAGGCCTCCACCAGCATTCCGACCTCTCCCACAGCGAGAACATCGCTGAGGCGGTCATATTGCGCTTGGTCACGTTCACGCTCCGCGAGTGCCATGCGTTCACCAAACCGAGTCATGGTTTCACCCATTTCTCGGATGACACCCGGTTGATTAGTCATGCGCTGCTTGGGTCCGGCGATTTTGATCAGTGGCGCACTTTCCACCACGCCGACAAGACGCTCAAGTGCAGTGTCGCTCGCAGTGGAGTCATCTCTAAGCAACCAAACCCACGCAGAATCCGGAATGGAAGCTTCCTCACCAAACGCGGTTGCCATACCCTCCTCAACAGCCTCGGCGAAGCGGGCCGAGTAGGGGACTGGGCAGGTACTCCACTCGAAAGGAGCGCCCTCGAGGGCTGCGTCGATAAGCAGACTGAGTGTTGAGTCTGCGGAGGAATCAACGAGGACGAGTTTCGAAAGAGATCTGGACTGAGTGGTGAGAGCCCTCAAGCCCTCTGAGAGCTGTTCTCCGCCTTGGCGAATAACCAGAATCGCCGTAATGCTGGCGCGCATAACTCTCCGCTAGGCGCGTCTGCGCAAACGACGACGCTCGCGCTCAGACAGCCCGCCCCAAATTCCGAAGCGTTCGTCGTTCTTCAGCGCATATTCCAGGCACTCCGCTTTGACTTCGCAGCCCGAGCAAATCTTCTTTGCATCCCGGGTGGAGCCACCTTTTTCGGGGAAGAACGCCTCAGGGTCAGTCTGAGCGCAGAGCGCATCGGCCTGCCAGGCGAGAGCGCCCTCATCTTCCTCAGGGCGTCGAATTCCGGGGATTCCCAGTCTTACCGGGTCTACGAACCAGTTATCGGGAACAGAATTCCGATACTCGCTCACGTGGGCTCCTTTTTTACCGCCGGCGACCGGACTCCGACATCAGGTCTCCACAATTACACCGGTGTAATTACTCCACGTCAAGTCCGACTATGCAAAACACTCATGTGACGGTTTAACTTACGAGGCTTTAGTGTTTGCTCGGGAGGCCACGAAAAGCGTTTACGTCAAGTAATACAAACCCAAGCAACTAATAACGGTTTGAGGTTATGAGGAAGCGTCGCTGGCTTTCTTGTGTCTGCGAAGTGAATGAGCAAACGAAACGAGCTTCTCGAGCGAAAGTTGCCCGGCTTCAAGGGGAAGGCGTCCGATTTTGCCAATACCATCACCCCACCCGGACCCATCAACGAGGTGCAGCCAGTGGTCATCCAGCAGGTGCACCTCTCCAGAGCTGCCATCCCCGATACGTTTGGACGTATCCCCAAAAATAAGTTCTTCTCTTTCCAGGAATCTAATTTCGCTCTCAGGAACCCGAGAATAAACCCTCCACCACATTGAACCTCCAGAATCTGTGTCTCGCCGAGGCATGAATGTCGGCGTAAAGCGTTCAACGCGCCGGAAGCTGAGAGCCAAAAGGCCTGGCCAGAGCAACCATCGGGCTCCTGAAATTCGGCGGTAGCCCGAAGCGAGCGCACCCCCTAACAATCCTCGGACGGTGGTGTGCGATATCGGAAAAATGTCATGGTCAAGGAAAACCACAATGTCGGGCTCAATATGCTTCGCAATGTTTCTCCAAGCCCAATCCAGAGCCAAAGAATGGGAAAGGCTGGGATCCAGCCACGAGTAAGGATTCTTGGGAGCGGGAACGTATGTGTACCCCTCAACCCCAGCCGCATCGCGGATTTCGGAGCTTTTCTCGATGTCTGGCGAATTGTCTACAACAACAAGATGGTAATCATCATTCAAGAACTGACGTAGAGCCCTGGACTGGAGCTTGATCAGCCAAGAATCATTAAAAGCTACTGTGATTAAGAGGTTTGTCGCCGACACTGGCAGGTTGTAATCCCGCGGTTTCTGCTGCCTGACATAGCGCTCATGGATAATCCATTTCCGAATCTGAAGAGTCGCACGAGTTATCTTGTTCGCAGCTCGCGCCTTCTCAATGTTTTGCCTCCTCAATAAAAAACGGTCATCTCGCGAGGTCATAGCACAACGCTAGCCCCTCGAGAAAAGAAACTATGTTTACGCAAACGCCAGCGCTCGATGTTTCGCGCTAGCGAGTTGCACTTTAATCGAGATTAGAGTGAAGGAATGATTGTGGATGCCGTTGTGGCTAACGACGAGATAGATATCGCAAAATTCAGACTCTCCTACCTCTCCGGAATCGTATCTAAGTTCTATATCGCAGAGTCTGATCAGACTTTTCAGGGAAGAACGAAGCCGCTCCATTTTGGACCGCGCGTCAAGGAGCTTCGCGCTCTGGGCGCAGATGTCGAAATAGTCAAGGTACCGAGAAGTAATGAAGATGAGTATTTTGCTGACGCATGGGATCGAGGTCGATACCAGCGATATTGGTTCCTTCAACTTGTTGCCTCTAAGCATCCGGAGGCGACGATAATTTTCACAGATATTGATGAAGTTCCCTCTCATCAACAAGTCTTATGGGCAGAAGCGAATCTTGGGCCTCATGACCGGGCAACACTTCCTATGACTTTTGTTTTCCGATATGCGAATTGGCTCTTGGAGCCGGCGAACCAGGATTATCGTCCAGGTGTGATACTTAGAGGAACCGCCTATGCCCCAAATTTGAGGGACGGAGGCTTCCCAAAAGCTTCGGGCGAGAAAGGTGCACACTTGTCCTACGTCGGATTTACGGCAGATCAGGTCAAGGAGAAATTGTCCTCTTTTGAACACACCGAGTTAGATCTTCAGCACCTTTATCAAGAGAAAGTGTTGACGTTCGCTAACACATGGGGAATAGACCATCTAGGCAGACCGGGCCAACCCGGATTCGGCCTCCTTCGTGAAGCGACACACTTTAACATGAATTCGGTTCTCAGATTGGCAATTGAAATGTTCCCCGACTGGTACCGACCTTTTCCTGAGAAGAACATCGGAAGAAGGATTGTTGCAAGCTCATCACTCAGCTTGTATCGATTAACGGGGGACGAAAAGTACCTTGATGACCCTGCAAGACGCGCCTACTCCCACAGATTTCTCCGGCACATTCTGAGCGTAGGTCTGCACACACTCATAAGGGCCACAGGCGCCGGAACGATGTTGAAACGTTTCCAGGAATTTCTGCGCCACCGCTAGTTACGAAAACTATCCGCCTAGCATTCCTCGTCGAGCAATCAGCAATCTCAACCATGTCCGCGGAAGAGCGCTAACAACGGGCAGGAGTCTGAGCAACAATCCAAGCCGCTCAACCTCAAGCGGCCCAATGCTCAGCCGAGGGGTGCCCCACTTTCCCAATCTGAGTCGTGTGATGGCAGTCGCTGTTGCAGGCAGCGTCGTCAAGGGCTCGTAACTTCGCGCTCGAATTTCTCTGCTTAACTCCGCAGAGATGTCTCCAATTTGGCCAAAAGGATACGCAAAATAGGAAACATGGGCTAGTGATTTCTTAGCCAGCCATCGCGCGCTGTCCTCCATCTCACGAAGAGCTTCTTGCGTCGATAAGGCAGAAAGTCTGCGGTGGCTCACCGTGTGGGGACCAAGGGTTGCCCCGGGAGAAGCCGCCAACTGCCGTACCTCCGAGAGCGTCATAGGTCGACGCGTCGGGTCCTCCGCCAACAGACTCTCCCGCGCAACATCTCGAGCACTCTTTAGTAACCGCCAATACCGCTCAGTGGGGGACTGAACAAGGCGTTCAAGTCCCTGCCAATACCCGTCAGTGAGCAAAGCCCTCAACTCGTCCGTGAGAGAACCGGGAGGAGCATTACTCAGTCCATCGAGGGCATCGGGAGGAAACAGTAAATCAGTATCGATGAAGCCTGTGGAAAGGAAAAATGTCGCCGGAATCCCCCTGGCTTCCAAAATAGGGAGCGCGAGGCTCAGATTATCTAGGTACCCATCATCGAAGGTGACCACAGCTCGAGGAGTCGACGATGCACTGGCTAGGTCCTCGAGGGGGACAAACTCCCTCGCTCGACCTACTCGGTCTAGTACCGCCGCAAAATCGTCGGGACTGATGGCCAACCGGCTGCGACCCCCGTGCGCGGGATCAGCGACCCGGTGGAAGCACAAAACAAGAGTGTCCATATCAGTCGCTGTGGTGATCCCGAAACGCTTCCCACGCGCTCGTCACCATGTCCCGCAGGCTGGTCTCAGGGTTCCACTCCAAGTCCCTCGACGCTAGAGCTCCCGATGCCACCACCGTTGCGGGGTCTCCTGGTCTCCTCGCCACCACGTCAGGTTCGAAGGCATGGCCTGTGACTTCTGCCATCATCGCCATCACACTTGCGACAGAGTGATC
>Ga0255756_1006248_pt1 | contig 10775 bp, 9 predicted proteins | sample 011ome_20_FD_179956 | JGI IMG/M metagenome (GOLD analysis project Ga0255756, IMG submission 179956) | Coastal salt marsh microbial communities from the Groves Creek Marsh, Skidaway Island, Georgia - 011509CT metaG (version 2) | ecosystem: Environmental > Aquatic > Marine > Intertidal zone > Salt...
ATTTTCATGGGAATAGATGCCTATTCGCTCGTCTTCGCGGTAATTTGACTCCAACAATAATCGCAAGGAAGTCCCTGCGGTCTTTGGGATGTGGATAAAAACGAGTTTCTTTGAATTCGACATTGGCCCGAAATTACGTGTTAAAAAGCAAAGTACAACCCCCAGTTTTAATTCTAGGCATGCACCGCAGCGGTACGACTATGGTCGCTGAGGCGCTGAATAGTGCGGGGGTCTATGCAGGGGCCATCTGCGACCACAACAGAGAGCCTCTCTATGCGGTCGACTTGAACGAGAGAATGTTGGAGGCCGCAGGAGGAAATTGGTGGCAGCCGCCCGCGAGCGATACTTTAGAACAGGCCCTGGCCAATTTTCAACCAGAACTTGATTCCACGCATTTGTACGGAGCACATCTCAAGGTAAAAAGCGGAAAAAATTGGCGCCAGAAGATGCACTACAACGGGCCGTGGCTCATCAAAGATCCGAGACTCTGTCTCACCTTGCCCTGGTGGCTCAAGCGCTTCCCAAAGGCCAAAGTCATCTGGGTATTGCGCGACGAAACATCGGTGATTAGCAGTTTGCTGCGTCGGCAGGAAAAAAGCGACGAAGCGCAAAGCGAGCTCGATGCAGCAAAAGCCCTCGAACTGCACCGCACATACAATGCACAAGCCTCTGCGACTTTGAAGGCGATGGGGGTGGATTACCGCGCCGTGCGCTACGAAGATTTGGTTTCCTCTGATGAGGCAGTTCAGCGAAAAAGCTGGTTTAGTTTGTACCAATTCGCTTCTGTAAAACCCGGCCAGCTCCTCGGTTTCAAGGCGCGCCACACGGCCCAATCTCCAGAGGCTGAAACCGCCGCGAAGATTGCACTGCCCACCGACGGTCCCTTGGTAAGTGTGATCGTTCCAAACTACAATCACGCGGCATTTTTGGATAAGAGAATTGGATCCATAGTACACCAAACCTACACCAACATTGAGATCCTCTTGATGGACGACTGCTCCCCAGATCATAGCCGCGAGGTGCTGCAGCGATGGGCGGAGAAAGACGAGCGGATTACCACACTGTTCAATGAGACCAATTCCGGCAGCCCGTTCGCGCAATGGGAAAAAGGAGCGAATTGGGCCCAAGGCAAATACCTGTGGATCGCCGAAAGCGACGACTATGCAGAGGAAGATATGCTCGCCCTGCACGTGCATGCCCTCGAATCCAACGACCGTGCCGTCCTGGCCTACAGCCACAGCCACATGGTGGACGAACACGGCAAATTCCTCCGCGATTTCAAGGAAGATTACGGGTTCATCTTCGGCGACGCTTCCAAATGGTCCCGCGACTTCACCTGCTCGGGCAAGGAAGAAGTGGCCCGCACCATGGTCTTTTCGAACACCATCCCCAATGCCAGCGGGGTGTTGATGCGCAAGAGTGCTTTTGATGAAGTAGGCGCCCCCGCCACAACTTGGCGTTTAAACGGTGATTGGCTTTTCTATGCCCAATTACTCCAACTCGGCGACCTCATCTTCTTCGCCACCCCTAGAAATTTCTTCCGTTTCCATACACAAACCCAACGCAGCCGTGCCATCGCCAGCTACGAAGCCTTCGACGAGATTTTGGCCATGTACCAAATCTTCGAAGACCGACAATGGACTACTCTAGAAATCCTCACCTCCGCCCGCGGCCAAGTCGCCATGTGGTGGGCCGGCAACGTATTTTCCATGCGCTGGACCTTCAACGTCCTCCGCAACAACCTGCGTCTATACCGCACCTTCCGTCGCCACCGCGCGGGCCTTTCTTTGTACCTGTTCAAGAGTGCCCTGATCAAAAGCACCGGCGGCTTCATCAAAGCCCTCGGTCTCAAGAAACCGGTCAAGCAATTAGCGGCTAAATTGTTCCCTAAAACCTTCTTCCCGTACTAAATGAAGATTTCTATCATCATACCGGCCTACAATGCGGGGGCAACGCTTCGCGAAGCGTTGGATTCTGTGAAAGCCCAGAACCACGCCCCGCACGAAGTCATCGTGGTGGACGACGGTTCTACCGATGATACGGCGGACATTGCACGTACCTACCAGGAGGTGCTGCCGCTCGTATTGGTGAAACAGGCAAATGCAGGTTTGGGCGCGGCGCGCAATGCGGGGATGGACAAAGCGACCGGGGAAGCTTGGGCGTTTTTGGATGCGGACGATGTGTGGGGCGCGAATAAATTGGGCATTGCGGTGCGCTATTTGGAAAAATTCCCAGCTGTACAATGGTTTTATACGCCCATTTTTGAATGGAGTCCTGGAGATGCTGGGACGAGGATGCGTGTGCGCGCTTGTCCAAAGATTCGAACCGTGGAAGATTTCTTGGCCTTCAATCCCATTGTCCCGAGCACGGTGATTATGCGCTCGACTGTGGCGTTTCGTTGGGAGGAAGATCGCGAGTTGCAGGAGGACGCTGGCGCCTATTTGGCGTTGTTCGCCAAGGGTGTGATGCCCATGAAGATTCCACATTGTACGACCAAATACAGATTGGATTTCGGGATGACGGCAGATGCCGAAGGGCATGTGGGTAAGGTGATGCGAGCGGTGGAGAAGGCTAAAGAATTGGGCCACATTAACGATACTCAATTTGCACTTTATGAGGTTCGCAAAGCTTATGAGTTAGCTCGCACCTATAAAAAGCGTGGCGATCAGGCCATGCAAAAGCGTTGGAAGGAAGAAGCGTTGCGTAAAGCCGAAGGGGCAGAGGTACCTGCTCGACTTAAGTGGCGTTTGCGGTTTTTAATCTAACCAACAAACGAGCCCGACGGTCAAAAAAGAGAAGGGGTAATCATTCAGCCCGCGGGTCCAGCTCAATTGTGTTTGTCCAAAAGATAGGTTATTGTTCCATTGCAGCTCTAATAGCCTCGGCCAATCTCCATCTCGAAAGTATCCTGTGAAAGAGCGCACTCGAGCACTTAGAATAGTTTCGTCCTTTTGGAGTTGAAGTCCTATGTTCCCGAGAAAACCGTCGTTCTGAGGGTAATCGACCCAATGGGTCTGGTAGACTTGGAACCCGGCATTCGTTGTTATTGTCGGTGTCCAGTGACCTATGTCGCCCAAGCTCTTCTGATGCGAAAAGAAAAAGGCATAGCCTGGTGCATCGGTAAACCGCGCTTGAGGTAGCGGCCCTGCAGCCGTTTTGGTGTGGAAGGTGAACCACACGGCTTCACGATCGCTTTCCCAAAGTCGAGTGCTAATATCGATCAAGACATCCCCGGCGAGCACGCCTTCACCGTCCTCGTCTCTAGAAATCCGCAAGTCTCGTACTTCTTCCGACATGCGGTAATACTCTATGCTCTGATGTGTAATGTGAATCTGCGTGTGGCCCCTGTCCCAATGCAATTCGTTGTGCAAGCTCAAGAAACTATCGTCTTCGATAAGACTCATCTGTGAGCTGCTCTTCAAATAGCTGCGGTCACTTCGCTGTAGGGTTGGAATAGGAATGGCATTTGGGCCGAGATAAGCATGAGAATATTTCATGTATTGCGTCCAGGGCGTCGCTCCGTCCCAATTATGTATTTGATTCCACCAATCAAGTTGGGCCTGTGCGTTGAACGAAAACAGCACCAGTACTATGAGTAGGACCCTGCGCATTACTCGAGATCCGTTTGGATTTTCTGACGTAGGTACACCAAATTCGGGTTCTTTTCCGCCATGTATTTGAATTTCTCTTCCGGCAAATACAGCTTACGCGTTTGCTCGCGTTCTACCATTTTAACCTCAAAGCGAATGTTTGCGTTCTTAAGTTTGGTGCGCAGATAAGGGACCAATTTCTGTTGCTCCTCATTGAAATACCCCATCTCGATGTTGTTGTCCACCTCCATCTCTAGGGTGTTCTTGTCGATAATCTTGGGCATCTGACCCATGAGTAGGCTGCGTACCGCCGTCTTCACATCGCGTCTTTTGGCATATTCCGTGATGGCCGTTTCTAGCTCTTTCTTAGAATATACTTCCGCAGGTCCACCTGCGACCACTGGGATATCCGGCACCGCTCCGTCTTTAACTTCTGCTTGTTCAGGAACAGCACCTTCTTGTTTTTCAATGTTGTTGAGGGTGTCCATGACCGACAATCCGCCTGTGGTTGGTCGTGCCTCTCGTTGGACCACACGTCTGCCGGCGGTGCGTCGCGGCGTGGATGCCGGAGCGGGTGCAGCTGGAGGTGCGGGCGTTGGAGCCGGGGTTGGCGTAGGATCTGTGTCGAAGGCTGCCGCGGGATCCACCACAGGTGGCGCGGTAATGGGCTCTTCCGGCAATGATTCAGGTACTTCTAAGGGATCGATCGCAGTGGCTGGTGTAGCAGGCGCTGCGGGTTTAGTAGAGGCGGAATCTGTAGGTGCGGTCGGTGCCGGTGCCGCTTCGACTGGCGCAGCAGGTGTAGGTGCTGGCGCGGCAGGAGCGGGGGGTGCAGGAGCAGCTGGAGCCACTGGGGCGGGTGCCGCAGGTATACTTTGGTCGCGTTTGGGAAGTGAATCTGGCAAAAAGTCGTCCGTGGAATCCGCAGTGGCTCTATTTACCTGGGGCTGTTGCTTTTTTTTTTCTTGCGAGATGAACTCGACTAGTTTCAAAAGACCCAATTCTACCAAAATTCTTGGCTGGCTCGAATTCTTGTATTGTCCGTCAAGCTCGTTGAAGACCTTGAGGCCGTGAAGTAAGAAACGGGTGGAAGAGGCAGCGCTTTGTTGCAAATAGCGTTCTTTGATGGCGGGGCCTACCTCGAGTAGTTCTACGGTTTTAGCCTCTCGTGCCACCAATAGATCTCTAAAGTGCTTGGCCATGCCGACGACAAACTCGTGGCCGTTGAAGCCTTTGTCCAACACTTCATTATATAGTAGCAGAAGATCAGGGTAGTTCACACTTTGTGCGAGCTCTACACCTTTGAAATAGTAGTTGTAATCAAGGATGTCGAGGACTTCAACAACCTGGGTGTAGGTCAAGGTGTTGCCGCTGAAACTGATCATGCGGTCGAACAAACTCAATGCATCGCGCAAAGCTCCATCTGCCTTTTCCGCAATCATGTGCAAGGCCTCTGGTTCGGCATTGATGCCTTCCTGACCCGCAACGTAGGCGAGGTGGTTGGCAATATCCTCAACGGTGATGCGCTTGAAGTCGAAAATTTGACAGCGGGAGAGGATGGTCGGAATGATCTTGTGCTTCTCTGTGGTGGCCAAGATGAAGATGGCATGGGCCGGCGGCTCTTCCAATGTTTTAAGGAAGGCGTTGAAGGCTTGTTGAGAGAGCATGTGGACCTCATCAATGATGTAGACCTTGAACTTTCCGGTTTGAGGTGCGAAGCGCACTTGGTCAATCAAACGTCGAATATCGTCCACCGAGTTGTTTGAGGCAGCATCGAGTTCGAAGATATTCAAGGCTAATTCATCGTCGCTGAGGTTGGCGCCTGCATTGATGACTTTTGCAAGAATCCGCGCACAAGTAGTTTTTCCAACCCCGCGTGGGCCACAGAAAAGCAGTGCCTGCGCCAGGTGATCGTTCTCCACGCTTTTGAGCAATGTATCGGTAATGTGTGACTGACCCACCACGGCTTCGAAGGCCTGGGGACGGTACTTTCTTGCTGATACTACGAATTGCTCCATACCACAAATATAAGCGGATGATCGGGCTATTTTCGCCCTCAACAAAAAAGAGCTGTAAACACGTTGCTAACAGGCTTGGTAAGTATTAAAAAGTCGCGTACATTTGCACTCCTTAAATTTTTAGTTCAAATAATTATGAATCAGTACGAAACCGTTTTCATTTTGAATCCCGTTTTATCTGAAGACCAGGTAAAGGAAGCGGTAGATAAGTACGTGAACTTCTTGAAAGAGAAGGGCGCGAGCATTATCAACAAAGAAAATTGGGGCCTCAAGAAGATGGCTTACCCAATCCAAAAGAAGAAAAGTGGCTTTTACCACTTTATTGAATACACCGTAAGCGGCGAGGCAATCGCTCCTTTGGAGGTGGAATTCAAACGCGACGAGCGCATCATGCGCTTCTTGACTGTGAGAATGGACAAATACGGCATCGAATACGCTGCAAAGCGTCGTGCTAAGGTAAACGCATAAAAGACTAGACTATGGCAACCAAAGGAAAGGGCGACGTGCGTTACTTGCAGCCCATCAACGTAGATAGCGGCAACCAAAAGAAATACTGTCGTTTTAAGAAATCCGGTATTAAATACATCGACTACAAGGATCCAGATTACTTGTTGCGTTTTGTAAACCCACAAGGTAAAATCTTACCTCGTCGTTTGACCGGTACTTCATTGAAATACCAAAGAAAATTGGCCACTGCAATTAAGCGTTCACGCCACATTGCATTGATGCCTTACGTAGCAGATAACCTAAAATAATAGAGTACCATGGAAATCATTCTAAAGAAAGACGTAGAGAACCTAGGTTTTGCGGATGACGTGGTCACTGTAAAAGATGGTTACGGACGCAACTTCCTAATCCCACAAGGATTCGGTGTGTTGGCTACAGAGAGCGCTAAGAAAGTATTGGCTGAGAACTTGCGTCAACGTGCGCACAAAGAAGCTCAAGCCATTGCTGATGCAAAAGCTACTGCTGAGAAATTGGCAGGTGTTGAGTTGAAAATGGCCGCTAAATTGGGTCAGGGTAATAAACTCTTCGGTTCAATCAACAACGCAAACGTTGCGGATGAATTGGCTGCTGCAGGTGTTGCTATTGATAAGAAATTCATTTCTATCACTGGTGGTACTATTAAAGCTTTGGGTCACTACAGCGCAACAGTACGTTTGCACCGCGAGGTAGTAGTGAACTTCGAATTTGACGTTGTTGCGGAAGCTTAAACTTCGGCACCTCAAGAATACTAGAAAGCCATCCTTCGGGGTGGCTTTTTTTATTTTACCTTGCCCACATGGAGAAGAAAGAAGATAAGATCATTGCCCAGTTCACCAGTTATGGCCTCATGGCCGGCGTGGTCTTTGGCGTGCTGAACGATAACCTTGGATTATGGATTGCTATTGGCGTGGCCATAGGAGCCGGTGTAGGTTATGTGAAGCTGGAAAAGCGCAAGGACGGCTTGGAATAACCTACTCGTAGCGCAATGCTTCCACTGGATCGAGTTCTGCAGCTTTCTTGGCAGGATACCATCCCGAAATCAATCCAACCCCAACTGACATGAGGAAGGCGACGGCAATCCATCCCCAAGGGATGAAAAAGTGTCCGCCAATTTGCTGTGCCACTACGTTTCCGATGGCAATGCCGAACAGGATTCCTGTCCATCCGCCCAATTGTGTAATAATCAGCGCTTCTGCTAAGAATTGCTGGGTAATGCTTCGGCGTGTTGCCCCAATGGCCTTACGCGTCCCAATCTCTCTGGTACGTTCGGTAACACTCACCAACATAATATTCATCAAGGCGATTGATGCTCCTAATAAGGTGATAATACCGATGATAAAGGCCACGACGGTGACCATACTGAGGTTTTCTATCAAGCTTTTGGCGATGCTGTCGCTGCGCATAATGCTGAAGTTGTCGCGCTCTCTCGGGGAGAGTTTGCGTACGCTGCGCATGATGGCCATCGCACGTCCTTCCACGGCGGTCAAAAGGGGTGCGCTCGGGCTCATGGTGCTGATGGTATAATTTGGAACGCCGCCGCTAAAGTGGGAGCGCGCATAGGTGAGGGTCACCCAAGCTCCGCGGTCGCCCGAAAACAAGCCCGAATTTCCTTTCTCCGCCAATACACCCACGACCAAATACGGTTGGCCTTGGATCTTGATCACTTTCCCCACCGCAGGGCCTTCGCCAAAAAGGTCGCGACGCGTCTCATTGCCCAATATGGTGTAGTTCCGTCCAGCATATACATCGTCGGCGGTGAAGTTTCGGCCTTCCGCTAATTCGAATCCTCCCGTGATGAGGTAATTTTCGTCGGTGGCCGTGATCATGTTGTTCGGATTCGTAGCAATGTTTTCATAGGCCAATTTCGCCGTGCCGCTCGCCACATATGTAAGCGAGGTGATCGATCCAGGGAAATCCATTCGCTTTTTAAAGGCCTCCGCCTGGCGGTAGGTGATCTTTGGGTTTTCGCGGTAATCGGCCCCTCCGACAAAAAAGCCGCCCTGCGAACTACGAACAGTCAAGGTATTGGCCCCTAAACTAGTGAAATTTGATTCTAAGCTTTGTTTAAGCGCATCCGTAGCGCTCAAAATGCCCACGAGGGCCATGATGCCAAAGGAGATAATCAGTGAGGTCAGGATGGTTCTGAGCGGTGCCGCAGTAATGGCTCTCCAAGAAAGGAAGGCGGTTTCTAAGTATTTGCGGTGCTTCATCATCAAGATCTTGGGGCCAAGCCAAAATTAGCAATTACTTTTACGCTGTGCAGCAAGATTTCAAACATACCTTGGGATTTCTAGCCGGTGGCTACCAAAACATTGCCAAATTAAAAGGTGTTTCCCTTGCGCCGTACCAAAAACTGCTGGTGCCTAGAAGATTCCACTCGGTACTCATAGGGTGGGATGCAGCGGATTGGGCGGTGGCCATGCCATTGCTCGAAAAAGGCGCGTTGCCAAATCTTGCTGCCCTTATGGAAGGTGGGCTGCATGCCCCGCTTGCTTCGATGGATCCGCCTATTTCTCCGATGTTGTGGACCAGCATAGCCACCTCGAGATGGCCCATTGACCATGGCATTCACGGATTCACAGAATGGCACGAAGATCACATGCGTGCGGTGCGCGGCACCTCTATTCTAGTGCCCACCTTTTGGGAAGTATTGGAAAGTGGTGGAATCCCGGCCTCCTCTGTGGCGTGGTGGCCCTCGCATCCTGCACGACCTTCTGTGCATGGTGCAGTTCGTATTTCGAATCTCGCCGTTGCAGAAGAATCTAATTGGCTCGAGGAGGGGGTGTTGCCCAGTGCCTTGCAGCCGTTGTTTGACGCATTAAGGATTCGTCCGGAGGAGGTACCCGCCGAAGCGTTGGCGTCGTTCTTCCCCGGTCGGGAATTGGACAGTACGGACGACGTGGTGCGCAGCGTGTTGAAAATTCTCGTACACGCCTTGAATGTGCACCTTGCTGCGAGTCTAGCGATGGCGGCGGCTCCTGGTGGACACCTGAGCATCTATTTCGACGCACTCGATCATTTCAAGCACCTGGCCATGAAATACCATCCGCCCCAATTATCTGCGGTCACGGATGAAGAATTTGCGAAGTACCATTTCATTGTGGAAGCCGCCTACAGGCTACATGATCTGTTCTTAGGAACCTACACCGAAGCTCAACCTCAGGCCAATACCTTTTTGATCAGCGACCATGGATTTAGGTCCGGGCAGGAGCGTTGGACCGCCTTACCAAACCATGCCGGAGCGCCAGCCTTGGAACACCAATTCTATGGCATGTTCGTCGCTAAAGGTCCCCAGATTCCTGCACTCGAACAGCTCAGCGGACTCACGCTGCTCGATATCGCCCCTATGCTGTTGGCGACCCACAACCTCAAGGCCTTGCCGGAGATGGCTGGCCACTTGCCCGCCTATTGGCCCGCACCTACCCGGGAGGTGGTGCTGAGGTCAGCGCCACAAGTAGCCGAGCAGGGGGCCGAGCAAGGCCGGTCGCCGCAGATGGAAGCCGAGTTGCTCGATACCCTAGTCAAACTGGGCTACCTAGATGCGCAGGATAGGGCGCAGGGCGGAGCGCGTTTGGTGGAAAACGGGTACTACCTCGCCCGGAGCCTACGGGCGCAACAGCGCCCGCGGGAGGCTTGGCAAGTGCTGCAATCTTTAGAGTTGGGGCCCGGGAGCCCAAGCCGGTATTTGTTGCTGGGGGCGGCTTTGTTGGCAGAGTCGAAGCAGTTCGAGGCCTTGGCGGAATTTGTGGATTGGATCCAGGAGGATGCTTTGGCGGGGGTAAAGGAGTATTATTCGAGGTTGGTGAAGGTGTCCCGAGGAGGGGACTTGGAGCTGCCAGAAGGGTTGTTGGAGCCGATGGACGGTGGGGTGTTGCCGAAGGAGAAGGTAGTGCTCTGGGGCCGATTGTTGGCGAAGGCAGGACGCTGGGAGGAATTGGACCTGTTGCTTCAAAAAACCGATTCCAATGCAGTGGATGTTTTGAATCTGCGTTTGATGCTTGCCCTGGAGCGAGAGGATTGGCAAGGCGCAATGGAAGCGGCTTTGGCTAGTACAGATCAGGTCTTTCATCAGCCCAAAGTGCACGGGGCTTTGGCTTTTGTGTTTGGGAAGTTGGGGATGTCTCGCGAGGCCAATTTTGCTCGCGGGGTCTACCAAAATATGATGGGTGAGGCCGTGGCGCCGCATATTATCGTAACTGGGCCGCCAAGGAGTGGCACATCGCTAGCTATGCAATTGTTGCAGGCGGGTGGAATAGAAATGGTCACAGATGAAAAACGGACGGCCGATGAGCACAATGCCGCTGGATATTTTGAGCACGAATCAATCAAGGAGTGGCAGTGGGATTCTAGCTGGATCGAGGAACAGCGTGGAAAGGCCATGAAGGTGGTGTTCCCATTGTTGCGCCAGGCTCCGTTGCCGGCCGGTCCAAAGCTCATCGTGGTGATGCGCCGTGGAGTGCAATCCGTTTTGCAGAGTCAGCGCCGCATGGCCAGTGCGGAAGGAGCACCTTTGCAATGGGAGGAGCACGATCGCTGGGAACAAGAGTATGTGAAACATGAGCGCTGGTGGGGCATGGAACCTCAGGCGGAAGTGGTGGAGCTGGTCTATGAGGAGCTCTTGGACGCAGTGGAACGTGGCGAGGTCTCGGGGGAATTGGCCACAGCATTAAAAACCCTCTCC
>Ga0255756_1006252_pt1 | contig 10772 bp, 8 predicted proteins | sample 011ome_20_FD_179956 | JGI IMG/M metagenome (GOLD analysis project Ga0255756, IMG submission 179956) | Coastal salt marsh microbial communities from the Groves Creek Marsh, Skidaway Island, Georgia - 011509CT metaG (version 2) | ecosystem: Environmental > Aquatic > Marine > Intertidal zone > Salt...
CTGCTTCCATGTGAATTTCTGCATGGGTTCTTTTGGCTACTAAAACAGCCGTAACACATGGACAATCTTCCAAAGCCTCATCTACAATTCCTTTTAGGTCAATTGATTTTGCCCCTCTAAATGAACCATCTGAGGTAATAAGCATTTTTGCCCCACAATCATTGATTCTTGTAGAAAGTGCTGTAGCAGAAAAGCCTGCAAAAACAACGGAGTGCATGGCCCCAATTCGCGCGCAAGCCAAAACCGCTACTGCTAATTCAGGTATCATGGGCAAGTAAATACATACTCTGTCCCCTTTAACAATGCCTTGATTTTTTAATACATTAGCAAATTTTGAAACACGCTCGTGTAATTGCCTATAAGTAATGTGTATAGCTGGTTCTTTTGGGTCGTTTGGCTCAAATAAAATAGCCGTTTTGTCTCCTCTTGTATACAAATGTCTGTCAATACAATTTTCTGTAATATTCAATTGAGCACCTTTAAACCAGGAGATTTCTGCTTTGTCAAAATCCCAATCCAATACCTGATCCCACTTTTTACGCCACATAAAATGCTCTTCTGCCACTTCGCTCCAAAAAAGCTCAGGATCTCTAACAGATTTTCTATAGACACTAAAGTATTCTTCTAAGTGTTTAATGTGATAATTACTCATGGTTTTTGGTTGTTTAGTTGTTATTTGGTTGTTATTTGGTTGTTGTTATTTTAATGACTTGCTGAAGCTTGACCTACACCACTGGGTATTCTTATATTTTCTACAATTTCTTGAACCTCTTGTGGAGGTGCAGCTGTGAAACGGCATACTGTTAGAGATACTATAAAATTCACTGCCATAGCTAATGATCCAAACCCTTCAGGAGATATTCCGAACCACCATTCAGAGGCAGGTGGTATCTCTCCCAACCACCCTAACTTAAATTTAGCCATGTAAAATAGCATGAGTAAAATGCCCACAACCATACCTGAAACAGCCCCTTCTTTATTCATTCTCTTGTAGAAAATCCCCAATATAATTGCAGGAAAAAGAGAGGCCGCAGCCAATCCAAAAGCTAAGGCTACTACGGCTGCCACAAAACCTGGAGGATTAATTCCAAAATATCCCGCAACACAAACCGCCAACACTGCAGACAATCTAGCTGCAAGAAGCTCTCCTTTTTCTGAAATAGTTGGTGCAAAAATCTTCTTGATTAAATCATGGGATACAGATGCTGAAATAACTAGTAATAATCCTGCTGCTGTAGATAATGCTGCTGCCAAGCAACCAGCTGCTACTAGAGCAATAACCCAAGCAGGTAAGTTGGCAATTTCAGGATTGGCCAATACCATTATATCTCGGTCCACATTTAGCTCATTTATCTTAGGATCAGCTACATATTGCACCTTACCGTCTAAATTTTTATCTTCAAATTTTAGTAATCCTGTTTTTTCCCAGTTTTTAAACCATTCCGGCATACCATCATAAGACTTATCACTCACTGTTTCTATTAAATTCACTCTAGCAAATACTGCTACCGCAGGTGCTGTGGTGTACAAGATGGCAATTAATAACAAGGCTAAACCAGCAGATTTCCTGGCATCTTTTACTTTTTTAACCGTAAAGAATCTCACAATTACGTGGGGTAAACCTGCCGTACCTACCATCAAGGCTAGCGTAATGGCTAAAATATCTATCATATCTTTAGACCCTTCCGTATATTCATTAAAACCAAGTTCTGTTGAAAGACCATTTAGTTTTTCTAATAAATACACTCCAGAGCCATCATTTAAGGTGTCCCCCATACCTAATTGCGGAATTGGGTTTCCAGTCATTTGAATCGAGATAAAAATAGCGGGTACCATAAAAGCAAAAATAAGTACACAATACTGTGCTACTTGGGTGTATGTAATTCCCTTCATTCCTCCTAATACAGCATAAAACAACACAATGATCATTCCAATGATTACTCCGGTATTAATGTCTACTTCTAAGAATCTAGAAAACACTACACCTACCCCACGCATCTGACCGGCCACATAGGTAAACGAAACTAGCAAAGCACATACCACAGCAACAATTCTAGCAGTATCTGAATAATACCTGTCACCAATAAAATCTGGTACTGTAAATTTTCCGAATTTTCTTAAATAAGGTGCCAAAAGTAATGCCAAAAGCACATAGCCTCCAGTCCAACCCATCAGGTAAACAGATCCGTCATAGCCAGTAAAAGATATAATTCCTGCCATGGATATAAATGAAGCGGCAGACATCCAATCTGCAGCAGTAGCCATTCCATTTGCTAATGGTGAAACCCCACCTCCTGCAACGTAAAAATCTTTGGTTGAACCAGCTTTAGACCAAATAGCTATCCCAATGTAAAGGGCAAAAGTGATGCCTACTATAATATAAGTCCAAACTTGAACACTCATAATTTATAAGAATTTAATACGATGTTTACTAATCTTCAAACCCAAATCGTTTGTCTAACCTGTTCATTAAAAAGACATAGGTAAAGATCAATACCACAAAAATGTAAATTGAACCTTGTTGTGCAAACCAAAAACCCAAGGGGAAACCTCCTATGTTAAAATTATTGAGCGCGTCTACAAAAAATACACCCAGGCCAAATGAAGATATAAACCATATGAATAAAAGAATTGACAAATACTTTAAATTTATTTTCCAGTATTTTTGAGCAGAAATATTTTGATTCATGATTGATTTGATAATTAATTAAATATAAAAAAAATCCCCAAAAATATGGGGATTCTTATCTAGGATATATAAAAAACTAATACTACTTCAAGTAATCAAGTATATTTTGCTCAATTCTAGTTTGAATATTTTCTACTGGAGCTTTCACAAAAGTTTCTCCTGTGATGTTTTCGTATAATTCAATATAACGTTCAGAAACGGAAGCGATATAATCATCTGACATTTCAGGAAGCGTCTGTCCTTCCAAGCCCTGGAAGTTGTGGCTAATGAGCCACTGCCTCACAAACTCTTTTGACAGTTGTTTTTGCGCTTCTCCAGCAGCTTGTCTTTCTTCATAGCCGTCTGCATAAAAATATCGTGAAGAGTCCGGGGTGTGAATCTCGTCTATCAAAACAATTTCTCCAGAAGCTGTTTTTCCAAACTCATACTTAGTGTCTACTAAAATTAACCCCCGCTGTGCGGCTAGAGCTGTACCCCTTTCAAAAAGGGCATAAGTGTATTTTTCCAACACTTCATAATCTTCTTTAGACACAATCCCTCTAGCCAGAATATCTTCTCTAGAAATATCTTCATCGTGGTCTCCCATTTCTGCCTTTGTAGCAGGCGTGATGATTGGAGCAGGAAAAGCATCATTTTCTTTAAGCCCCTCTGGCATAGAAACACCACACAGGATTCTTTTCCCAGCTTTGTATTCTCTTGCCGCATGACCAGACAGGTATCCCCTAATAACCATTTCTACTTTAAATGGTTCACAGGATTGCCCAATCGCTACATTTGGATCAGGGGTAGCTGTAAGCCAATTAGGTACAATATCTTTTGTAGCCTCCATCATCTTGGTGGCAATCTGATTGAGTATTTGCCCTTTATAAGGAATTCCTTTTGGCATAACAACGTCAAATGCAGAAAGTCTGTCTGTCGCTATCATGACTAATAAATCATTTTCTAAAGCGTATACCTCTCTTACCTTTCCTTTGTATACACTTTTTTGTCCTGGAAAATTAAAATTGGTATCTGTAATGGTATGGGTCATTCTATTAATTTTGGTGTTCGATAGTTTTGTAGGCTTCAATTACTTTTTTAACCAATTTATGTCTAATAACGTCTTTGTCATCTAAATAGACAATAGAAACCCCTTCAATATTTTGAAGGATTAACAAGGCTTCCTTTAATCCAGAAGTGATTCTTCTAGGCAAATCTATTTGGCCAGGATCTCCAGTAACCATGAACTTAGCACTTTTACCCATTCTGGTGAGGAACATTTTCATTTGGGCATGGGTGGTATTCTGAGCTTCGTCTAAGATCACAAAAGCATGGTCCAAGGTCCTACCCCTCATAAAAGCAAGTGGAGCAATTTGTATGGTGCCATTTTCTATGTATAAAGCCAACTTCTCAGGACTAATCATATCCCTTAAGGCGTCGTATAAGGGCTGCATATAGGGATCTAATTTTTCTTTTAAATCTCCAGGTAAAAAACCTAAATTCTCTCCTGCCTCAACTGCTGGTCTAGTGAGAATGATTCTTTTAACTTGTTTTTCTTTTAAAGCCTTTACTGCCATAGCGACACCGGTATAAGTTTTACCAGTTCCTGCTGGACCAATAGCAAATACCATGTCATTTTTAGCAATAGCGTTAACGACCTTTCTCTGATTGGGTGTTTGGGCTTTAATTAACCTTCCCGAAACGCCATGAAGGATTACATCTCCAACAGTCTGCAACATCTCTAGTTCGTCTGGGGAAGTATCACTCAATAGCGCCGCTGCCGCAGTAGGATCAATTTTATTGTATTTGGCAAAATGGGCGGTGAGTTTGTCGAATTTTTGTTCAAAATCATTGAGCTCAGACTCACTACCGTAAGCTTTAATTTTACTGCCCCTTGCAATGATTTTAAGTTTTGGAAAATACTCTTTTAAAAGACTGACTGTTTCATTGTTTTGCCCAAAAAAATCCCTTGGGCTTACATCTGTAATTTCAATTATGATTTCGTTCAAATGAAAAGTTTTACTTAGGTTCTACAATCTATCTTTTATTGCCCGTAAAAATGTGTAATTTTGTTACACAAACTTACGCAAAAAAACAGTTTGTTATATTATAAAAATATTAACAGCGTGTATGGCTATCATTACTTTAACTACAGATTTTGGAACAAAAGATCACTTTGTTTCCGCCATTAAAGGAGCCATTCACAGCGAACTTGACAACCCAATCATTGTTGACATCTCTCATGAAATTAGCCCATTCAATATTCAGGAATGTGCTTACGTGCTGAAAAACGCCTATAACCATTTTCCGAAAGGGAGTGTTCATATTGTTGGAGTAGATGGTGAGAAAACGCCAGAAACACCACATATTGTAGTCTATGTAGACGGACATTATTTTATCTCTGCCAATACTGGCGTAGTCCATTTAATCTGTACCAGTATAAAACCAGATAAAGTAGTGAGCATTCAATTGCCTCAGTCTAAAGAAACAGCCTTCCCTACACTTGATGTTTTTGTAAAAGTGGCTTGCCACATAGTTAGAGGAGGAACCTTAGACGTCATAGGAAAACCTTTTAGCGATTTAAAAGAATTAATTGATTTTAAACCCAAGATAGACGCAGACGAAAAGAGCATTCGCGGTAGCGTCATTTATATTGATAATTACGGAAATGTGGTCACTAATATTAGCCAGCAATTGTTTCAAGAACACCAAAAAGGAAGGAGTTTTAAAATAAGAGCTAGGCACGCTAGTATTACTAAAATACATGATAGGTATTCAGACATTATTCGTTTTGATTTGGAAAAAGAAAAACGGAAAGGAGATGGAGAATTATTGGCGATTTTCAATAAAGCTGGCTACATTGAAATTGCTATATACAAAAGCAACCTTCAAACAAGTGGTGGCGCTTCCAGTCTTTTAGGCTTAGATTATTTAGACAGTATTAGTCTAGAATTTGATTAAATATTTTTGAAGGTTTTCAGTTATAAACAATTTTCAAAACAGCTAAAAAGAAACTCAAAATAAGCGTAAAGATCTGGCAGCATTTGAATCACTTATATTTAAAGGAGTTATCTCAAAAAAATAAAGCTCTTTATAACTCATTTTAGCTGGGAAATCTAAATTTAAGGGTGTTTTTCTGTTGATAAGTTTGTTTCTCAAAAAAGTACAATTAAAATATCTTTGTAAATAGTGGTTTTGGAACTTTTCAAGTTCAATCACACTCAATTCATAAAATTAATATTCATGAAGTTTATAGTTTCAAGTGCTTATTTACTAAAACAACTCCAGGTATTAGGAGGGGTTATAAATAATAGTAATACACTACCCATATTAGATAATTTCTTGTTTCATTTAGAAGGCAATTCACTTACAGTATCTGCCTCTGATTTAGAAACGACCATGCACGCTGTTTTAGAAGTTGAATCTTCTGACAATGGCAGTATTGCTATTCCTGCCAGGTTATTACTAGATACTTTAAAAACATTTCCTGAGCAGCCGTTAACCTTTATTAAAGAAGACAACAATACTGTTGAGATAAGCGCCAATAACGGAAAATACGCACTTGCTTATGCAGACGGAAGTGAATTCCCTAATCCAGTGAGCTTATCTAATCCAAGTAAAACAACCATTCTTGGAGATATTTTAGCTACCGCTATTTCAAAGACTATTTTTGCCGCTGGTAATGATGATTTGAGACCAGTAATGAGTGGGGTATTTTTTCAATTCAATACAGAAAGCCTAACGTTTGTAGCTACCGACGCACATAAATTGGTGAAATACCAAAGAACAGACGTACAAGCTTCACAGACTGCAGAATTCATTATGCCTAAAAAACCGCTGAACCTTTTAAAAGGAATTTTGGCTGGTTCTGAATCTGAAGTGACCATAGAGTACAACGACAGTAATGCGAAATTCAGTTTTGATCAGACAGAACTGGTTTGTAGGCTCATTGACGGGAAATATCCAAACTATGAAGCGGTTATTCCTAAAGAAAATCCGAATGTACTTAACTTAAACAGAAACTTATTTTTAAGTTCCGTGAGAAGGATTGCTATATTCTCTAATAAAACGACGCATCAGCTTAAATTAAAAGTAGCCGGCGCAGAATTAAATATATCTGCAGAAGATTTGGATTACAGCAATAAAGCAGAAGAGCGTTTGAGCTGTAGCTACCAAGGAGACGACCTTCAAATAGGATTCAACTCAAGGTTTCTAACTGAAATGTTGAATAATCTAAATTCAGATGAAATTACACTTTCCATGAGTTTACCTAATAGAGCTGGGATATTAACCCCATCGGACGGGTTAGATCCTGGAGAAAACGTTACCATGCTGGTTATGCCAGTCATGCTTAATAACTAAGCCTAAATAGTTCCTTGTTTGAAAAAAATGGCCGCTTTAATAGCGGCCGTTTTGTTTTACTTCAGAAATTTAAAGAAAGGATAAGAAATAGGTTCACCATTACTCACCCTAATGGCATTGAGGATTGGATAAATAAGGCCTATAATACCAATCCCTATTAGACCTAAAATTCCTAGTCCGAGTAATAAAATGGCAGGAATACATATAAGCGCTAAAAGGAAAAGAGATATTTGAAAATTAATGATAGCCTTCCCGTGCTCGTCCATTCCCAAGACATGCTCTTTTTGGGTCAACCACAAAATCAAAGGCACTATAAAGCCCCCAAAACCGGTCACTAAATCTAACAATTGACTCAAATGAGTGACCATTAACAAGTTTTTGTCTTCTCTTAACATAGTATATAAATTGGTTAGATATTAAAAATACAAAAAATGAACTTATAAAAGGGTTTAAACTAATCTAAGCCAACTCCCATTTTTTAGCTAATTTTGCGACATGTCTCAAGAAAAAAATATTATTGCCATAGCCACACCTGCTGGTGCTGGTGCTGTTTCTGTCATAAGAATCTCAGGACCAGAAGCATGGTCTCTTGTAGCAGGGCAATTCAAATCTATCAGAGATAAAGACCTTTTGAAGCAAAAAAGCCACAGCATTCATTTGGGGCATATCACAGATGGAGATAAAATTATTGATCAAGTGCTGGTCTCGCTATTTAAGGGCCCCAATTCATACACAGGAGAAAATGTGGTGGAAATAAATTGTCATGGCTCCTCCTACATACAACAAGAAATACTCCAATTATTCCTAAGAAAAGGCTGTAAAATGGCGGCCGGAGGTGAATTCACCCTGAGGGCATTTTTAAATGGCAAGTTAGACCTGAGCCAAGCAGAAGCCGTGGCAGATCTAATAGCCTCTGACAATGAAGCCGCCCACCAAATTGCCATGCAGCAAATGCGTGGTGGGTTTAGCTCAGAAATAAAAGCCCTTAGACAAGAATTATTAAACTTTGCCTCGCTCATTGAATTAGAGTTAGATTTTGCAGAAGAAGACGTAGCCTTTGCAGATAGAGAAGCATTTAAAGTGCTCTTAGATAAAATCGCTAAAGTCCTCAGACAACTCATAGACTCCTTTGCCCTTGGCAATGTCATCAAAAATGGGATTCCAGTAGCGATTGTAGGCGCTCCAAATGCAGGTAAATCTACCCTTCTCAATGCACTATTAAATGAAGAACGCGCCATAGTATCCGACATTGCAGGGACTACTAGAGACACCATAGAAGATGAAATTTCTATAGGAGGCATTGGATTTAGATTTATAGATACCGCAGGAATTAGGGATACCCAAGACCAGATTGAACAACTGGGCATTGCCAAGACATTCGAAAAAATTGAGCAGGCACAATTAGTGGTTTATATGGTAGATCTTAAAAAGTGCCATGAAGATTTGGCCGTTCTCACGGCCGATGCCGCCGCCCTTCAAAAGCTCAAAGAAACCTATCCCAAAAAACCATTGCTGGTCTTAGGAAATAAAGCAGACCTTATATCAGCAGACGCAGTAGCGAAGATTAAAGAAACCATCACAGACCTCTCCCCGCTTTCTGCCAAGGAAAAAGAAGGCATTGAATCCCTAAAAGAGGCTTTCCTAAACGTAGTACATACCGGAGCACTTCACAACAACGACACTATTGTAAGTAATTCCAGGCACTATGACGCCCTTCTCAGGGCCCAAGAAGAAATAGGCAAGGTGCAAGACGGATTAGCCGCTGGCCTGCCCTCTGACCTAATGGCCATTGACATTCGCCAAGCACTGTATCACTTTGGTGAAATTACAGGAGAAATAAGCTCAGATGAACTTCTTGGAAACATCTTCGCTAACTTCTGTATTGGAAAGTAAATTGCTATTTGCTAGGTGTAATTAGATTTTAGGATCTTAATCATACGTACTTAATTTAGAAATTAAATACTTCTTCTATAACATTTGGATACTTGTATTAAGTGAAAATAAATCAATTTTAGAGCAACTACACCTTAAACTCCAAAAGCCAGTCAAAAGAAACGTATTCGAGACACTTTTCGTGAGAGGCTTCTAAGACCACCATGGGAGCCATTCCAGCTTGGTAGGCTTGTTTCCATCTAGACACACACAAACACCACTGATCCCCAGCTTTTAAACCAGGAAACTGATATTCTGGCCTGGGTGTTTGGAGGTCATTACCTACTGATTTGGTGTAGGACAAAAATTCATCCGTCATAATGGCGCAAACGGTATGGGTACCAATGTCTCTCATATCTGTATTACAACAACCATCTCTGAAAGCGCCTGTCAATGGATTGGTGCTACAAGTTTCTAAAGGAGTTCCTAGTACATTATTAGCCATGCTATTTTTTTTATAAAGGTACAGCAAAGCAACTTTTTGGTTACTTTTAGAAATAATTTTTTTTGACATGCTATTGAAAAAACTCAGCCTACTGCTTTTATTATGGATCACTGCTTCAATACAAGCACAAGTAAACCCCAAAAACGTAGAGATCATTAGAGATACTTTTGGGGTGCCACATATCTATGCCAAAACAGATGCCGGTGCCGCCTATGGCTTGGCCTGGGCCAATGCAGAAGACGACTTTGAAACCATGCAACTGGGCTATTTAGCAGGCAATGCGCTCTTGAGTAAGCATCTGGGATTAAAAGGGGCTTCTGCAGATTTTGTGACCCAACTCATCCAAGGTGCTTCTTATGTGGAGGCCAATTATGAGAGCCAGGTATCTGATGATTTTAAAAAGGTTTTAGAAGGCTTTTGTGACGGACTCAATGCCTATGTGAAAGTACATCCTAAGGAAGTGTTGGTAAAATCTTTATTGCCATTTACGCCTAAAAAATTAATGACCTATACCTATTTACAGCTATTTGTCATGTCTGACGCAGATAAACTGGTCGCTGCTATAGCGAGCAACAAAACAATAGACTTAAGACCAAAAGAGTCCGTTACAGGTTCCAACACCTTTGCCTTTAATTCTAAGAAGACCCAAGACGGAAGCGTGTACTTGGCTATTAATCCGCATCAGCCCCTTGAGGGGCCAACTGGTTGGTACGAGGCCCATTTAAACTCTGAAGAAGGTACTAATATTGTAGGGGCCTTATTCCCTGGTGCTCCGGTTATTTTAATAGGCTCAAATAATTATTTAGGCTGGTCCCATACGGTGAACAAGCCAGACAAAGCAGATATTTTTGAGTTAGAAATGGATCCTGACCATAAAGACCATTACATGGTCGATGCCGTATCCTACCCTCTTGAAAAATTTAAAGCCAAAGTATTTTTAAAATTTTTAGGCCTTCGTATTGGCGTAAAAAAGAAATTTTACCGCAGTATGTTTGGACCTACGCTTAAAAATAAAACTGGGGTGTATGCAGTCAGAACAGGCTCTTTATTCGGTATGGGTGCTATAGAGCAATGGTGGCACATGAATAAAGCGCGGAATTTTTCTGAATTCTACAAAGCCCTTGAACCACAACATATTCCGGGTTTTAATATCAGTTACGCAGACAGGTATGACACCATTTACTATGTATCTAATGCTAAGTTACCCATTAGAGCAAAGGGATATGACTGGCAAAAAATAGTGCCTGGAAACACCAAAAAAACACTTTGGAAAGATTTTTACACCCTAAAAGATATGCCACAGCAATTACAACCAAGTTCTGGCTATGTCTATAACACCAACCACTCCCCTTTCATTTCTGCGGG
>Ga0255756_1006254_pt1 | contig 10772 bp, 10 predicted proteins | sample 011ome_20_FD_179956 | JGI IMG/M metagenome (GOLD analysis project Ga0255756, IMG submission 179956) | Coastal salt marsh microbial communities from the Groves Creek Marsh, Skidaway Island, Georgia - 011509CT metaG (version 2) | ecosystem: Environmental > Aquatic > Marine > Intertidal zone > Salt...
GTGATCGGTGAACCGATCATGCCCACGGTGGCTGCAGGTGCGCGGGTTCCGCGGCGTGAACTCTCGGCGCATTCGGCTCGACTGCACGCTGAACTGCAGCGGTTGTTCGATCTGTCGATGGTGGGCGTGGGGTGGTCGTACCCGCCGGTGCTGGCCGATGACGTCAGCAACGGGACATCTGACGATGCAACTGCCGATGCAGAGCCGTCGAGTGATGCCGGTGCGTCGTCGGCGGACTGAGTTGATTGCCGGCGTGTCAGGCGCTGAGGTGCACCGTGAGCGCCGAGGCGAGAGCCACCGGGTCGTCCACGCCGCAGAGCTCCCGGGCTGAGTGCATCGACAACTGTGGAACGCCAACATCCACGGTGTCGATTCCCAACCGGGTCGCGGTGATCGGCCCGATCGTGGAACCACATGGCATCTCGTTGTTGGAACTGAATGTCTGATGCGGCACCCCCGCAGTGGTGCACGCCGCAATGAACGCCGCGGCACTGGCTGCATCTGTTGCATACCGTTGGTTGACGTTGACCTTCACTGCGGGCCCGGCGCCGATGCGTGGAGCGTGACCCGAGTCGTGCCGTTCGGGATAGTTGGGGTGCAGGGCATGGGCATTGTCGGCAGAGACGCATAGCGACGTTGCGTATGAGCGATGTCGGTCGTCGATATCGCCACCCCGGGCGTGCACGTGGCGTGACATCACCTGTTCGAGCAGTGGCCCGGCAGCGCCGGTGACGCTGGCCGAGCCGACCTCTTCATGATCGTTGGCGACCAGGACTGCGATGGCATTGCTCGGTTGTGAGCCAACCAGAGCGCGCACGCCGGCCCAGCACGACAACTGATTGTCGAGTCGACCTGACGCGAGCAGCGAGCGGTCGATGCCGATGAGTGCCGCGGGGGTCACGTCGTACAGGCACAGGTCCCATGTGGCGGCATCGTCACCGGCCACGTCGGCGATCCACTCGGTGAGGGCGCTGTCGTTGTCGGTGCCGAGCACCGGGGTCATATGTGTCTGGCGGTCGAGGCGAAGGCCGTCGTTCACGCTGCGATCCAAGTGGATGGCCAGCTGTGGGACGCGACACAGGGCCGTGGTGGAGTTGACCAGAACCGTGCTCCCGTCGGTACGAACAATGCGGCCGGCAATCCCGAGGTCACGATCAAGCCATGAGTTCAACAGCACACCGCCGTAGATCTCGATCGCGATCTGGCGCCATCCGTGACGGCTGATATCTGGTGACGGCTTGACCCGCAGGCAGGGTGAGTCGGTGTGGGCGCCCACGATGCGCCACGGCATATGAGCCTCGGCTCCATCAGGGCAGTTCCATGCGATGACCGCGCCGTCGCGCACGACGTACCGGCGACCGTTGACATCATCGGCGCTCCAGCGGTGATCGAGTGCGAGGCGTTGCCATCCGGCCTCATCAAGACGCCGTGCCAGTTCTCCAGCAGCGTGAAATGGGGAGGGGCCGGCATCGAGCAGAGCCATGAGATCGGCAATGGCCGCGTCGCGGGCGGTGTTTTCTGGGTTTTGGCGCACGGGGACCCCTTTCCGGCGGTAGGTGTACAGGGTATGACGCGTCGCACCAAGATCGTCGCCACCGTGGGCCCGGCATCAGAGTCGCCCGATGTGCTGTCGGCCATGGTGGCTGCGGGCTGCGATGTGGTGCGCCTGAACCTGTCGCATGGCGATGTCGCCGGCCATCTGGAGCGGCTGGTCATGGTGCGTCAAGTGGCGGCCGATGCGGGCCGGCATGTCGCTGTGCTCGCCGATCTTCCCGGACCCAAGGTGCGCGCTGGCCGGTTTCCAGATGGTGGTGTCGCACTCGTCGCTGGTGCAGACGTGCGGCTGGTGGCCGGTGGCGGCGACTCCGATGCAGACACGATCTACGTCGCGGAACCCGGTGTGGTCGCAGCAGTGCGGGTCGGCGATCGTGTCGTCCTGGGTGATGGGGCTATTTCGCTCACCGTCGTCGCCGTTGAGAGCGCACCGTCAGGGCCCGCAGCGATCACCGCTCGGGTGGACACCGGCGGGCGCACCCAGGGCGCGCCCGGTGTGCACATCTCGTCCGAGCGGTTTCATCTGGCGACACCGACACCGGAGGATCTGGTGTTGGCCGACACGATGGCCTCGGCGGGAGTGGAGTTCATCGCGGTGTCGTTCGTGCGCACGGCCGCCGACCTCGCGCCGGTGCGCGAGGTGGTCGCGGGGCGTGCCCGGCTGGTCGCCAAGATCGAGACCTCGGCGGCACTGGCCGATATCTCGGCGATCATCCAGGCCGCGGATGCGGTGATGGTGGCCCGCGGCGACCTCGGTATCGACTGTCCGATCGAGGATGTACCGCACCTGCAGAAGGCGATCGTGCGCGACTGTGTGGAACATGGGGTGCCGGTGATCACCGCCACCCAGATGCTCGAGTCGATGATCACTGCGCCGGCTCCGACCAGGGCGGAGGTCAGCGATGTGGCCAACGCGGTGTTCGACGGCACCGATGCGGTGATGCTGTCGGGCGAAACCGCGATTGGGCGTGACCCCGTTGCGGTGGTGGCCACGATGTCGTCGGTGGCCGAACGCGCCGAGCGCGAGGCGTCGTACCGTCAGTGGGCACGCCGCTTGGGTCGCCTGCAGCGTGGCGACTGGTCATCCACCGATGACCGGGTGACCGCAGCGCTGGTACATGCAGCATCGGAAGCTGCGCACGATGTGGATGCCGCGGCAATTTTGTGCTGCACCAGATCGGGTCGAACGGCGCGCGCGATGGCCAGGTTTCGGCCCGAGGCGCGGTTGTTGGGCCTGAGCCCCGACCCGGCTGTGCTGGCATCTTTGGCCTTGTCATGGGGGGTCGAGCCGGTGCCCGTTGACACATACGGATCAACCGATGAGATGGTGTGGTTCGCGGTGGAGACGGCGGTCCGCCACGGTTTGGTTGTTCACGGATCGACGGTCCTCGTTCTCGCTGGATCGCCGGGTGGTGGTGAGGGGTCGGCCGCCGCCGACGTCATGCGGATTGTCAGGGTTGAATGAGTAGCGGGTTGCATGTGCACATCGCCGGTGTGGTCGATGCGCCGACGGTGGTTTTGGTGCACGGGTCGATGGACCGCTCCACCGGCTTGGCGCGCCTCTCGCGACGTCTTGAGAGCGACTACCGCGTCGTGCGCTATGACCGCCGCGGATACGGCCGTTCGCGAGATGCGGGCGAGCCATTCACGGTGCAGGCCCACATCGACGACCTGTGCAACATCATCGAATCCAACGGTGGCGCCGGTCGTGTCGACGTGATTGGCCACTCTTTTGGTGGCAATGTCGCGCTGGGGGCAACGGCGCGTCTCGGCGCCACACGGGTGCGCACGGTCATGGTGTACGAGCCGCCGCTGTCGTGGACTCCTGACTGGCCAGGAGGGTCTGCCCATCTCAGCGCCGATGCGCCGGCCGCCTCGGCCGAAGCGTTCATGCGGCGACTGATTGGTGATGCCCGGTGGGAACGCCTGCCGTCGCGTACTCGGGCTGAGCGCGTGGCCGAAGGCCCGGTGCTGGTGGCCGAATTGGGTGATCTCCGCTCGCGTGCGCCATGGGATCCGGCAGCGATCACGGTGCCGGTGCTCACCGTGGCAGGGTCGCGTGGCCGGGATCATCATCGTGCGGCGGTCCGCACGATCGCAGAGTGGATCGAGGGAGCAGAGACCGCCGAGGTCGAGGGCGCGCACCATTTCGGCCCGAATACGCACCCTGTGGAGGTGGCTGCGTTGTGGCGCGATTTTGTTGCGCGTCGCGGGTGATGAGGCTGGCCTGACGGGCTCAGGCGGCGTGACGACGATCGACGCTGATGGTGGTGAGCGCGAGACCTGCGGTGGCGGCGAGCGCCGCGAGGGTGATCGATGCACCCATACCGACATTGTCGTAGAGCTGGCCGGAGATCACCACGGCCACCGAACGGGCCACGGTCGAAATCGCATTGCCGATGGCAAGAGCACGTCCTCGTGCCAGTGGCGCAGCTTCGCTCATCATCGACAGTGACGACACAAAGCCGTATTCGAAGCCGCCGATGAACACGCAGAGACCGATGATGGCAACGGCGGTCGACGAGGCCGACACAGCCATGACGCCGAGTCCGCCCAGCAGGACGACCACGCCGATCAGCACCGAACGGCGGATACCGATGCGATCGGACACGGCGGCCATCGTGGATGACGACACGAGCTCGACCGCACCCATGGCGGTCGCGACCGCACCCAGTCCCCCGATTTCGAGGCCATGTCGATCGGCCATCCATGCGCCGCTCACCACGAAGATGCCGAGTCCGGCGGCGGCGATGCACGCCGATGCGAACAGTGGTGGCCATGCGTCACCGGGGAGGCGTCCTGCGCCGCGTTCGGTGCTGCGCGTGTGGTTGTCGGGGGCGGGGGCGTATTTGGCTACCACCACCGCCCCGAGTGCGGTGAGTGCGGCCAGGGAGATGTACGCGCCACGCCATCCGTAGCGGTCGATGATCACGGCGAGGGCAGGAGCGCCGATCAGCAGCGACAGCGCCCAGGAGGTCTCGTAGAGCCCGATGGCTCGGCCCCGTTGATCGTAGGGAACACGGTCGCCGATCAGTGCCAGCCCGGCGATGGTCAAGTTGGTGACGCCGGTGACGAGGAGCACCATCGTGATGGCGAATGTGGCGATGCTGCCCGATAGGGCGATCACCGACGACAGCGACACCAGGCAGAGTCCACCAACGATGACGCGCCGGTGATGTCCGCGGTCGAGAATGCCGCCGGCTGCCCAGGTGGACAGACCGGAGAGTTCCGCGGTGCCGATGATGCTGGCGAGGGTGCCGGTGGACGTGCCGAAGGCTCGTTCCAAGGTGGGCAGGAACGGCCCGACCCAGCGCAGCGCGACGTTCGACGTGGCCTTGCCGGCCATCAGGGCCGCGAGGCCCCCTCCAAGACGTCCCCGGTGGTGGGGGTGGTCGGTCACCGGCCGCTCAGTTGGGCACCGTTGCGGGCACGTCGAGTTCGACGCCGAAGAAGGTGCAGGCGGCGGCTTCGCTGCCGGTATCGACCGCGGTGCGCACGGCGTTCACGCAATCATCGATCGAATCTCGTTGGCTCCATACGCCGAATCCGATGGCGACGATGACGACCACCGAGATGATCTTCATGATGATCGCTTTGGCAACGAGTGCGATGACCACGAACGCGACGATGATGGCGATGCCGACGATCAGGCTCACGTTCTTTGCGCCGTCGGCGCTAATAGCGGTCTGGGCCAAGGTGGCCACGGTGGTGTTCATGGGCGCGACCCTACGGCCTTGGCCTCTACGCTGCACGTCATGTCGAACGAGCAGCCAACATCTGGTGTGAATCTCTCGAGTGGTCTTCCGTCGACGGTGCTGCCCGACGAATCGGTGGAGGTGCGCCATGGTTTGGCTCAGGCAGCCGATGCCGATGACCCTCGGCTAGCGATTGCGGCAGTTGCTGCGCGCAGCCCGCGATCGCTGGCTGCGTGGGCGGCACTTGCTGAGGCATCAGAGTCGGTAATGGACCGGTATGCGGCAGCTCGTGTGGGGTATCACCGGGGTCTCGACGCGTTGCGTGCGAATGGCTGGCGGGGTTCGGGGTATGTGCGCTGGATGGCGCCGTCGAACCACGGGTTCTTGCGGTGCCTGTTGGCGTTGCAGCGCGCGGCTGCGGAGATCGGCGAGCTCGACGAAGCGGAGCGCTGTGCATTGTTCCTCGCGCAGTTGGATCCGTCGGGGGTGCCGACCGAGTTCGGTGCCATCGCGCCCGTGGGCGCCTGATCGAGCTCGGTGATTCACCGGCGATGTCCACTCACGCGGTGACGGGAGCGGTGTTGGCCGGTGGGGCATCGCGACGGATGGGCCGCGATAAGGCCCTGATCGATGTGGGTGGGCGCACGCTGATCGACCGCGCCCTCGACGTCATGGCCGATTTCGACCAGGTGGTGGTGCTCGGCGGTTCTGCGCAGGTGGCGCAGATCTGTTCTCGGCGGGGCGTGGAGGTGCTCGCCGACGTTCATCCCGGCTCGGGTCCGCTCATGGCAATTCTCACGGCCGTCGAGCAGGTGGGTGACGTGGTGGCTATGGCGGTGGATATGGCTGGGGTACAGGCGGCCATGGTCGATGCGGTGCGCGCTGGTGGAGATGCCCGTGGGGTGGATATCGCGGTGGCGACTTCGCTGGGGGAGGTGCAGCCAGCGCTTGCACGATGGAACGCGTCGGTATACCCCGCAGCGATGGCGGCTGTGGATGACGGTGTGCGGTCGTTGTTCGGGGTCGTGGGGCGCGATGAGGTGTCGGTGGTGCAGGTGGAAGTCGGTGCGGGCGTGGGGATCAACCTGAATACACCGGCCGATGTGGCAATCTTCAATGACGTCGGTCAATGATGATGCGACCTGATCGATATTGTCCGGACATATTTCCTGCTCGCTAGGATGATGGTATGACCCCCGCTGAAATCACCACTGCCGACCTTGCCGCCGCGATGGCCAACGGGCCCGTGCGGCTGTTCGATGTCCGCGAACCCGATGAGTTCGCTGCCGGTCGTGTGCCTGGCGCCATCCCCGTCCCGTTGCAGACCGTTCCCGACAACATTGACACGTTCCGCGGCGACGGTCCGGCCTATGTCATCTGCCGCTCCGGTGGCCGCTCAGCCGCAGCGTGTGAGTTTCTTGCGGCGAACGGCGTGGACGTGGTGAATATCGCCGGCGGCACGGCGGTGTGGGCGAGTGAAGGGCGCGACCTGGAGATCGGCGACACCGCAGAATGAACGCCAGCGCCAGCATCGTCCACGAATGGGTCGACGATGATTCTGGCGTTGAATCGGTGATCGACGAGGCCATCGCTGCAGGGCGCTACGCGATCGACACCGAATTTCACCGCGAACGCACCTATTTCCCGGCGCTGGCCCTTGTGCAGATTGCCTGCGGGGATCGCATCGTTCTGATCGACCCACTCGCGGTCAATATCGGCGCCCTGGGGCGACTCTTCGCCACCGACACACTCGCGGTCTTCCATGCCGCCCAACAGGATCTCGACGTGTTGACCCACGCGGTCGGCTCGGTGCCGTTGGCATTTGTCGACACTCAAATTGCGGGCGGGTTCCTCGGATATGGCACGCCGTCACTCGTGGCGCTGCTGACTGGTGAATTGGGTATCACCCCGGGCAAGGGCGACCGCTTGACCGACTGGTTGCGTCGTCCGCTCACCGCTGCGCAGCGGGACTACGCCGCGGTCGATGTGGCCTACCTCATCGAAGTGTGGGATCGACTGGCGAGCCGTTTAGAGGCGGCCGGTCGCCTTGGTTGGGCTCTTGATTCATGTGCGGAACTCGGTGCGCGGCCGGTCGGCCCGACCGATCCTGAGAAGGCCTGGTTGCGAGTGAAAGACGTTCGCACCCTGAAACCCCGTGGTCGCGCAGTGGCCCGTGAAGTGGCGGCGTGGAGGGAACGGCGCGCGATGCGCCTCGATATCCCGGTGCGTCAGGTCATGCCCGATCTGGCGTTGTTGGGCGTCGCCCAACGTGCGCCGCGTGATGTCGGCGCCCTCGGTCAGGCGCGGGGAGTGGACGGTCGTTGGACAAAGGGGGCGATCGCCGATGAGATTCTCGACGCGGTTGCCATTGGGGCCGAGGCCGACCCACCCGAGTTACCCACCGGTGGCGACGACCTCGACCGGCGCCTTCGGCCAGCGATCGCGCTGATATCGGCGTGGGTAGCCCAAGTCGCCAAGGACGAACAGATCGACACAGCAATGCTGGCCACCCGTGCGGACCTGGTGTCGTTTCTCGCCGATGACCCCGCCAGCCGCCTGCGTAGCGGATGGCGTGGCGAACTCCTCGGTGATGGCATTGCGGCGCTGGTGTCGGGCCGAGCAGCACTCACTTTCGATCCCGGAGATGGATCTCATCGGGGCGGACTACGCCTCGTGGGTCTCGATCCGGTAGGGTGATCAAAGCGTGTCCCCCCGACACGCATCCGTCAGGACCACCATCGACACACCTGGGAGCCCGACTGTGAAGAAGGGTCGACATCGCCGCTTCGAAGAAGCGCGGAAACTAAAGCAGGCAGGTCCCGGAGCGTTTGATCTCGGTTTCGGTGATCGCTCTAGGGATAGCGACGACGACGAGGACGAGTACGCCGCGTTAGCGGAGAAGTACGGCGTCTCCTTTGACGACGACGATTCCGACGACGAGGACTGACCCTTGCCGGCGACGCCGGCACCTAGGTGCGTGGCGCGTCCCTGGCTGCACCGTTGAACGCGGGATGATCTGGTTCAGCGGCCGCGCACGGTTGGGTGTGGCAGCGGCACCCATGTGGGGCGGGTGAGTTGACTCACCATCAGGTCGTAGATCTCGCGGCCGACCAGCTCGATGATTTCGTCGGCACTGGCGATGTACACCGGGTCGGTGCCGGTGAACGCTTCGGGTGCCTCGGTGCACCACCAGTGGAATTCGCTGCCTCCATCGCCCCAGTCCCGGCGTTTCCACTCGCGTAGCCGTGAGGTGACGTGTCCGGTGCCGTCCGTCTCGTGCTCGAGGCGGATCGGGACCTGCCAGCACACGTTGGGCTTCCAATCGAGGGGCCGTTCGCCGGCCGCCATGGCAGCGATGTGCAGTGCGCAGCCAGTGCCGCCGTCAAAACCTGGCCGGTTCAAGAAGATGCAGGCATCATCGACTTGGCGGGTCACGGTTGTGGGTGCGCCCTCATCATCGGGTTCGCCGGGTTCCAAGAAGCCGTCGCGTGTCGCTTCACCGTGGAACTGCATGTGATGGGGCTGCAATTTGACGAACGCACGCACCACGGTCTGCACATCGTCGTCATCCACGAAATGAGCGCCGTAGCTGCAACACCCTTGTTGCATCTCGGTTGCATCGGCGTCGAGCACCCCTTTGCATCCCTCGCCGTAGATACAGCGATGCGATGAGCGCATGTACGTCGCATCGATAAGCCACGTGCGGTCCTCGGTGGGATCCTCGAACGAGATCCATTCGTGGACATCGCTGGCTTGCGCGCTGCTGCGTCGTCCCACGACGGCGAGGGTACCGCCCTCGGTAGGCTCGCGGGCACTATGACCGAGTCGATGTCCGCCGATCAGCTGCGCCGCTCCTTCCTCGACTTCTTCGCGTCGCGCGATCACACGGTGGTGCCCTCGGCCAGCTTGATCCCGCACGATCCGTCGATCATGTTCACGGTGGCCGGCATGGTGCCATTCAAGCCGTACTTCGTTGGTGATGAAGTGCCGCCGTATGCCCGTGCGACCTCGTCGCAGAAGTGCGCACGTGCTGGCGGCAAGCACAACGACCTTGACGATGTGGGTCGCACCAAACGGCATCTCGTGTTCTTCGAGATGCTCGGCAATTTCTCCTTCGGCGACTACTTCAAAGGCGAAATCATCCCGTGGAGCTGGGAACTGGTCACCGAGGGGTGGGGTTTCGACGGCGACCGGCTGTGGATCACCGTGCACGAGAGCGACGACGAGGCCGAAGCCATCTGGCACGAGCAAGTCGGTGTGCCGATGGAGCGCATCCAGCGCCTCGGCGACAAAGACAATTTCTGGCAGATGGGTGACACGGGGCCGTGTGGCCCGTGTAGCGAGATTCACATCGACCGCGGGCCCGCATTCGGCCCTGATGGCGGCCCGTTGCACGATCCGGCCGGTGACCGGTTCATGGAGTTCTGGAACCTGGTATTCATGCAGTTCGATCAGGCGGCCGATGGCACGCGCACCTCATTGCCGAAGCCCTCCGTGGACACCGGTGCGGGGCTCGAGCGCATTCTCGCGCTGGTGCAGGGGGTCGATTCGGTGTGGGAGACCGACCTCATGGCCCCGCTGATCGACATGGCGTGCTCGCTCACTGGTGCCACCTACCGGCCGGGCAGCTACGACGATCGCGAGTCATTTGCGGTGCGGGTGCTGGCCGAACATGCGCGGTCGGCCGCGATGCTGGTCGACGATGGGGTGTTCCCGTCGAACGAGGGCCGGGGCTACGTGCTGCGGCGCATCTTGCGGCGTGCGGTGCGTTACGCCTTCTTGCTCGGCACCGAACGTCTTGTCATGCCCGATCTCGCTGCCCGGGCGATCGACGTGATGGGCGCGGCATACCCCTCGCTCGGGGCCAACAGCGACTTCATTACAGGTGTGCTCACCAAAGAAGAAGAGCGCTTCCGGCATACCTTGCGCACTGGCATGGGCATCCTCGACGACGAGTTGGCCACGGGCGGCTCCCTTGGGGGTTCCACAGCGTTCTTGTTGCACGACACCTACGGTTTCCCGCTCGAACTGACCGAGGAAATCGCCGGCGAACGCGGGGTGAGCGTCGATACGGCGGGCTTCGAAGTGGAGATGCAGGCGCAACGTGAACGTGCCAAGGCCGCGCGCCGTGATGGCACTGGCGGTGATGACCGTGTGGCTATTCACCGCGGTGTGCTCGATGAGTTCGGCACCACCGAGTTCGTTGGCTACACCGACGATGTCGCCACGGCCCGGGTGCTGCATATCGATGCGGTGGTGGGGCCCGACGGTGACGACCTGCTGGAGGTATTCATTGATCGCACCCCGTTCTATGCCGAATCGGGTGGCCAGATCGGTGATGTGGGCACCGTGGTTGGCCCCGCCGGTGTTCTTGAGGTGATCGACTGCACGTTCGCCCTGCCGAATCTGCGGCGCCACCTTGCGCGCGTGGTCAGCGGTGAGGTCAACGTGGGCGACATGGTGGAGGCCAGCATCGATCGCGCGCGTCGTGACGCGATTCGCAAGAACCACACCGGCACCCAT
>Ga0255756_1006255_pt1 | contig 10771 bp, 6 predicted proteins | sample 011ome_20_FD_179956 | JGI IMG/M metagenome (GOLD analysis project Ga0255756, IMG submission 179956) | Coastal salt marsh microbial communities from the Groves Creek Marsh, Skidaway Island, Georgia - 011509CT metaG (version 2) | ecosystem: Environmental > Aquatic > Marine > Intertidal zone > Salt...
TGAGCATCCCAGGATTCGGGCCGAGGGGGAGGAGAGCCCAGCGCGTGACGTACCAGGCCGGTGAAGGTGCCCATCACCGCTCCGTAACCGAGTCCGACCGCGACCGCGCCGACGCGCATGAACTGAGGAGGCGAGAGAGCGAGGGACGGAGCGGTCAGTCGCGATGTCGAGATATTTCCCAGTGCGTGGAGGCGCGCGAGCGAGGCGGTGTACACGCACCGTGGCGAGGCTGCTCTTGCCTCCGTAAGGCCCACCCGACATGTTAAAACGCTTTGGTTTGACCCCGGTGATGCGCCGTGACCGCGCGTTGGAATGGCAGGCGGTGACGGCTGAGATGATCACGAGAAGTCTGCCACTCGTTGCGGTGGTGGTTTCCTCGCGCGGTGTATTATTTTAAAGACTGAGTACCCACTGGGATTTCGTCGCGTGCGCAGTGAAAGGAGGAAACCGCACGACACTTGTCCGGTCCGGAGTGCGCGCGACGACTCGCGTCGCGCGTTTGAATACTTCGAAGTTTTCGCCAACGCGTTCGGTTGCTCCAAGACGCTTCCCTCCGCGTCCCGCGCCACACCACCACCGCGCCAAGACCGCACCTCCGAGACGGCTCGACACATCGGTCGCCTCCGGTCGCCTCGAGAGTCCATCGACGAAGGGCGCGGCGCGCGCGAAGGTTTCGCACGGAACTCCAACGATGTGGTCGCTCGCTTCGAGCGTCACGCGCGTAGGCACCGTCGTCGCGAGCGGACGCGCAGCCGCGAGGCGTAGGGCGCAGGCGGTCGCCGCGGGCGCGCGATGCATCTCCGTGGCGAGCGCCGGAGGAAGCGCACGCGGTGACACCTCGAGGCGCATCGCCCGCGCCGCCGACGGCGTCGCCGCGCGCGCGTCGATCGCCGCGTCCGGCGCTCGCCGCTCGCCTGCTCGATCGATCGTCCCCGAAACGGGCGCGCGCAGGGGCGCTGCCGCGCGCGCCGCCGAGGGCGGCGGCGGGGGGGCATCCGGCGGCTCCGGCGGCTCCGGCGGCTCCGGCGGCTCCGGCGGCTCCGGCGGCTCCGGCGGCTCCGGCGGCTCCGGCAAGGGCGACGCCTCTGGCGGCGGCGTCTGGGGCCTGTACCTGCGCTCGCTCGAGACCAATCCGCTCGTCACGAAGTGCTTCACCAGCGGCGTGTTGAACGCCGCGGGCGACTTGTTCGCGCAGTTCATGTTTGAGAACGCCGCGGAGAAGGGTTGCGACTGGCGCCGAACCGGCGTGTTCACGTTGCTCGGCGCGTTTCTCGTCGGACCCGCGTTGCACTTCTGGTACGGCTCTCTGAACAAGATTGTCGCCGCGACGGGTTTCACCGGTACGGCGGGCGCGGGCGCGGCGCTGGCGCTGGACCAGCTCGTGTTCGCGCCGTGCTTCCTCGCGGTGTTCATCGCGTCGCTGTTCACCATCGAGGGCAACGCGGCCGCGGTCGTGCCGAAGCTGAAACAGGACTGGTCCTCGACGGTGGTGACCAACTGGAAAATCTGGGTCCCGTTTCAGTTCCTCAACTTCAGGTTCGTCCCGGTCAACCTGCAGGTGGGCGCGGCGAACATCATCGCGCTCGCCTGGAACACGTACATGTCCTGGGTCACGCACCTTGAGGTGGTGCCCGCGGAGGCGCCCAAGGCTGGGAAGAAGAAGTGATCGCCGCGGGCGCGCGACAACGTCGCGGGACGCGGAGAACCGGAGTCGAAAGCGTGCGTTTGCCGCCGCTTTCACTGAAAAAAAAACGTCTCGCGGTATTCATCCTTCGTATCGAACGACTCTACGCCGTCGCCCCCGAGCAGCTCGACCCAGCGCCCGCCGTGCAGCCGAAGCAGTGGTTGTCCACCGCCAGCCGCTTCCCCGTGAGCTCGTCCAGCGAGTCGACGTCGAACACCGTCAACCCTTCGCCGCCGCCGCCGCCGCCGCGCGCGCTCCCGAAGCTGCGCGGCATCGGCATGTCGAGCTGCTGGTTGAAGTCGCAATCGAACACGCGTCCGTCCCACGAGACGCTGACGAGATCCCGGCACATCACGCCCTCCGCGGCGGCGGGGTTGAAGTTCTCCACCAGCAGACGCATGTACTCCTCGGTTTTGCCTTCGCGGTGCAGGAAATCCGCGAACCGCTTGATGGGCATGTTGGTCAGCGTGACAAGCCGCGAAAACTCCACGCCGTAGGTATCCCCGAGCTCGCTCCGGTACGCCTCCGTGAGCGCCGCCTCGGAAGGGGGCAGGAACGCGCCCCCGGGGTTGTACATCAGGTCCAGCTCTAAACCGGTGCCCTTCACGCCGTACCCGACCTTGTTCAGCTCCACCAGCGCCGCGATCGAGCGCGAAAAGACACCCGCGCCGCGCTGTTTGTCCGTGTTCTCCTCCGAGTAGCACGGCAACGAGGCCACCACCTTCACGCCGTTGCTGGCCAGGAACGCGGGCAGGTCCTCCTGCCCGGGCTCGAACAAAACGGTCAGGTTGCACCGGTCGATCACCTCGAGCCCTCGCGCGCGCGCGGCGACGACGAGCGGGCGGAACTGCTCCATCATCTCGGGCGCGCCGCCGGTGATGTCCAGCATCTTGATGGAGCCCTGCGCGTTGTCGATGAGCTCGATGAGCCGATTCGCCGTCTTCGCGCTCATCACCTCCTCCTTACGCAGCGGCGAGGACTCGACGTGGCAATGCGAGCAAGCCTGGTTGCAGTACAAGCCGATGTTGACTTGCAGGATCGTGGTCGGCTTTCGTCGCAACGGGGATACGCCTCGCTCCGCGACGAAGGCGTCGAAGGAGGGCACGTCCATGCCCGTCAGCGCCCTGCGCCTGCGCGCGCGCTCCTCGCGCGTCAACGCCGCCTGACCCTCGGTCTCCAGGCGCTCCTTCGCGAGCTTGAACTCCTCGTCCGTCTCCATCTCGCGGAGCGTGTCGGGGACGAGCGACCCGAGGGGCTCGGCGGCGGCCCGGCTAAGGATGGAGTTGCGCGAGGCGCTTCGGACGCGCCGGGGCGCGGGCGCGGCGCCGCGAGGCGCGTGCACGACAGGCGCGACGGCGCGCATCTCGAAGACTCGGAAGCGCTGAAAGGTATCGTGCGAGGGCTGCGCGCGCTCCAGAGTGGGGCTCGCCGCGCTGTCGTCTCGGATATAGGGAAAAGCGCGCACGTTTGACGTGGCACGTTTCGCTGTGCCCAGAACGATTCGGTGCCCAGAACGATTCGGGAACGCGCGTCTCGCACCGTCAGAACACGGCGCGCTGCTCGAGGGGCGAGCGCGTCCGCGACTCCCGCGGCCACGCGCGTCGTGTTCACGCGCGTTCCGCTCGTTCGCGGTCGCGATGGCGGGAAGCATGACTCTCGCGGACTTGAAAGGCCGCGCACGGGGCCGAGGACGAGGCCGAGGTGCCCGAGGCGACCGAGGTGGTGCCGGAGGAGGCAGAGGCGCCAAAGCCAAGCGCTCCAGAGACGACGGAGCCCCCGGCGGAGCCTTTCAAGGCGGTGCGAGGTACGTGCGCGCGGCACAGCCTGCCGCTGACGTCTCACGCGCCCCCTCCACCCTCGGGAAAGGGGTGCCCAGATCCAGATCTGTCTTTCATAGATCGCGAACGTCTGGCCGACGGCTCGCGCCGCGCGTACGAACCGGCTACGCTCTGACCCCCTCGCTCGTTCGTCTCCGATGACCCGCTTCGTTCGCGTGTCTTTTCTCACGCATCCACAGGCAACTCGTCTCCCCCACCCCCGAGGAGAGGAACAGGAAGAACCCCTGGTCCGTGGCGTCCGGCGACGCGGACGCGAGGGCGGAGCCCGGGCGCGAACTCGGCGGATCGAAAAAAGAATCAGAACCTCTGAACCGGTTCGCCGTGCGCGAGTCCTGGGCGGAGACGCAGACGCGGCTGGCTGTCGCGTCCGCGCGCGACGCCGAGGCGCGCGAGGCTGCGCTGCGCCGCGCGGAGGCGGACGCCAAGGCGCAGGCGGCGATGGCCGCCGAGGAGCGCCGCCGCGCGGCGGACGAGGTCATCGAGCTCAGCGGCGACGAGGAGGACGAGGCGGCGACGGCGCTTCGCGGGGAGAAGGAGAACGAATCCGCGCTGGCGGCGGCGCGACGGCGCAGACGCGAGGCGTACGAGGCGCACGTGAACCGAGAACCGCGAACCGCGGTCACCACGAACAAAAAAAGAAAAGGGACGTTCACGAACCCTCTCCTGGACCCGCCGCGGTACGAGCCGAGTCGCGAAAAAAACGCCGCCGACTTGCGTTTGTCCACGGATGAACTGGCGGAGGTGGCGGACGTCTGCCTGGCGTGGTACCCGTGCTCGGCGTGCCTGGACACCGGCAACGCGGGGTGCACGTTGATCGCGCAGGAGCTCGCGACGCGCATGGGCCTGTGCGACGGGCTCGGCGCGCCCACCGGTGGGTTCGCGGGGTACGTCGAGGTGCGCGGCGTGGTCGCCGGCGCCGCCGAGCGCCTCCCGAAGGTGTTTGTCACGTACCGGATCAAGGGCAAGACGATGCGCGTGTGGGCGGGCGTGACGCGCGCCCGCCTCGGGTGCGAGTTGCTCGTCTCCAGGAACGACATCGTCGAGTTCGAGCGCGACGGGTACACGCTCTCGGCGAGGTAGCCATCAACGAAATAGACCACGTGTTTCGTACTACCTTCACGATAGAGTACGTATGCTCTCGATAAAAATCAATCACGCAGGTGGTTCGGGTTGCTGCCCCACCCCCGCGCGCTGCCACTGCGGCTGCGCGCCGTTGAATTCAAACGACCTGATGCTCGGCCGCGCGGCGCGCGCCGGCGAGACGATCACGCCGTGCGGCTCCGGCTCGTCGCGGTACCTCGCCAGGCCGTTCTCGATGGCCTTCCACAGCTTAGCCTTGTGCGTCCTCAGGAAGACCATCTCCTCGATGTTGAACGCCGTCTCTTTGATCGCGCGCTCCAGCGCGGCGAACGTCGGGGGCGGGTGCCGCGCGAAGGACTCCAGCAGACGGAGCGGCACGACGCGGTCCGCCGCGAAGTGCTGGCCGGTTTCGTCTTTCCGCTTCTTCGCGATCGCGGACCGCAGCTGGTACATCGTGTCGAACAGAGCCTCGTACCGCTCATCGTCCACCGAATCGGGGGTCGCGGGCGCGAACACGTCCACGCGGTCCGCCCTGGGCGCGTTCGGCGCCGCCGCGGTCGGGGCCGCCGGGCCGCCGGGCCCGGCCGCGGCGACGGGCACCTCCCGCCTGGCGTGCGCGCGCTCGTTCGCCTCGCCGCGCCTGTGCGCCGCAGCCTTGTCGTCCAGCTGGAAGGACAGACGCACGGTCGCGCGCCCGCTGAACAGGTCCTGGCACTTCGCGGCGTCCGCGCACACCGAGTGCGTCAGCGCCGAGTACAAACCTTTGTCGCTGCGCACGCTCCGCTCGAAGAAGAAGCCGCGCATCACCATGGCGCGCAGGAGCCTGTGCGTCTCCGCCGCCTTCATGTTCGCGCTCTTCGCGCCCCCGTACCCGTCCAGGCGGTCGTACTTGCGCTTGAGGATCTCCGCCGCGCGCGAGCCTCGGAACGCGTCCGCCAGGACGGACATCGAGCACGCGGGCCCGCGCGCGCTCGCGGTGCCCATGAGCAGCCGCGCCGCCGCGCGCGCCGCGGCGGTGACGTCTCTTTCCTCGAACATCGCACCCTTCGCCTTCGCCGCGCACACGTCGCACTTGCCCCGGCACTGCCTCTCGTCGAACGTCTCGTTGAAGTGCCTGAGCAGCAGCGTGCGCCGGCACTCGCTGGCGTTCTCGCAGTACGCCACCAGCGAGTTGAGCGCGTCCAGGTTGCTCTCGAGCTGCGCGCGCGGCGCGCCGTCTTTTTTGGCAGAGTCGGTGAGCATCGCCTTCGCCTTCTGCGCGTCGCCGTACGAGTAGAAGAGCGTGCAGTGCGCGCGCTCGCCGTCGCGCCCCGCGCGCCCGGACTCCTGGTGGTACGCCTCGAGCGACTTCGGGATGCTGTGGTGGAACACGAACCTCACGTCTGGTTTATTGATGCCCATCCCGAACGCCACGGTGGCGCAGATGATGGGCACCTTCCCGTCGCTCCACTTCTGCTGGTTGCTCTCGCGCTCGTACGTCTCGATGCCGGCGTGGTACGGCAACGCGAACGGCTCACGCGCGCAAGCCGGCGGCTTTCGGAACCGCCGCTTGTCCTTGAGCATCGCGCTGTTGATTTTCTCCGCGATCGTCTCGCAGTCCTTCTGCGAGAAGCAGTACACGATGCCGGACGCGACCCGGCCTTGCCGCCCGACGTGGCGCTCGCCAATCGCGGCCAGCATGTCGTCCACCACGCTCTTGCCCTTCGAAACCACGTCGTACATGATGTTCGTTCGGTTGAAGGACTGGAAGAAACGCACGCACCGCCGTAACCCGAGCTGCCGCACGCAGTCGTCCTGCACACGCTTCGTCGCGGTCGCCGTGAGCCCGATCACCGGAACGCTCGGGAACTGGTTCTTCAAAATGCGCAGCGCCTTGTAGTCCTTGCGGAAGTCGTGCCCCCACGACGAGATGCAGTGCACCTCGTCGATCACGATGCGCGCGAGCATGCCCCGGCCGTGCAGACGCTCCAGCGCGCTCATGAGCTTCCCCGAGCGCGCCACCTTCTCCGGGGTCAAGTACAGCAGCTTCAGGTCAGGCGCGGGCTGGCGGTACAGCCTGTCGTAGGTCTCGTTCTGCTGCGCCGCGCCCTCCGTCTCTGCGCTACCGAGCACCGCCGCGGGGATGCCCATCTCGCCGAGGTGGTGCAGCTGGTCCTGGATCAGGGAGACGAGCGGCGAGACCACCACGGTGACGCCGTCGGCGACGAGCGCCGGGAGCTGGTAGCACAGCGACTTGCCGCCCCCGGTGGGCATGAGCACCAGGCAGTCGTTCCCGGAGAGCGTGCAGTTGATGGTGGCGAGCTGCATGCCTCGGAAATCGAGAGCGTTGAACGTGTTCTTCAGCTCCGAACGCAAACGCCGCGACCACGGGAACGTCTCGCCGCGCCACTCGTCGATGGCGTGGTCCACGAACTCGCAACGCACCTCCGGGATGGACGCTGCGGCGTCGCCGGGCGCGGGGCGGTCCTCGTACCGCATCTCGTACTCGCGTTCGTTCCCGCCGAATCGATCTCGGCTCGCCGTACGCTCGCCGCCGAAGCGGTCGCCGCCGAAGGGCGCGTCGCCGAACCCCTCGCCAACCCCCCCGCTCGGAGGCATCGAGCCGCCTCCGTGCGGTGGCCCTCCGGGGCCCGTCGGGTACGAGCCTCCCTGGAGAACATGTTGCCCCCCCCCTCGGTACGCATCCTGCGGTACCGAGTGCGGCGGCATGCCCCGCGGCGCGTGCGGCGGCGGCGCGCCCCCGGGCTCCGGGGCGCTCCGCGCGGCGCCGCCGGCGGCTGCGCGCTTCACGATCTCCGCGCCCTCGGCGCGCCGCGCCTCCAGCACCCTGCGCTCCTTGTTGCTCATCACCACGTCCTCGTCCGAGAGCTGGAACTCCACCTCCATGAGCACGTCCCCGAGCGCGCGCGCGTGCGCCGCCAGGAACGCGCACGAACGCAGCGCGCACCCGTGCTCGCACCGCCACGCGAAGCCGGACCCGTCCAGCGGAGGCGCCGCCGCGGTTTCGGGCGCGGCGGGCGCGTCGCCGTGTCGGCTCGGGTCCCGGAACGCACCCGGAACGCCCGCCGGCGGCAGCGAGCTTTGCCTCTGCTTGACCAGCGCGTCCACGTCTATGTCGTCCAGAAGGGGGTCGTCGAACGCCGAGGGCGATCCGTCGAGGCGGCGCGAAACCGCGCCGGGCGACGGCGGGCACGGCGCGCCGCGCGGCGGCGCCGCGTCGCGCGGTTTGTTCTCCTCGATGGGGGCCATGACTCGGCGTTTCGCGCCGTGTGTCTCGCGGCTGGCATCCGGAAACCCGCCCGGGGTTTCACCGCGCGCGCGCGCGCGGTCCTCCGCGGCAGGTCGCTTGGCCCCCGAGGGAGGCGCCGCGCCCTCGAAAGCCGAACCCGACGCGCGCGCGTCCCCGGGTCCGCCGCGATGGTCGTCGGACCCGCCGAAGGCGGGCGCGCCCGCGTGCGGCGCGCGGACGTCCGGGATGGGGCGCCTGAGGAACTCGAGGCCCGCGAGCGCGCGCGCGTCCACGACGCGCGCCGGCGTGAAGACGGGCGCCACGTTCGAGGGCCGACGCGACGGGTTGCCGTCGGCGTACACGAACGCGGAGCCCTCGTCGGCCATCGTGGCGACGAGGATCTCCTAAACAGCCGCGCGCGCGCACGGGAAGCACACGCGCGACTCCCCTGTGCGAACGCGCGGGCCCACGTGCGTGCCGCTCTACTTATTTCGCCGCACAATCCGCGTGCATCGCCCCTCCCACGCCTCGTGCCGCGGGATATGGAAGGCTGCGCCCGGAAGATGGGGTGCCAAGAACCACGACACAGCTCCTCAGCTCGTTCAAACTGATTCGTCTCAGGAGTGCAGTGGCCGGAGCTCTCGACCTTCCGAACGCGGCGAAGAACCGCGAACGTTGGACGCAGCGACTTTGTACGTATGGGCAAACAGTTTATGGCCCGCGAAATTGCCCCGCGGCTCAGACGCGGCGCGCGCGGGTCACGCGGGACGCCAAGATGGGCGACCAGCTCTTCCCCGTGTACAACAACTTCTTCATCGGCAACTATCAGGTGGCGATCAACGAGGGGTACGACCTCAGCGGCTTGTCCGAGGCGGACGCGCTCGAGCGCGATTGCTACGTGTACCGGTCGCACATCGCGCTGGGCCACCACCAGCTGGTGCTGGATGAGATCCCCGAGGACGGCCCCACCGCGCTGCGCGCGATTCGGCTGCTGGCGACGTACAAGTCTCGCCCGCATGAGCGCGAGCAGTGCGTGGCGACCGTGCACGAGTGGCTCGCGGACGCGGGCCTCGCGGCGAACGCCACCGTGCAGCTCGTCGCGGCGCTCATCTTCGCCGAGGAGGACAACGCCATCGAGGCGATGAAGTGCTGCCACACCTCGCTGTCGCTGGAGCTGATGGGCCTGATGATCCACCTGCTCGTCAAGCACGACCGCCCCGAGCTCGCGGACAAGCACCTGCGTGTCATGCAGGCGGCGGACGACGACGCGACGCTCACGCAGCTCGCGACGGCGTGGGTCAACGTTGCGCTTGGGGGATCCAAGACGCAAGACGCCTTCTACGTCTACCAGGAGCTCGGCGATAAGTACGCGTGGACGAGCAAGCTGTACAACGGCGCGGCGGTGTGCCAGATGGCCATGGGGAGGTACGAGGACGCGGAAAAAGATCTGGTGGAGGCCATCAACAAAGACAGCAAGGACCCGGACACGTTGCAGAACCTCGCGGTGTGCGCGCTGCACCTCGGAAAGCCCACGACGAGGTTCGTGAACCAACTCAAGACCCTCACCCCGAAACCCGCCGCCATCGCCTCGCTGGAGGAGTTCGAAAAGCAGTTCGACGCCGCCAACGCGGCATACGCCACGGCGTAGGAAGGGCCGCGCGCGTGAATGTGTGTGTGTGTGTGTGTGTGTGTGTAGTAGATGGTGATGAGAATTGCTGTCGTCGCCGGGGTTTGCTGTGCCGCGAACGCTTCTCTTCTCGCGTCGGAGTTTTTTTGGAAATGGGCGTCTCGACATTTTTCTTTCACCCCGTCCCAGTCGGCGCCGCGCGGGTTTCGGGAAAACCGAGAGGGCGCGGTCGGGGCGATGGGCGACGGCGAGGCATCGCCGCCTCCACCGGCGCGCATGAAGCCCTGGCGCGCGCTGGACTTCATGCTGGCGAGCGAGCGCGCGCTCGCGAACCCGTACGTGCGCGCGTTCGTGGACGAGAAACCCCTGCTCGAGCGTTTTCTGCACGACCCCGCGATGGCGCATTGGTCCAAGAAGAAAAACCTTCGCAAAGAGGTGACGGAAGCGATGGGCGCGCTGACGCAGATACGACGATGCGTAGATGCGAAGGAGCGAGACGGGGACGGACCACCGCGTGATGCACGTGGAGAACCGCGGAGAACCGATTCGGGTTCTGGGCTGGTCTTCGTGGACCTGTGCGCCGGGCGCGGCATGCTCTCCATCGTGTTGGCGCACTTTTTCCCACAGGCGCGGGTGCTCATGGTGGACTCTGACCCCAAAATCAAGCTCCCGCACCTCGCGTGCCTGCCCACGGTGGAGCACCACCTGCTGAACATTCAGAGCGCGGAAGCGCTCGACCTCGTGCGCGGCGCGGCGCGGGACGCGACGCGCGCGTGCATCGTGGTCGGCGTGCATCTCTGCGGCGATCTTTCGCGGCGCGCCGTGCAGCTCTTTCTGGAAACCGAAGCGCGCGCGCTGGTGCTGTGCCCGTGTTGCCTGCCGCGGCGCCGGAGGCACGACGTGTTCGGGTTCCACATCGTGGACCAGGCGCGCTCGCTGAAGCGCGAGCCGCACAGCGTGTGGTGCATGGCGCTGCACGGCTTGCTGCCCTGGCGGGACAGGGATGCGTTCGCGGCAGACGCGCGCGTGGACGACGACGTGGAGGGGCCGTTCAAGACGTTTCTCGTGGCGCGACGCAAAAACACGTCCGGCGACGGCGGCGAGACGATGTGTCCGCGCGTCGAAGAAAACCACGGCGACCACGGCGACCACGGCGTCGATCACGAAAAAAACCGCGGGGTCTCGGTGGCTTCGCGCGGGAGTCTCCGAGCGCCTCCCGGGGAAGGGAAAGAGATGGGCTCGTTTCGGGGAGTGATCGCCGGTCGACGCGGCCGGTGGCGCGTCATCGGCGACCGATGAGTTTACATCGTGTT
>Ga0255756_1006259_pt1 | contig 10769 bp, 4 predicted proteins | sample 011ome_20_FD_179956 | JGI IMG/M metagenome (GOLD analysis project Ga0255756, IMG submission 179956) | Coastal salt marsh microbial communities from the Groves Creek Marsh, Skidaway Island, Georgia - 011509CT metaG (version 2) | ecosystem: Environmental > Aquatic > Marine > Intertidal zone > Salt...
TACCGTGTACCCGGTCGTGCTGCGCACGCCCGTGAAGCAGTACAACAACGTGGACGGCGGGCGGATCGACGACGGGCGGTACACCAACTTCCGCGCGGACGTCACCAAGCTCGTCCCGCAGGAGCGCGTGTACACGGATCCCGTCAAGACGTTCGCCTACGGAACGGACGCCTCCTTCTACAGGTTGCTCCCGCAGGTGGTCGTCAAGGTGCACAACGAAAAAGAGGTTGGGGAAATCCTCCCCATGGCGTCGAAGCACGAGACGCCCGTCACGTTCAGAGCCGCGGGGACGTCTCTGTCCGGCCAGGCCGTGACGGACTCCATCCTGCTCAAGCTGTCCCACACCGGCAAGAACTTCAGGAACTACGAGATCAAGGTGCGTGTCCGAGACGCGAGCGCGCGACGCGCGTTTCTTCCGATCGAGGGTACCGACGTCGTCGTGGCGCGCGCCAACGACTGGATTCGTCCCAGAAGATGTTTTTTTCGACGCGAAATTCGACGCGCCAATCGACGCGCGCGACCGCGCCGCTCTCACGTCTCTCCGCGCGCTGACAACGAAGCCCCTGTCGTGTGTTCGTCATCCTCTTGTCCTCCTCTCGCTCCCCCCTCCGTCATTTCGTGTTCACGCGGCACAGAACGAAGGCAAGGAGATCACGGTCGAGCCCGGGTTGATCCTCGGCGAGGTGAACCGTCTGCTGGCCAAGTACAAGCAGCAGAACGGCTTGGACGTGCAGTACAAGATGGGCCCCGACCCCTCGTCCATCGACTCGTGCATGATCGGCGGCGTCGTCGCGAACAACTCCTCCGGGATGTGCTGCGGGGTGAAGCAGAACACCTACCACACGCTGAAGGACATGCGCATCGTGTTCGTGGACGGCACGGTGCTGGACACGGCGGACGCGGAGAGCCGCGCGTCGTTCCTGAAGTCGCACGCGAAGCTCGTGGAGGGCGTCGTGAACCTGGCGTCGCGCGTGCAGGCGGACAAGGAGCTGAGCGCGCTCATCACCAAGAAGCACGCCATCAAGTGCACGACGGGGTACTCCATGAACGCGCTCGTGGACCACCCGGTTTCGGACCCCATCGAGATCATCAAGAGGCTGATGATCGGCTCGGAGGGCACGCTCGGGTTCGTGTCGCGGGCGACGTACAACACCGTGGTGGACCACCCGCACAAAGCCTCGGCGTTCATCGTGTTCAAGGACGTGCGCGAGGCGTGCCGCGCGGCGGCCGTGCTCCGCCGCGAGACGGACGTGGACGCGGTGGAGCTGTTTGACCGCGCGTCGCTCACGCAGTGCGAGGGGCACGAGCAGATCATCGGCTTGGTGCCCACCATCGCCGACGCGCCGAAAACCGGCGCCGCGTTGCTCATCGAGTGCCGCGGCGCGACGGACGACGAGCTCAACGCGGGTATTAAGGCGGTGTCGACGGCTTTGGACGACGCGAACATGGACTACCTGAACCCGCGCGAGTCCACGTACCCGTTCATGAAGGATGAGGCGGTGTACAAGGTGTACTGGGACGTGCGCAAGGGTTTGATTCCCCTGGTCGGGTCTTCGAGGCAAGCCGGCACGTCCGTGCTCATCGAGGACGTCGCGTGCGAGGTCGACAAGCTCGGGGACATGACCCAGGACCTGATCGACATGTTCGAGCGGTTCGGGTACGACGACGCGTCCGTGATGGGCCACGCGCTCGAGGGGAACCTGCACCTGGTGTTTTCGCAGGGGTTCAGGAACGACGAGGAGGTGAAGAAGTACGCGGCGATGATGCAGGAGCTGTGCGAGATCGTGGCTGAGAAGTACCAAGGGTCGCTCAAGGCTGAGCACGGCACCGGGCGCAACGTCGCGCCGTTCGTGGAGATGGAGTGGGGCGCGAAGGCGTACGCGCTGATGTGGGAGCTGAAGGAGCTGTTCGACCCGGAATACGTCCTGAACCCGGGGGTGATTCTCAACCGCGACCCGGACACGCACCAGAAGTTCCTCAAGCCCAAGCCCGTGGCGGACCCCATCGTGGACATGTGCATGGAGTGCGGGTTCTGCGAGAGCAACTGCCCCTCGCGCGACCTGTCGCTGACGCCGCGCCAGCGCATCACCGTCTACCGCGAGATTTCGCGCCTGCAGGCGATCGAGACGCCCTCCAACGAGGAGCAGGCGCGCCTGGACGAGTTCCTCGACATCTTCACCTACGAGGGCGACGCGACGTGCGCGGCGGACGGCATGTGCCAGGTTAAGTGCCCCGTCGGCATCAACACCGGCGAGCTCATCAAGAGCCTCCGCGAGCGCGAGCTCAAGAAGCAGACCACCGCGACGCGCGGCGCGAACGCGCTGGCGAACAACTTTGGCGCGTTCGCGAGCGCCGTCCCTCCGTTTCTCAACGTCGTGAGCCTCGCGCACTCGCTTCTCGGCGGCGGCGTTTTGCGCGCAGTCTCCGGCGCGCTGAACGGCGCCACCGGGAACCTCGTGCCCGTGTGGAACGAGCACATGCCCACGGGCGCGCCCCGGCTGCCCGCGCCGCACGTGCCCTCCGCCTCCGCGGAGGCGAGCAAGGGCCTGCCCCGCAAGGTTGTGTACCTGCCCTCGTGCGTGACGCGCATGATGGGCCCGGCGAAGGGCGACGAGGCGGCTGGCGGCGTCGCCGACGCGATGATGAGCGTCCTGAAGAAGGCGAACTACGAGGTGGTGTACCCCGCGGGTTTGTCCAACTCGTGCTGCGGCATGCTGTTCAACAGCCGCGGGTTCAAGGCGACCGCCTCGGCGAAGGGCTCGGAGCTGGAGGAGGCGCTCATGGTCGCCTCCGAGGGGGGGAAGCTGCCCATCGTCGTCGACACGAGCCCGTGCCTGGCGCAGATCAAGGAGCAGCTCTCCAACCCCGCGCTGCGCTTCTCGCTGTACGAGCCCGCGGAGTTCATCTCCAACCACCTGGTGGACAAGCTGGAGTGGAATAAGGTGCGCGAGCACGTCGCGATCCACGTCCCGTGCTCGTCCAAGAAGCTGGGCGTCGAGAACACGTTCGCGAAGATCGCCGGACTGTGCGCCGAGCAGGTGACGCCCTCGGGCGTCCCGTGCTGCGGCATGGCGGGGGACCGCGGGATGCGCTACCCGGAGCTCACCGGGTCGTCGCTCTCGTACCTGGACCTGCCGAAGTCGTGCTCGGACGGCTACTCCACGTCGCGCACGTGCGAGATGTCGCTCTCGAACCACTCGGACGGCGTGCCGTTCAAGGGGCTGGTGTACTTGGTGGATGAGGCGACGAGCGCCAAGAGCGCGTGAGCGAGTGCGGCTTTATCGACGCGAGCGGCGCGGCGCGAGTATATCAAAACTCGAGCGCGCGATATTCTTTTTTGTGATGCAAACGCCGGAGGCTTTCCGGATACCCAACTCTCCACGCGTCGACCCGCTTTCACGGTACACGACACGACACGACACGCGACGTGTTCGCGCTACCGCACCTCCCGCCGGGCGTGTTCCGTGGCGCGTTCCCTGGCCTTCTTGCGCCTCGCCGCCGCCGCGTCGGGCGCCGCCTCCCCCGCGACCCGCCGCTGCGCCGCCGCCAGACGCGTCTGCTCTTCGTGGAACGCGCGGAGCTCTTGTTTCCAGCGCGCGGCGCTGACGTGTCCCCGCAACTCGGGAGGCACGTCCGCGCGGTCCAGCGCGCGTTGACGCGCGCCGGCCGTGCCCCGCCGCGCGGGACGAAACTCGTCGTCCTCCTCGCCGCCGCCGACGCGCCGCGGCGGCGCCTCGGCGGGTTTGCTCGCGTCGGCGGCTCTTCTCCGGCGCGCGTGGTCCGCGACGCCGAACCTCCTCTGCCTGCTCTTGATGGACGGCGTGAACATGATGGCGACGTCCAGCGCGATATGCAGGGCGATGCCGATGATGAACACGACCCATTCCAGAAACGTGCGCCCGCGCGCGTCGCCGCGTCTCTCGTCGTCCTCGTCGTCCTCCCGTCCCCGGGGACGGTCGTCCTCCCGTCCCCGGGGACGGTCGTCCTCCTCCCCGGAGGCGTCCCCGGGCGCGAACGTGACGCCATCGCCGCCCCTTCGCCTCTCTCGCTTCTCCCTGCGACGGCGCGCCTCGGGCCTCGCCGACGGAGGCGCGGGCGTGTCGTCCTCGTCGACGTCGTCCAGCACGGGATCGGGGGGGGGCACGTCCGGCGGGGACGCGGAGGGCGCCGAAGTGGAAGCGCCTCCGTTCGGATCCTCGCTCGTCTCCGCGGACTCGGGGATCGGAGGCTCCGCGTCCACCGCACCGGGGGGGGTCTCGGGGAAGGTCTCGTCGAGCCACTGCTTCGCCTTGGCCTTTCGGTGCTCCGCCATCGCGCCCGCCCGTGTGAGCTCCGGCGCCGCGCGGATCCGAGAAACGCGCGATTCGCGCTAACAAAAGCCGTGTTTCTTGGTCGATCCCGCCGAAAAACGCAGTTTCGGCTTGAGCCGTCGAGCAGAAGCGTGCGCTCGAGACCGGTGCTCGCGAGCGTCCCTTCGCTCCTTCCGCTCAAGCGGGCACCGCGCGTCCCGGCCACGACTTCGCGCACGCCCCACGCGCCGTCGCGCCGTCGTCGCGCGGACCCGAACCGAGGCGGGGACGCGCGCTCTCGGGTTCGGCGTGACCTTAATTAAGCCCTCTTCGGAAGCGGCGCTCTCGGCTAATCAGGCCTCGCGGCGGTCGCGCGCGCGCCCCTCCCGTTCGCGATGGTGAAGCACGTGAACCTGAACCACGCGATGCGCGCGTTCGACCCGCAGGGCCTGCAGGACCGCCACCCCGACCGCTCGGAGCCCTTCCCCAAGCACGTCGTCCCCACCGAAATCGCGGTGGCGTACGGGGGCCGGCGCGTGCGCAAACTCGCGGATGCGCTCCGCCTCCCCGCGACGGCGGGGACCCGCTCGGCGACCCTCTCTGCGGGCGAGCGCGCGCGGTGCATGCGGTACCTCCTCGGCCTGATGACGGACCAGGAGGCCAAGGCCGAGGCTGTGGCGTGCGAGGTGGCTGCGCCCCTTGCCGCGACGCTGACGCGCGAGAACGAATCCGTGGAAAACAAGGCGCTGGCGTGCGCGCTGCTGCAGTCGTTGGCGCACTCGCTGGAGGGTCGCGCGTCCATCGTCGCCGTGGACGCGCTCGTCGCGGCCGCCGCGCTGCTCAAGGACGATGCCGCGCCCATGCGCGTCGCCGCGGGCGAATTCCTGGCGTCCATGGCGAAGCACGCGGACGGCGCCGCCGCCGCGCTGCGCGCCGCTGAGGGAAACGTCTTGACGCTCTTGGCGTCGGCGGCGGTGGACGACGCGCCCCCCGCCACCGCCGCCGCCAAGGCGCTCTGCTGCGAGACGCTGGCGCTGCTGACGCTGACGGATGAGGGCACGACGCGCGCGCTGGAGGCGAAGACGGTGAACTCGATGAAGACCGTGCTGGAGTCCGAGTCGGCGCGGTGTGAGCCGGGGGGCGCGCGCTTGAAAGCGGCGGCGGCGCGGTGCCTGAAGAACGTGTGCCAGCGCGGCGTCGGGAAGATCGCGGCTTTCGAGATGGGCGCGCTCGCGTCGCTCGTCCCGCTGCTCCGCTCGCGGGACACGGACGTGCGGCTTCAAGCCACCGGGGCGCTGCTTTGCCTCACCGTGGAAATCGAGTGTAAGACCGCGCTGGCGAAGACGCCGGCGCTGTTCGACCTCGCGTCGCTGCTCCGAGACGAAAGCGCGGCGGTTGCCGAAAACGCGCTGCGCGTCGTGCAACAATGCGCGGAGGCGCCGGACGCGCGGAGGCGGATACGCGACGCGCTCGGAGAGCGAGACAAGGCGCTGGTGTTCGACGAGCGCGTCGTGGGGAACTGCGTGGTGAGCTTTTGATGATACCGTAACTCATAATATCGCATTCGTTAAAACGTTTCAGAGACGGTCCGTCGTCGCGGCTCAGGGTCCGCGCCGTATTAATGAAGGCGTCTCTCACATCGCCGCCGCGACGGCGGCGGCGGCGGCGGCGAGCGAAGCGACAACCGAGGTCGCGCCGGAGGTGGTCGTGTCATCGGCGGCGGTGGTGGTCGTCGTGGTCGTCGTGGTCGTGTCATCGGCGGCGGTGGTGGTCGTCGTGGTCGTCGTGGTCGTGCAGGTGTCGTAATTGTCCGCGCCAGGAAGACAGTATCCATCTTTGACCCAGTAGGCCGTGGACCCGTCGCACACGGCGGTGAGATCCTTGTCCTTGTTTTTCGTCCAGAAGATGTTGGTCGATCCGCCGTTCAAGTCGTTAATTTTCGCCGCCCAGCAGTTCATCGGGCCGGGAACGAACGCGGGGTACGTCTTGCCGGTGTTGGTGTTTTTTGAGATGCCCTTGTTCGAGCTCGTCGTGGTGGCTTGGATGATTTGCGAGTGGTAATGGTACACGTAGTCGCCGTGCGCGTGGCCGCCGCAGTTGTCGAGGCCGGTGCTGAACCCGGGCGCGGCGTTGGAGAGGTACCTGCCGTAGATCAAGGGACCGTCGTACGAAAAGCCAATCACGGGAGGGTGCACGGTGAGGTCTTCGGTACCGTCGGTACCGGTGTAGTTCTCTTTGGAGTACAGGCACTTTCCGGCGGTCATCGAGAACGGATCGCCGTGCAAGTGCGGCTGCCCGCCGCCTTGGCCGACGTGCTCGTTGCACGAGTCCACCTCGCACGACTCCAGCGTGATCTGCAACGTGTTGGAGTACAGGGGGTAGATGCTCTGCCCGGCGACGGTGATTCCGATTCCGGCATCCGAGGGCAAGGCGTATTCGACCGATGCGCCATCGCTGAAGTAGCGGCCGGCGTCGGACTGGCCGGTGGCTTGCGCACAGAGCGTTTCGCCGGAAGCGAGCGTGCACTGATCGAAGTAGTCTTTGTTCTGGAGGTCATCGTCCGTTCCCCAGAGTTCATAAACGGACTCCAAGGGAAACACCTGCGTCTCCAATTGAGACATCGTGGCGGAGATCTCGCCGGTGACGCAGGCCGTGCCGTCGTCCATCGTGCCACCGGGGGCCTGGGAGATGTCGTCCATGTCCGTCGCCCAGCCAGGCTTCATCGTGGTCTGCAACACCAAGTAACGATCGGTGCAGTACGCGGCGACCACGCCTCCGTTGCCGTCGCGACCGACGTTGATGTTCGCGGCGAGCCAAGCGCTCGTGCACTTCGCGTCCGCGGTGTTCTGCGTGCACGTCTGCGTCTTGACTTTGGCGAGCTCGGTGGCGATGTCCATGTCTGCCGTCGCGGAGTTGTCGCACTTAGGCGACGTGCTGATGTCCGTGCAGTACGAAGGGCCGCACACCACATCCGCGGTATCGGTGCACGTGGCGGAGTCGACGGAGTTGCACTGGTGCGCGGAAACACGGGAACGAGTTGAACGTGCGTCAGCGTTGGGGCGTTTCGGGGGCGCTGGAACGTGGTCGACCCGGCCGCAGCTCGCGAGGGAAGCGTCGAGCGACGCGTCGAGCGACACGACGAATCTGGCCGAACGCGAACGATGCGCGCTCTCAGCGCGCGGCGACGTCCGGGAAGGACGGCTGTGTTGTTCGTTCTCGGCAGCGACGAGGAGTGTCACGACAAATCACGGACGAGAATTGGGCGTGGAAGGCGTCGCGAACGTACTTGGCAGTCGGCGGTCAGGGGGTACGTCTCGATGATCGTGGCCGCGTTGGCGGTCGCGACGCCGAGGGCGGCGATCGTGGCGACGCGAAGCATCGTGACAGGCGCGCGTCGTTGTGCGGACGAGCCATCGTTCTCGTTGTTGAACGCATTTTTCGTTCTCGAAAAAGTGCGTTTTCGACAACGAAAAAAGCGTTCAACATGCCGAAAGCCTCCCGATTCGCAGCGTGATGATTTGACAAAAACAGGCGCGGCGCCGCGCCGACCGCGCGCCTCCGCTTCCTCAGAAGGGGTAGCACGACCGTACATATAGTAATATACCGACCGACGCGCGTCACAATTCTATCGACCGCATCCACTTGATGTCGCCGCGGTCGGCGTCCGCGTGACCGAGGGGGGCGCTTCCGCGCGCGGACGCCGCCGCCACCTTCCGCTCCTGCACGCGCCGCTCGTCCTTGAGCGCATACACCACGTCCTCCAAGGGGACGTTGAGGCACACCCTCTGCGCGGCGCGGCGGCGCCCCGGGTCCGCCAGCAGCAGACCGCTGGCGGCCAGGCGGCACGCGATGGCCGCCGCCGCGCCCGCCGGGGGCAGCGGCTCGGCGTGCGTCCGGCACAGCTGCTCGTGCGTGCGCATGACGTGCGAGACGCACGCCTCGGTCACGCCGCTGCGCCGCAGCTCCAGCAGCAGCGCGCAGAGGAAGATGCGGTCGTGGCGGCTCGCCGCTTCCAGCATGCGCATGTGCGGTGACTGGAACATCTCGAACATGGCGTCCTTGATGTGCCGCATCACCACCTGCGCCGCGTCGAGCGCCGCGACGCGGCGCCGCGACGCGGCGTCGAGGTCGAGCGCGGGCGCGTCGCTCCCGGCGGCGCTTTCGCTTCCAAGCCGCGCCGCCTCTTTCTCGTCGAAGCTCCGCCCGGCGAGCGTCTCGGCGAGCTCGGCGGCGCGGCGGCAGAGCTCCAGGACGCGCCGCGCGTCGCCGGAAACGGCAGCCACCTTCCTGGACGCGAGCTCGATGGCCACCGCTTCGAACGCTTCCTTTTTTTCTTCGCCGGCGTTTTGTGTCGCGGAGTTCGAGACGTTCGAGACGTTCGAGACGTTCGAGACGTTCGAGACGTTCGTCGCGTCCTTCGGCGGCGTTCCCGACTCGGCGGCTTCTTCCAGCCTGGAACGCACGATCTTCTTGAGCTGGTCCGCGGTGTACGGCTTGAACACCACCTTGTTGTTCCCGAGCCGCGAGGAGATCTTGGGCAAAAGGCGCTCGGGAAGATCCAGCGTGTTGGCGATGCCCAGGATCACCAAACGGGACGCCCTGTGCGTGGGCCAGTCGAACAGGTTGTACAGCAGCTGCTGCGAGCGCGTGACGAGCAGATCCATCTCGTCGGCGACGAGAATCGTGACGCGCCCGTCGCCGCCTCTTCCTTCTTTAAACCGCGCGTCGAGAACCTCGCACGCGCGGTGCGGGCTCAGGCGCTCGCCGAGCAGTTCCTCTGCGATCGCGCTGTAGGCGTGCGCGGGGGTCTGCAGCCGCAAACCGTTGAGCTCGACGTGGTTGAACCGCGGGAGGTACCCGTCGCGGCTCTTCTTCCGTAGCGCGCGAATCACCTCGCGCACCGTCGCGGTTTTGCCCGTCCCGGGCACGCCCGAGATGTACACGCTCCTTCCTCGGCAGGCGACGCCCTCGTTGATGGCCTGCTCCACGAAGTCGTAAATCTTGCCCCGCTCCGCCTCGCGGCAGGGCAGCGAGCCGGGCGTGGTGGCCAGCGAAAGCGCCACACGCGCGCGGCCGAGCTTGGTCGCCGGCGCCTCGCGCTCGACGCGGCGCACCGCCATCGCGCCGAGGCCCATGACGCCGGCTTCGCCAGACGCCGCGGCGGCTTTGCGGCGAGACGCGGCGATGTGGCGGCTCACCGCGCGGCCGCGCCGACGTTTGTCCGCCGCGTCGGCGTTTTTGCCGCGCGAAAGCGGTCGCTTCTTCTTTCGCGCGGAGGAAGAGCCTCCTTCTCGCCCTTTTCGCCACTCGCCGCCGTCATCCGCATCCTCCGCGTCACCCTCCGAGTCCTCCTCCTCCCCCAACGCGTAGTCGTCCAGGTAGCGGTCCTCGCCCCGCGCCAGGCGGCCGCTCCGGCCGCGGCCCTCGTCGTCCGAGAACGTGTCCTCCTCCCAGTCGACGCGCCGCTTGAAACGCTGGAAGTGCGCGTCGTACGTGTACTCGCACAGGAACACGTCCTCGCCGGCGGCGCGCGCCGCGGCAACCGCCGCCGCGTCCACGGAGTCGTCATCCTCCGAGTCTACATCCTTCGCGTCCTTCGCATCCGTCGCGTCCGTCGCGTCGTCCCCGAGGGGGGGCGCGGCGGTTGTATGCGTATTTAGTCCGCGTGCCGCGAGGGCGCGGCGCCGGGCCGCGCTCGCCGCCTTCGCCGCGTGGCGCGCGGCGTCCCGGAACTGCTGCGGCGGCAGCACGGTGGCGCGCTGTAACAGCGATTCCACGTTGTTTTCGTCGGTGACGTCGGTGAGGAACACCTCGCGCCGCGCGTGGTGCGATCGGCGGCCCGTGTGCGTCTCCTCCGGCGTGGCGAACCAGCGTCCCGTGAACTTGAACTCGCCCCCCTCGCTCCAGATGCACTCGATCCGGCACAGATGCAGCCGCCCGTCGAGAAACTCCGAGCACGCCGTGCGCTTGCGCGCGCGCGCGTCCGGCGCGGCGACGCCGTCCTCCGAGGCGAGGCACAGCGGGCACACCCACTCCGCCTCGGGCACCTCCGCCAGGGGCGGCGTCAGGCACCCCAGGTGCCACCCGCGCAGGCACCCGTCGCACTCTAGCATCACGTCAGCTTCGGCGTCGTCGTCGCCTTCGCGCGTCGAAACGCCAACCCCGTGCGTGGTCCCGCACGCCGCGCAAATCTCCTCGGCGTCCTCGTCCAGGTCGCGCGCTTTGTCTGAGATGACGTACGCGCAGTCGCCTCTGCGGAACACCTCACCGCACACCTTGACCTGCTCCCAGTACGACTCCATCGAACGCGTCTTCGGCTTTTTCTTCTTCTCCTTCGTTTCGGAAAGCGCTTTTCCTTTTCCGTCGCTCTCCGCGGGTCTCTCCAGAGTCCCGCGCTTGTCCTTCTTCTTCTTCTTCTTCTTTTTCTTCTTCTTCTGTTTCTCGGAAAGCCGCCCGTCGGCGGCGAGCGGCGCCGCGGCG
>Ga0255756_1006262_pt1 | contig 10760 bp, 12 predicted proteins | sample 011ome_20_FD_179956 | JGI IMG/M metagenome (GOLD analysis project Ga0255756, IMG submission 179956) | Coastal salt marsh microbial communities from the Groves Creek Marsh, Skidaway Island, Georgia - 011509CT metaG (version 2) | ecosystem: Environmental > Aquatic > Marine > Intertidal zone > Salt...
GTTTCTTCACCTCGGTCGTCGACGGGCCCGGCTGGTCGACAAACACAGCGTTACGGTAGTAGGCGAGCTCCCGAATGGATTCCAAAATGTCGGCGGACGCTCGGTGCCCACCATTTTTTTCGGGGGATTGGTAATAGGCCTTGGGAAACCAGTGGCGGGCGAGTTCTTTGATTGTCGACACGTCAATGTTTCGGTAGTGAAGGTGGTTGTGCACCTGCGGCATGTAGCGCTGAATGAAAGCCCGGTCGGTTCCAATGGTGTTGCCAGCGAGCGGGGCCGTCCCGGCCTCGGGAAGATGTCCCCGCAAATACTCCATGAGCTTCTCTTCCGCTTCTTCCAGTGTCACCCCGTGGGGAATGTCGTCCATTAATCCGCTATCGGTGTGCATGGTGCGCACGAAGTCGCCCATCTGCTGAAGGGACGCGCCACTGGGCTTAATCACGATATGGAAGCCCTCGTCTTGGAGCTCAAGGTCAAAGTTGGTGATTTGCACCGCAATCTCGACCAATTCATCAACATCGGGGTCGAGCCCGGTCATTTCGGCGTCTAACCAGACGAGCAGGGGTGCGGCGGTGTCAGGCATCCCCTAAAGTTTAGCGAGCTGGTCGAAGCCACAGAGCAAGCCCGACGAGGTAGGCAGCGGAGAAACCGAAACCCACCAGTGCGTAGAGCACGGTGAACCACGTAATGGCTGTGGGAATCATCAACGTCAGAAAACCGAGCGCCCCTGCCGACACCATCATGACCACAGACGCCGCAATGACCCCCTTCGGGCTCGCGGTAAGTGACACCACCGCCATATTTCCGGTCAGGGCCACCAGGGTGATCGCGATCATGCGCATGGACCAATGTTGGTCTGCCGAAGCCGGTAAGGCGAGTAGCGAGAGAAAGGTGGCGGGAGAGAGAAGAAGAAATAGAGCGCTCACGCCGAATACGGCTGCACCAGAGCGGAGGACCCAGCGCAATCCGCGCGGATTATTTTGCTCGCCTGTAGTCATGGCGAGAGTCTTTCAGAGTTTCCGAGCACGTTTAGCTAACTCCCAGCGAGCCTTCAGCAACAACCCGACGGGAGTGGAAGAGTAAGGGTTATCTGCCGAGGTTCTCGGCGTCTTAATTGAGAAAAAGAGTCGTTGTGAAGAAGTCCACCAAAGTTCTCATCATTAGTGCTATTGCCGTCGTACTCGTCGTTGTCGGAGTAATCGTGGCGAGCGCTCTGGCCCCGAAGCCGGACCCTGCAGAGGTCCTAATTACCGACTCTGCCTCGGTCATGGACATCACCTCTACCGTGGCCGCGTCGGGTGAGGTCAAAGCTAGTGAACAGATGGGTGTGAAGTTCGCCGTTGCAGGCGAGGTGGCAACTGTGGCAGTCGAGGCTGGCGATGTGGTCAACGAAGGAGACACCCTCGCCACACTTGACACTCTGGCACTTCAGGCCGCTGTCGCCGCCGCTCAGTCGACCCTTTCCACAGCTCGTGACGGGGTGTCGACCGCAAATCTTGCCGAGGCCCAAGCTCAGCAGGCCATCAACACTGCTGACCAGGCGCTCGCGACCGCCGCGAAGGCCTTAGAAGACGCCAAAGACCTCAGTAGCAATCGCTCAGAAGGTGTCGCCGCCGCTCGCGCTCAAATTGGAGCCGCGGAAGCCCAGCGTGACACTGCCGAGTACCAACAAGCCAGAGTACCCGCCCAGAAGGCGGCCGCGTCGGCCGCTCTGGCTTCAGCGCAAGCCGGGCTGGCGAGTGCAGAGTCCAATCTGACAAAGGCAACGCTGACCGCGCCTATGTCTGGCACCGTGTTGTCGGTGGCCGTGGAAGAGGGCGACTCGGTCACGTCGGCTGGTGCAGACCTATTTGTGATTGCCGATTTGGGTGGCTTTGAAGTCACCGCAAACTTTGCCGAATCTGACATCGTCGGAATCGAAGAGGGCCAAGAGGTGAACGTCGACTTTGATGCATTACCTGAGGAATCCACTACCGGAACTGTGACCGAAGTCGGCCTCGTGGGTCAGGTCGACCCCTCTGGTGGAACCCTCACCACCTATGAGGTGACGGTGTCGGTGGATAATCCTCCCGCCAAACTTCGAGTGGGCATGACCGCTCAGATCAACATCATTACTGACCAGACGCCGGGTGTTGTCGCTGTGCCGGTGGCGGCGCTGAACATCGAAGGCGACCAGACCGTGGTGAATGTGCTCGAGTCTGATGGCACCATCCGCGCGGTGTACGTCGAGACCGGTGTCGAAGGTGGTGCGTTCGTTGAAATTGTTAGCGGGCTCGAGGGTAACGAAACCGTGATCATCGGTGACGTGGGAGAATTCCCCGTTGTGGGCGGTGATTGGAAGCCCGGAACTGGCCCGCCTCCCGGCGTTGAAGACCGCCAGCGGCAGCAGGAACAATTCAACTAATGGGCGAATTGGTCGTTGACTTGCGCAACGTCCGCCGGGAATACCAAACCGGGGATGTGGCAACAGTGGCGCTCGCCGGGGTGAGCCTGCAGGTAGAACGCGGGGAATTTGTGGCCATCGTCGGCCCATCGGGTTCTGGTAAGTCCACGATGATGAACCTAATTGGCTGCTTAGATCGCCCGACCTCAGGCGATGTGATTGTCGCGGGCAAGAACGTCAAGGACCTGAACGACAAAGAACTCACCGCTCTTCGCTCGAAGGCCATCGGTTTCGTATTCCAGCAGTTTCAGCTTCTCCCGTTGACGTCGGCCGTTGACAATGTGGCAACCCCGCTTCTCTATCAGGGCATTGGGCCTCGCGAGGCACGTCGTCGAGCAGCAGAGATGCTCTCGAAACTCGGCTTGGGTGACCGCCTCGACTTCGATCGCTCACGGCTCAGTGGCGGTCAGCAGCAGCGTGTTGCTATTTCCCGGGCTCTCGTGACCAATCCCGACCTCGTATTGGCGGACGAGCCGACGGGTGCTCTCGATACGGCTTCTGGGGAAGCTGTCATGAACACCTTTAAAGAGATGAACGCAGATGGACGCACGATCGTGTTGATTACTCACGACTTGGATGTCGCGGCGGCTGCCAAGCGTCGTGTGTACATCCGCGACGGTTTGATTGAGCGAGACGAGAAGTCTGATCAAATGGTGGGTGTTCGATGACTCCGTGGCTGATTTTGCGCATGGCGCTCCAGCGCATTCGGGCGTCAAAAATGCGCAGTGCGCTCACCATGCTCGGCATCATCATCGGTGTTACTTCTGTGGTGGCGCTGATTTCCGTGGGGCAGGGGGCCCAGCAAGGTATCGACGAATCGTTGGCGGACTTAGGAGCTAACCAGATTTCGGTGACGGCGACGACGCCGGATGGTTTGCAAGATTCGGACGCTGCAAACATTGCGGCTTTACCCAACGTGCTTCGCGTCTCGAGCGAAGTGCGCAGTAACGGATCGGCCAGTTTTGAGGGAAATGAGACCTCGCTGGGTCTAATTGGTGTGTCCCCGGGCTACGAAGCGATTGCGACACCCACGGTGGCCTCGGGCCGCTTCTTACCTGCAGCCCCCGGCGCCCAGTCCGCGAGGGTCGCCGTGTTGAGCGCCGTCGCCGCTGATGAGCTGGGCATGCGCTTTGACAACCTGGGTGACGAGTTCCGTATCAACGGAGTCGCCTTCCAGTTCATTGGTGTACTCGATGACGCTGATGGTTTTGGTGGAGGCGGCAACGTCTACATCACCCAAACCGCAGCCCGCAGCCTCTTTGCCAAGTCGCCCTATGTCTCGGTGATTAACGTGCAAGCAACTGCGAAAGAGACCGTCGACTCTGTTGAGCAGGGTGTGGAGTCGTATCTGCGCGCTGAGAAGGGCTTCGTCGATGACGATGACGCAGAGTTCATCATCTTCAACCAAGCCGCCCTTCAAGACGCGGTCAACACCGTCACCGGGACACTGAGTCTTCTGATCACCGGTATCGCGGGGATCAGCCTCGTGGTTGGTGGTATCGGAATCATGAACATCATGTTGGTCTCGGTGCGTGAGCGCACGAGGGAAATTGGTGTTCGTCGAGCCATCGGCGCCACTCAGGGTCAGATTCTGGTGCAGTTCTTGATGGAGGCTGTGGTTCTTTCGTTGATGGGAGGCTTCATTGGCCTCGTCATCGGAGAATTGGCGTCGTTTGGTCTCTCCCGCCTCGGCGACTGGGATTTCTTTATTGATCCCGCGACGGTGACCCTCGCACTGGGCTTCAGCGCATTTGTCGGCATCGTGTTCGGCGTGTGGCCAGCACGAACAGCGGCGAAGCTACAGCCAGTCGACGCGCTGCGGTTCGAATAGAACCTACCTAGCTCAGCGGTCTCATCCGAGATTCGAGCCACGAGGCGATAGCGGGAAGCTCGATTCGGTCGTTGGCGATATCGAGCATGAAGTCGAAGGCTTCATCGACTGATGCTTCGACATCGAACCCATTTAGCTCGAGAAACACGTTCATGCCAATCCAAGCGGAGCGCTTATTTCCATCGAGCATCGGGTGATACTTGGCAATGGCGTGGCCCATCGCGGCAGCCTTCTCGGCCAAGGTCGGGTAAACCTCTTCGCCAAAGAGCGTCGTGTGCGGGCGCTCGAGTGCCGACGCCAGAAGGCCTGCATCTCTCACGACGAAGCCCACTTCGCGCAGCGCCTCAACGAACGCATCGAGGTTGAGCGGCGAGCTCATGCGTCTGAGAGTCGATTGAGCAGTTCAGAGTCTCGAGCCACAATTCGCTGCACGGAGCTTCGTGTGGCGGACTTGAGCTCCGCTTGATCGAGATAGGCCTCAATTGCGTCGAGCACAACCTTGTTTTTTGAGACGCCCGATTGCGCCGTGAACTCGTTGAGTCGGCGGTCCAAAGCGTCGCTAATTCGCAGTGTCATGGCCATGACGCTAATGGTATCAAAACGGTATTACAAGGGCTATCGACGTATTCGTGGAGACCTTCTTCTTGCTGTGATTTGTGGACAATAAAGTTGTTTTTGGGGTCCCCACAGGCGTGGCACACTTGCAGGGTGCGAGAATTGAGAACCCCCTATTTAGTGTTCTTTGGTGATGAAGAACGACCCACCTACGCCAAAACCGGACTCGGCCTCGCCCAATGGCGGCCCGAATTGTGTATGGGGCAGTTTCGCCTCACCCCTAACACTGCCGATGCGGGGTTGCCCGATCACAACATCGTGAGCGCCGCGACCGAAGGCGCCCGGTCAGTGGTCATCGGTGTCGCCCTCATCGGTGGCTCTCTGCCCAACCACTGGATACCCGCTTTAGTTCAGGCGCTCGAGCTCGGCCTCGACGTCGTGGCCGGGTTCCACACGCGGCTCACTTCCTTCCCGGAGCTGGTCGAGGCAGCGCAAAGCGGAGGCGGGTCTCTAGTCGATGTGAGAGTTCCGCCGGACAACATTCCGGTAGGAACCGGAATCAAACGTCCCGGAAAGCGGCTGCTTACGGTTGGCACCGACTGCGCACTGGGAAAGAAATACACCGCTCTCGCCATTGAAAAGGAAATGCGCGAACGGGGTATTAAGGCCACGTTCCGGGCGAGTGGGCAGACCGGAATCATGATCTCCGGCTCAGGCATTCCCATGGATGCCGTGGTCGCTGACTTCCTCACTGGTGCTGCGGAAATGCTCTCGCCCCGAAACGACGATGACCACTGGGATGTCATCGAAGGTCAAGGAGCTCTGCACCACCCCGGATACGCCCCCGTGAGCATGGGGCTTCTCTTGGGCTCACAACCAGACGCCTTTGTGGTGTGCACGGAAGCCGGCAGAACCCGCATTTCCGGATGGGACAACTTCCCTCTTCCCGAGATTTCAGAAGTCATTGAGCGCACCATCGAGATTGGTTTTTCGGTCAACCCGCGAATCAAGCCCGTCGGAATCAGTGTGAACACGAGTTCTCTCAGTGACGGGGAGGCGCAGAAGTACCTGCGCAATCTCTCTCACACCTATGAACTTCCCGCTGTGGACCCGCTGCGTGGAGGGGCAGGCCCGATCATCGACTACCTGAACGAACAGGGCTAGTCATGGAAATGCTGGTTGAAAAGAGGAACTTCCCGCTTCACTCCCCTTTTGTTATCACCGGCTACACCTTCACCCAACTCGAAGCCGTCTGGGTGACCCTCACTGAGGGGGAGCACCGAGGTCGGGGAGAGGCGTGTGGCATCTACTACCTCGGCGACACTCAAGACTCGATGATGGTCCAGCTTGAGCAGGTGCGCTCTGTCGTCGAATCGGGGGCAAAACGGCTCGATATTCAAGATTTCTTACCCGCCGGAGGGGCGCGGAATGCCCTTGACTGCGCCTACTGGGATCTCGAGTGCAAAGTCAGTGGGCAAACCATTTGGCAAGTGCTTGGAATCGCGCCCCACGAGCTCTCCACTGTCGCCACCATCGGTATTGGGACACCTAATGAGATGGCCACCCGAGCGTTAGAGCTCTCTGATTTTGCTCATCTGAAGGTGAAGCTTGATGACCACTTGCCAATTGAACGGTTGCGCGCTGTCCGTGATGCCCGGCCAGACGCCGAGCTGGTCATCGACGTCAACCAGGGCTGGAGCCGGGGCTCCCTCGAGGAGTACCTACCCAATCTTGAAAAGCTCGGCGTTGCCATGGTGGAACAACCCCTCCCGCGGGGTGACGACACGTCACTGATCGGTATTGAATCGCCCATCCCGATTGGCGCAGATGAGAGCCTGATGAATCTCGCTGAGTATGACGCGGTTGCTCCGTTCTATGACGTGATCAACATCAAGTTAGACAAGTGTGGCGGGCTCACTGAGGCGCTCGAAATCGTGAAGCGCGCAGAAGCAGATGGCAAGAAACTAATGGTGGGCAACATGACTGGAACCTCTCTGTCGATGGCTCCGAGTTATGTGATTGGTCAGTTTTGCGAGTTTGTCGATATCGACGGTCCGCTACTTCTCGAGTGCGATATTGACCAAGGGCTCGAGTACTTCGATGGTGGTCGAGTATCGCTGCCCTCTCCGCGCCTGTGGGGGTGACGGCTTATGCGGTCAAATCTGTAAAGTTTTAGGCCCTGTCGCGCTTCTTGACCGCCATCGCGGCAAAGAACTCCCAAATGAGACGGTGGGCGTTGTTCACCGTCACATCCGCGTGGTCATAGGCGGGTGCGACTTCCATCACGTCAAACCCGACCACATCCAACTCGAGGGTGAGGCGCCTGACAATACGCAAGAGGTCAATCGGGGCGAAGCCACCGGGTTCGGGTGTGCCGGTGGCAGGGGCAAAGCCCGGGTCTAAGACGTCGATGTCGATAGAGATGTACGCCTTGGGAGCGCGCTTCTTCGCTTCTGCGATGACGTCGTCGAGCACGGGCATCGCCCCGCGCTCCCAAAACTCCTGCATCATGTAGTGCTTGAGGTTGTTCTCGCGCATCCACATCTGGTCCTCTTCGCCCGGCCAATAGCCACGCAAGCCCAATTGCAGGAAGCGGTCACCTGGGATCGCGCCGGATTCAATGATCCGGCGCATCATCGCCCCGTGGCTTGCGAAGTTTCCCTCGATCTCATACGCGGTATCGGCGTGAGCATCAAAGTGAATCATCGCGACTTCGCCATCACCGTGGGCCTTTGCGAGAGCTTCCACCACGGGGAATGTCACGGAGTGGTCACCACCCAATACGACTGGGACAATTCCCCGCGAGGTGACGTCGTTGACTCGGTTGAAAATGGCCTCTCGGGTGGGCTCCCACAACCCGTGTTTCGCAATCGCATCGCCGTAGTCGACCACATCGAGATGGTCAAAAATTTCAATGCCCAAGTCCAGGTGGTACGTACCGGGGTCATAGGCGTTGGCACGGAGGGCCCTGGGGCCAAAGCGGGCACCCGGCCGGTTGGTCGTTGAGTCGTCCCACGGGGCACCAATCACCGCCACATCGGGCTTGATCTGATCGAGCTGCTCGGGGTCGGTGACAAAAGGTCGCATGCCAAAGGTGGCGAGGCCTTGGAATGAGGGCGCATCGAGCTGTTCACGCATTCCTGGGGAGATGTGGTCGTCGGTGGCCATGTATTCAGACTAAGGCCCGTCGAGTGATCTACGAGGAATTTCTCGGCGCTCTTGTGTGACCGATGCAGGAGAGCTACGGTGGGGCGCCAATCCACCTTAGGAGGTGGAACTATGCCGACAGCATCCGCTCGACGCCCTTCGTGGTTATCGTGGATTCTCGCGCTCGCGATAGTGCTGATTGTTTTGTTCTTGGTTTCTGAGTCAACTCGTCTCACATCTCTACTCTCTGATTCGCCCACCCCAGTCGAAGACGACTCCTGTGTGGAGCTCATCCCTCGAACCGGAGATCAAGGGGAGCAGGGCGAGGCAGGTGAGGCGGGTGAGACCGGTGGGTCGGGAGAGCCAGGCCCTCAAGGCGAGCCAGGGGTGCAGGGTGAGCAAGGCCCTCAAGGAATAGCGGGCGAATGTGTTGAGGTAGAGCACGCGATTCGTGATCTCATCCCCGAGGCCGACAACACCTATTCGTTGGGTTCCAGTGAGTTTCGTTGGAAATCTATCCAACTGGGCCCCGGGACCATTTTTATTCAAGACCAAGTGACACTGGACCAGGTGGGTCTGACGGTGACAGAGGGAGCTTTTCTCCTCGATGTTGCCGATTCACTTCGAATCGGCAACATTCGCCTCACTGAAGCAGGACTCGAGTCGGTGTTGGGCTCTCAAGACATCACCATCGGCAATGTCGGAGACACGGGCTACCTGGCCCCTGCTCGGGGAGTGAAATTTCCCGATGGCACCACCCAGGAAACCGCGATTGTGCAAGGGCCCCCAGGCGAGCAAGGCGAACAAGGTCTGCAGCGCGAACAGGGTGAGCAAGGTGAAACCGGACCGCAGGGCCCAGCTGGTATCCCCGCGACTCCCCAAACTTTCACCTCCACCCTGAGTGCGACCGGCATGGTTTATACGGGCCAGCCCGTCACCTTTGAATACATCGCGAACGGCAAGCTGGTGTTTTTTGCGGCAGAGATTGATTTCAGCACGGTGTCAAACTTCGGCTCCGGGCAGCTTTCCATCACACTGCCCTTCCCCTGCGAGCATGATTTCCTCACCCGAGACGGACACCTGCACGACTTCAACAAGACAAACCATTACGGAATGTCGGGTGAATGTGAGGAAGGCACGAGCACCCTGCTGTTTTTCACTCCCAAAGGTTCCGAACCGAAAGATATTCCCCTGACTTACAACACACCCGTTAGCTTGACCAACCAAGATTCCATCGACCTGTCGGGCATTTACATGGCGGAGTAGGTTGGTGCCATGGTCGAACAACAGCGCTACGACGTCATGGAGACACTCCCCAGTGGCGTCGAGATTCGCTCTTACCCCGAGCACCAGGTGATTTCCGTCGATGTGAGAGGGGGTCTTTCCGATGCCGGAAATATCGGGTTTGGTCCTTTGGTGTCCTACATCTCCGGCTACAACCTCTCAGGCGAAAAAATCGCGATGACAGCGCCGGTCATCCAGGCGCCCGAAGGCACAGACCAGCATCGAATCAGCTTTGTCTTGCCCGATAAGCCTGGGGCCACTTGGCCAGAACCCGCAGATCCCCGAGTGACGCTCGAGACGAAACCTCGGTCATTGGTGGCGGCGCTTGGCTTTCGCGGCTATTGGCGTGAAAGCCATGTCGTGGAGCACGAGGGAAAACTCCAACGCGCCGTGGAAGGAAGCGGGTATCGCGCCGTGGGTGAGCCATATTTCGCCCGCTACAACCCCCCGAGCGTCCCTGGAATGTTTCGACGAAACGAAGTGTTGGTGGCAGTAACTCCGGCATGATTGTGCCGTGACGATTCACCAGGCCGGCCAAACAGCATGAGCCCTTTAGACAGGGTTCCGCCCTGGACTCTCGCGGTTGTCGCAATGATCAGCATCCAAATGGGATCGGCCCTCTCGATGTCGCTTTTTGACCGCATTGGTCCCGCCGGAACGGCGTGGTTAAGACTCGCCCTGGGAGCGATTGTGCTGTGGGTCATCGTCCGGCCCCAGTGGCGGGTTATCACCCGTCACAATCTCCCCGGTCTCTTGGGGTTGGGTATCGCGACGGGGGTCATGACGTCGGCGTTCCTTTCAGCTCTTGAGCGCATCCCCCTGGGCACCACAGTGTCGATTGAGTTCTTAGGGCCGCTCACGGTGGCGGCGATTGCGGGGCGAAATGTAAAGGCGGCGCTGTGGCCAGCTGTGGCACTAATCGGGGTGGTGTTACTCACAGAACCCTGGTCCGGCGTCGTCGAATGGTTGGGGGTGGGGTTTGCGCTCCTGGCTGCTGCCGGTTGGGCGTCCTACATCGTCCTCACCCAACACGTGGGGGATCGCTTTAGCGGAATTCAGGGTCTCGCGCTCGCCACACCGGTTGCGGCCCTCACGGCCGCATTCGTTGGCGTCCCCCAAGCGTGGGGGCACATCACTATCGAGGTGATCCTGTGGGGTGTGGTGCTCGCGATACTTACCCCGGTGTTCCCCTTCGCATTGGAAATGTTGGCGCTGAAGCGGATGAATCAGAGGGCGTTTGGCACCCTGATGGCCGTTGAACCGGCGATTGCCGCGGGAATCGGCGCGCTGGTGCTCCTACAAATACCCGATGCACTCCACGCTGTGGGTATTGCCTTAGTCATAGTGGCTGGTGTGGCGACGCAGCGCCAGGCCGAGCGGCCCAAACCCTTCGTGGATCTCCCCGCCACCCCCGACCCGTAGCGGAGTGTTCACGGTGGCTCGGTGAGCTAGTCCAAGAGAATCTTGTACTGGACGCGGTCGGTGATGGCCACGCTGTCA
>Ga0255756_1006290_pt1 | contig 10727 bp, 7 predicted proteins | sample 011ome_20_FD_179956 | JGI IMG/M metagenome (GOLD analysis project Ga0255756, IMG submission 179956) | Coastal salt marsh microbial communities from the Groves Creek Marsh, Skidaway Island, Georgia - 011509CT metaG (version 2) | ecosystem: Environmental > Aquatic > Marine > Intertidal zone > Salt...
TTACCGGTATTTATAAATTCTTTTAATATTTGAATGTTTCTAAATTTAAAAAATAAATACAAAATCCCTATTGCCCCAAGTGCAGTTTTGTAATTTTTTGCTAATGAAAATATATCTTCTGAATTTTGAAATAGTGGATAAAGAATTATGCTTTGGTTTAACCATGTAAAGCTAAGTACTAAATAGAGAAAGGAACCTATTGAGAATAATAGAGAATTTGCTCTAAATAAACTTCCCCTCTTTGTGGCAATCATAAAAATAAAAAATAAACTTACCGTGAAAAATATGCTGTGCCCTATGTATACATTTTGATTTGTAAGTCCAAAAAAATATAAAATTGAGTCAAATATAACGGGGAATAAACTACCAAAGATAATAAATCTTAAGTCAGCATTTTTATCTTTAAATATATAAAGAAAAAGATATATTGATAGACCGCTAGTCCAAAATAAAATCATGAATCTAATGCAATATTAGCAAGTTCATCTGCTCGTTTATTTTGCTCTCTAGGTACATGGTGAATTTCTAGATTATCAATTTTTTCAATTAAATCAGTACATTGATTGTATAAATCCTTTAAATTTTTTGATTTAACTTTATACTTTCCATTTACCTGCTGTACAACAAGTAAAGAATCTAAATAAATCTGTACATTTTTTAAATTATTTTTGTCACAATAATCTAAAGCAGTTCTTAAACCTTCATACTCAGCAACATTATTTGTGGCTACACCAATCTTCTTTGCAATAGTATCAACTTCTTGTTCATCATTTTGAATTGAAACACCTATAGACGCTTCTCCCGGATTAGATCTCGAAGCACCATCACAATATATTTTGTACATTAAATTACAACTCCCATGCAATATGGACATTGTTGAAAACTAGAGTTCATAATTTCATACATTTCATTTGAAGTGAGGTCAACACCACAGCAACCACATTGATTTTCCCTTTTGTAAGCAGCTATAACTTCAACACCTTTTGATTTTAAATCATCATACAAGTCGATTATTCCTTCAGGAAAGCTACTTAATAATGATTTTTTTTCCTCTTCGTATTTTCCAATTTTTAAATCAATGTCTCTCCATTCGTTTTGAAGTGTTTTAGATAAACTTAAGAGTGTAGGTTTTAAACTCTCTAATGATTGATCTATTTTATTAATTCTCTCTAACTCATCAGAGTTTTCTTCATTTATTTCATTTAAAGATTTATCATAATCTAACAAATTTTTTTCAAAATTTTGTTTTTGTAAATTGTAATTTTGTAATTCAGATGCATCTAAATTTGTGTTTAATTTTTCATTTATTGTATCAATTTTTAACTGTGATTCTGAAATACTTTTTTCTATATGATTCTTTGCGTCAAAATACAGTTGCAATTCATTTTCAATATTTTGTTTATCGCTTTGTAGCTTTTTGAATTCTATCTCATGAGTTTTAAGCTCTTTTACTGTTGTCCCATCTGATTTTTCAGATATTAACTTAAATATTTCATTATCTAATTCTTGTAATTCAATTAAGTTACTTAATAGAAATGGCTCATTCATAAAAATCTTTATACAAATACTCTAATTCTTGATTTAAAGCTTTATTTAAGTTTTCAACAAACTTTTTCATTCCTGGAATTTCAGTTGTTATATGCCCAACTTGAAGTAATCCAATGTTTGCATCGTCTGCTTTTAACAGATATCTGTGTGAGATATCTCCAGTAACAAACACATCTACTTCTTCTAAAATCTCATCAATAAATTGTGTACCTGATCCTGGGAGGATTGCTATTTTATTTATTTCCTTGAGATTATCAAAATATTCATTTGTCCTAATAGAGTTTGTATTTAATTTGTACTCAACAAGTTTCTTGAATTCATCATTTGACATACCTTTAATTTCTCCAATGCGTCCAGCACCAAAATTACCAAAAGTGTGAGCAAAGGTCTTGGTGTTTTTCAAATTAAATATTTCAACCAAAGTATCAGCATTTCCTCCTTCGCAAACATCCTGGGCAGTATGTAAAGTAATTACATTTATTTGGTTATCCATAAATTCTTTAGTTATGATTTCTGGGATCAAAGTTTCAGTACCATCATCTTCGAGCACTTTCTTGAAAGAAGGAGGATGATAAGAAATAACAGTGTTTATGTTTTTATCATTACAATATTTCAATAACGATGTTTCTAATTCATGACCAACAACAATACCATTTACTTCACTTTGTTCAGATCCTATTGTTATGCCTACATAATCATCTTCAAATGCATACTCAATAGGCACTAAAGCATTGACAATATTAAGAAGTTCAGAAACATTCACTTAAATAATATTAATAAAGTTAATTATAAAGATTTAGCTGTTTTTTTATTATGATAATTTGCCCAAAACACCAAAAGAGTTGGGAGAATTAAAATCGATGCAACTAAAGCAAACCCTAATGCGACTACAACTACCTGGCCCATTTGTTGAAATGGTTTTAAAGAAGAAGTCATTAATATACCGAAACCAGCCATAGTTGTAAATGCTGAACCAAATAATGAGCCTCCAGTTGTTTTAAGAGTCGTTCTAACAGCATCTACAGGGCTGTCTGTAATTAATAAAGTCTCTCTAAATCTATTTGTAACGTGAATTACAAAAGGTACACCAATACCTATCGCAAGTCCAGATAGTGTGGAAGTTACAGGGTTTAAAGGAATGTCTAAGAAATACATTCCAAGATATGTACCCATAACTATTGCTACAACTGGCAATATTGTAATCACACCTAAGAAAGGTTTCCTTATATCAATTAAGTAATAAAGAATTAAAAATATCATTGACGCCAATATTGCGAATATCAATGACTGAAACTGTGATTCAGAAATTAGATCACTTACACTTTGAGTAACAATTGCATCATTTGTTGCTGCAATTGATATTCCGAGCGACGACATAGGTTGAAATGCATCATAAATATCATCTCTGAGCTGAGCAGCTCCAAGAGATCCAGCAGATGTAGTGATTCTAACCTGCTGAGCAGTGACTACGTTGTCTTCATTGAAATACAACGTAGCTAAGAAAGCTTCTGAATCTAAATCAACTAAATATTCATAAAGTCCTTGCACATCTCCAGTTTCTTTAACTTTTAATGCATCAATACCCTGTGCTCCAGACATAAGATCTACACCAAAAGATCCTAAACTTCCTAATAATGCCATATCTGGCATAGCCGGAGGTGCACCTGGTGCAGCTCCCTGAGGAGCTAAAAGCTGTCCAAGTGTTGCAACAACTGATTCCGCAGCAACATTGCCCGCATAAACTACTATGTTTTCTTTTTCACTTAAATTGTTTATTGATGTAATCAATGCATTATGAGCTTCAGGTGTTGCTAAATCATCCCCCTCAATTAGGACGCTTGTTGTTTCACCAAATCCACCTCCAAATTCATCTGTCAGCAGTCCTAGTGTTTGAACAACAGGATCATCTTCTGGTAAGAAATCTGTAAATTCAAATATAGTTTCCAAATTGGTAAAACTAAAATATCCATATCCAGAGATTGCAAAAAGTAATATAAGGGCAAAAATCTTTAATTTTTTTGGAATTATTCCACTTGATGCAGCAATTTTATTTAAGACGCTATCCCCTGACGAAGAAAATGCATCTACATTAATATTTTCTTTTTTTTCTGCTCTTCTATCTAATAAAGTTCTAATAGCTGGCACAAATGTCATCACAAGAAAGAAAGCGAAGAATATACCTGCTGAAACAAGAATTCCAAAATCTTTTAATTCTGGAAGAGGTGAAACAATATTTGTCAAAAATCCAACAATTGTTGCAAGAGTTGCAAGTGTTAGTGCAATTCCGACAGATTTTAGTGTAGAAGTTGCAGAGCCACTTACAGTATTTCCTGATCCAATTTCCTCTCTATATCTTGAAGTAAAGTGAATTGCATAGTCAACACCAAGACCAATTAAAATAATGGGAGCAATTTGTGAAACTTGATTTGGTGCACCAATAATATCTAAATAACCAGGACCTAAAATAGTTCCTGCTCCTTGCATCCAGCCGATAGATAGCAAAATTGCTCCAAGGCTTAAAAGTAAGTCACTAAATGTTCTTCTTCCTGATTTGAGGATATTAAAACCTTTTCTCGGTCTAATGAAAAATATATAGGCCAACACTACAAGAATAATTAAGAATGCTTGTCCAAATAAAATACCTATTTCCTCTAAAAAGTCATCGCCTTCGTTACCAAGTAAAAGTCCGAATGAAAATCCTGAAACTTTTATATTTCCAACAGAAATTTGATTTAATGCATCTGCAAGTGCCACTTCCATACGGGGTTGCTCAATGAATGCCCCATCTGATCCACCAAAATCTTGTACAATCATCGAACTGTCTATGGTAACAATCGCTAATCCAGCTGTTGCTGTCGTGAGCTCTTCATCATAAGTAGATGAAAGCAGAGCAGAAGCAAATGCCTTAAATTCTGCAGGCATTTGACTATTTGCTTGATTATACAATTGTTTAAATTGATCGTCAGACATAGCACTTACATTTAGACTTGGGTTAAACGCTTTAGCAAAATCTACAGGAGCAAAAAATCCCTGGACAGCACCACCTTGATCACTTACCAAATAGGGATAAATTTCACTTTCAGATACTGCCTTTTGAATTTCTTGCCAAGCTAAATAACCATCTACAGTAAGTACATCTTCTCCAGACATAATAATTTGAAAAACCGATTGAGAACCTGACGTCTGAAAATATTCACCTAATTTAGATTGTGCTTGAATTTCAGGAGTATCTAACTCTCCTCCAAAGCTTGTGCTAAGCTCTTCTGCCTGCCCAGCCATATAGCCAAAAAAACCGGTTAATAAAAGTACCACTAAAATTGTAATTACAGGTCTTTTAGTTGCCGCACTTGAAAAAAAGTTTGTTAAAAGTTTCATAGAGATTAAGGTTAACCTAAAAAAATATATAAATGTATTTATCAATGTTAAATATATGTAAATTTAAAAAAAAATTAAGATTATTAATATGCTTTCAACAATTGCAACAGCAGCTTTAATTAATTTTTTAATAGTACCAATTTCTTATCATGAATCGGAACCTGCCTATACCAAAAACAAAATTGAAAATTATGATGTTATTACAATATCCCAATCGGGAAGCCTTTTCTACAGTGTCACTAATCAAATTATAGAAAGTGCAAGAAATTTAGAAAGCAACTTAACATTCATTGGAAGAGCTAATGTTGGCTTAGAGTCAGTTCAATCAACAGATGGAGTAAACAAACTATCATCATTAGAAAATTATCTATACAACATTTCTTTAAAAACAATCGAGTCATCATCAGTTAATTACTTTTATGATGATGAAGTAGCTCAGGTAATTAAAGATAATAAACTTGTTATTTCAACTTTAACTGCAGAAAGATATGGTCTTACAGTCAATGACAAAGTAAATTTAATTGGCATGAACTCAGCTCCACTTGAATTAGAAGTGGGAATGATTATTAAAGATTCTGAGTTAGGTTGGTTTGAAGGAGTAGTCAATAAAGAAGTAGGTTATAAATTAGGAATTTTTAGAAACATTCAAGCTATTATTTGGGACTCAAAAATAAGTGAAAACCATTTTATTGAGCTTCACAAAAATATTAAATATAAAAGAGTCAAATTTACATACAAAAAAAGTACTCCAAACAAGAATTGGGTCTTACCAACTGCATTAGTAAAGGAAATGTTTGGAGATTTTCAAATAAAAGAAAGAGACGGTACATGGATTACTACTGAGCCCTCTTGGCGGGAAGAGAACATTCAAGTAAAAAGAATGCCTATTCTTGGCAATACAAGATGTCACAGATTAATGTGGGAGCCATTAGAAGGAGCCTTAAATCAGGTTTTAGAAGAGGGTTTCGCTAACACGCTTTCTGTGCAAGATTTTAAAAAATCAGGAGGATGTTATGCTCCTAGGCGAATAAATCGCTTCGATGCTGGGGGAAGTATTTCTCGACATGCTTGGGGCATTGCTATTGACATAAACACAAAATCAAGTTATCACCCTAGGGTTGTAGAAATTTTTAACTCTTGGGGATTTGCTTGGGGAGGAACTTGGACATCTCCAGATGAAATGCATTTTGAGCTTAGAGATTTATCAGCCAGTATTTCTAAGACCAGCAGCTAATCCGTTTACAGATAGTAATAAAGAATTATTTTCTACTGAATTAAGTTTACGTATTTTTAATTTTTTCATAAGTGTTATCTGAATTAGAGACAACGGGTCTAAATATGCATTTCTTATATTTAAAGTATTTTTTAAAATTTTATTATCTTCTAACAGTTCGTCTATCTTTTTTATGTTCTTAATAGATTTATTTGCTAATTGTGATTCTTTAATAATTTTTTTATAAATCTTTAATGCGTCCTCATCAAGAAGTTCATCAACGTATCGTTTAGCTATTTTTAGATCAGATTTCGAGAGAGTCATTTCAATATTGCTAATTAAATTCTGCATAAAGTCTGAATTTTTATATATTTTTCTTACATAATTAATACCATATTTTTCAATCATGAAGTTCAATGCTGTTCCTGATCCATACCAACCTGTTAATGTATTTCTAGTTTGAGCCCATCCAAATACCCAAGGAATAGCTCTGTAATTTTGTAAAGTCTTCACATTTTTGGTTCGCTTTGTGGGCCTTGATCCAATATTCAATGTAGAAAGAAGTTTTACGGGAGTTCCCATTTCAAAGTAATCTATGAGATTTGGATCAGTAAAAAAAGACCTATATTCTTCATATGACTTATCTGAAAGCTCCTGTAAGAATTCCTGATTTGGTATTTTTACCTTTAATTTATTTCCTGATTCATTAATAAAAGCAACCGAACCAAGTTTAATATTTTCAAAACCAAGATATGCTGTTGAATACTTATCTGAGACTACTTCACCTTGTTCTGTATATCTTATTTGAGATGATACAGTGCCCTTTGGTTGTGCAGAGATTGAATTGTAGGTAGGGCCCCCTCCTCTACTAATAGTTCCCCCTCTGCCATGAAAAAATGTAACATTTACATTATTTGATAAACCCTCTTTAAATAAATTAATTTGAGCTTTGTAAACATTCCATTGTGAAGAGATTATTCCACCATCTTTATTTGAATCGGAATAGCCAAGCATAACTTCTTGATTGTTATTTTTATATTTTTCTATAAATGATTTGTATTGTCTGGTTAGAAATAGTTTTTCCAAAATTATATGAGATTTTTGTAGTTCCTCAATTTCTTCAATTAAGGGTGTTATTGAAGGAATATTTTCTATAGGCATATGCTTTTTACATACATTAAACAGATTTAAGACATCACTTTCTGAACTTGTCATTGAGAGAATTATTGAATTAAATACTTTGTTACCATAGATTTTTTGAAGTTCAGGTATTTCTTTTATCAATTCTTCAAAATCAAAGTACTCCCTCCCAGACTGAGCATTAATTACTGAAGAGTTTTGCCTGATATCCAAAGACACACCATGAAATTCAAATTGATAAACCATTTCGATAAAATTATCTAATTTTGTATTTTTGATTTTTGTTCCAAATATTTTTAGAACACTATTTTGAAATAATAAAATATCATCAAGAAATTCATGAAAATATTTATAACCTTTCTTGTTTTTTTGAAAATTATCCAATCTATGAAAAACTAATGAAAGAAATATGCGGAAAGGCTCATCAAAATTTACGCGTTTGTAATGTTTATATTCATTTGGAAGAATTTTTTTATATTCCTCAATCTTTTTTGTTAACTTTTTTGGACTTTCAACAAAATCTGTTGAAATACTAAATTCTTCTGAAAACTGAACTATTTGTTCTTTATAGATATTCAATATTTGATTTGAATATATTTTCAATGCCTCTTTGGTTATATTTGTAGTTACAAATGGATTGCCATCTTTATCAGCACCAACCCATGATCCAAACTTAAGTTTGAAATTTTTTGCATTTCCAGTTATTTCATCATCTTCAATAACTTTTTTATATACATCTTTATATAAAATATCTAAATAATAAATTAATGATTTTACTTCATCTATTGGATTCGGCTTTGTAGATCGAACTTCTCTTGTGTACCAAAGTTGAGTAATAAGTGAATTTATTTCACTCATACTATTTGAATTATTGTTTTCAATAATCTCTGCAATTTTATATATTTTTTTTAGAGTTGACTGTCTAGAGCTTTCAGTGGGATGAGCAGTAAAAACTGGCATAAAAATAAGTTCGTTATTTGTTTTTTTATTAATTGAAATATTTGAATTTTTTAGAGTATGCTCTCTAAATACTTGTTCAGCAATATTTGATAAATAAAAGAATATTGTAAATGCTTTAGTAATTATATATATCTCATTTGGTTCAAGAGATTGAAGAGTTTTGAAAATAGAATCTAAGTATTTATTGTTGTTTGTTTGTCGATATTTTTTAGAATTTAATCGTATATCTTCAACAATTTTAAAATATTTTGCTCCAGCTTGGTCTTTTATTACATTACCAAGTTCACTACCAAGTATGTTTATAGTTTTTGATAAAGTATCAAAGTTAGGAGTAATTTTATATCCTCTCGGCATTCAAAATTGTAAAGCTTCCAGTGGTGTCGAATATCAATGATTTGATATTTTCAAAATCTATGTCATTAAAAGACGTATGTGGTGTGTGAATAATAACCATATCATAATTTGATACACCTTCTAAATCTTGTTCCTTAAATATACTTTGTTTATTTACTATCAATTCATCAACGTATGGATCATAAAAAGAAACTTCTACGCTTTTATCCAGAAGGGATTCGATTATATCAATTGCTGGCGACTCCCTGATGTCACCAATATCTTTTTTATATGCTACGCCTAGTAATAGTATTTTGGAATTTTTCAAAAGAATTTCTTTTTTGTTCATTAATTCACTAATTCTAGAAATGACATAATTTGGCATTGAATTGTTTATCTCTTGAGCTAATTCGACAAAACGGACAGGTTGTCCAATTTGTCGAGTTTTAAAAGACAAATATTTTGGATCAATTGGAATGCAATGACCTCCTACTCCTGGTCCAGGCCTGAATGATTGAAATCCAAAGGGTTTTGTTTTTGCAGCGTCTACTACTTCCCAAATATCTATGTCTAACATGTTTGACAATATCGCAAGTTCATTAACCATTGCAATATTTACTTGCCTATATGTATTCTCAACTAACTTAACCATTTCTGCTTCTCTTGTACCAGAGACTTCAACGACTTCGTCAATTATCGAATTGTAAAATTCTGATATTTTTTTAAGTGATGTTTCATTTATACCACTAACAATTTTTGGTGTATTTTTAAAAGTCCATTCTTTGTTGCCAGGATCTATTCGTTCAGGTGAGTATCCAAGCAAAAAGTCTTCTCCTGCTACTAAATTTGAATTTTTTTCAAGTATTGGCTTCACTATTTCTAATGTAGTTCCAGGGTAAGTAGTAGATTCTAGGATTATTATCTGGCCTTTTTTTAAATTTTCGGCAATACTTTTTGTTGCAGTCTCAACATAGCTTAGGTCAGGCTGATAATCGGTTAACGGAGTTGGAACACTAATTACTATGTACTCTGATTCTCCTAAAACACTTGAATCAGAAGTAATCATAAGATCTTTAGAAAGTGCATCTTGAAGTACCTTATCTGAAATGTCTTCAACGTGAGACATGGACTTGTTGAGGCTATCAACTACAGACTCATTTATGTCATATCCAGCCACTTTGAGCTTACTATTTGCTGCTTCAATAGCTAAGGGTAAACCAACATAGCCTAATCCAATTACTGCTAAATTATATTTAAATTTACTCATATCTAACCAAATAAAATTTGAAAAATTCTATCTGAGGTTTCACCATCCCAATATTTAATTTTTGCTTCATTTGAAATTTTACTGCCTAAAACATTATTTATTTCATTAATTATATTTTCCTTATTAGTACCAATAACTTTATTGGTCCCTTCTTGAACTGTTATTGGTCTTTCTGTTTCTTCTCTTAGTGTTAAACAATTGATGCCTAAATATGTTGTTTCTTCTTGTATTCCTCCAGAATCAGTAAGCACTAAGTCACATCCATAAACAAGAGACATGAAGTCAATATATGATAATGGATCAATCAGAATAACATTTGAAAGCTCGATATTATTGTTTTCAATATAATTTTTAAGCCTTGGATGGGCTGGAAGAATAACTTGATAGTAATCTGTAAAATTACTGATTGCATCAAAAACATTATTTAAAATGTCGTCATTTAAATTTGCTGGTCTGTGTAAAGTAACTACAAAATATGGTTTATTTATATTTAAATTATTTTTAATATCTTCAGAATTATTTATAATTTTTGATTTATTTTTAGCTAGAGTGTCAATCATAATATTTCCAACATTATGAATTTTGCCTGACGATACTTTTTCTTTTAATAAGTTTTCTTTTGCATCTTCAGATGGTATTAATAATAGATCACTGATTGCGTCTACCATAATTCTGTTACGTTCCTCTGGCATACCTAAATTATTTGATCGTAGACCTGACTCAACATGAAATAAATAAAGGTCTGATTGTTTTGCGGCTATGGAAGCAGCTAAGGTGGAAGTTACATCACCAAAAACCCCTACTTTACCAATTTCACAGTTATTGAAAATTTTTTGCAACTCTTGAACAATGTATTGAAACTGTTTACTTTGTGAATCAGAAGGAGCATTT
>Ga0255756_1006294_pt1 | contig 10723 bp, 8 predicted proteins | sample 011ome_20_FD_179956 | JGI IMG/M metagenome (GOLD analysis project Ga0255756, IMG submission 179956) | Coastal salt marsh microbial communities from the Groves Creek Marsh, Skidaway Island, Georgia - 011509CT metaG (version 2) | ecosystem: Environmental > Aquatic > Marine > Intertidal zone > Salt...
TTCATACCCAGTTCGATAGCATCAACAAACTCGGGCTTGAAGCTAAGGTTTGCAGGGTCACCACCGGCTGCCGGATCTGCTAGATCGTCATCAACCGATATCGGGTTAACGCCACCTGACTTAAAGCTTGAAGACAACGTACCGTAAATCATGGTGTCGTTGCTCATGTTGTAAGTCGCGTTAATCTTCCACGTGAACTCTTCCTGGTCATACTTCGGAAAACCGTAAGCATTGTTCTCAGAGTCGAGCGGAGGAAGGTCCGCAAACGTTACGTAAATCGTACGCTGCTTACTCTTCTTCTCCTCCTCAGAGTAGCGAGCACCAAAGGTCAAACGAAGATCCTGATTCACGTCGTAGTAAAGCTCGCCAAACAATGCCTGCGCATCGAGCTCATACAACCGCGTATCGTTTTCATAACCCCACATGTGAGGATTAACCTCGTTGGAAGGATCAGTCAGGTTAGAAGGAGCAGGATACACCTCGCTGCTGATGGGCAGGATTTGACCCGGCAGAGCAAGACCCGCATTGCGAACCACGTAGTGATTCCTACCTTCATAATCGAGGTTAAATGCCCCCAGCATAAAGTTGAGGTTGCCGTCATAGTTCGACTGGACTCTGAACTCATGAGACCAACCTTGGTTATCGGAGTATGACTGATCTGCACCAAATTGCTTGCCTGTTTGAACGACAGTTCCATCGGGCATCAATACAGGAATTCCATCCCCATAGCCGCCAAGAAGAGCGCTGTTTCCGGCCCAAATTGCTGAGCCAGGGCCTGCGTAATCCACAATAAATGGAAGCAGGCTATCTGGAATAGCGGGGAGAGCACCTCCAGAACTTGCAGCAATCGTCTGGTAAGCCATGTACTGATCCATGCTGAGAGCAGTGGCATTTCCGAGATCGACCAGAGCGTCGAGACCAGGCTGCCAATCTCCAGTAGTCACGCCTTTTTCGTAATCTTCTGTTGATCGATAGAACGTCTCTGTGTAGCCCGAAGACCAGTTGTAGGTCAGATCACCAGCATCATGGGAAATCTGGATCTGAAACATTTCTTCTTCAGCGAAGTAGGTGGGCTCGTAGTCCATGTTGACCTTACGGCGATCATCGGGGTTGTTGTCAGTTAAGAACGGTCGAACAAATACGGCTGAGCCGTCACCGAATGCACTTGTATTTGCAAGTAGCCCGGCATTTCCTGAATTGATGCCCAACTGTGCCGCTGCAAGGCCTAGGAATAATTGTGACCCATCACTAATACCACTGATAGAGTCCATGAGCGCGTCGCCAATACCGCCGCCGTTCGCTACACCATAGGTTGGATCACCGGGTAGACAGCCGAGAATGCCTGCAGGGTCCGTGTTACACGCCTGCTTCTGTGAACGCATTCGAGAGTCATCTTCCTCGAACAGGCTGTACATGAAGTTAACTTGCGTGTTCTCACCCGCATCCCAAGCGAACGACAAACGACCAGACCAGAGGCTTCGGTCATCGACGTCATTACCTGTGAAGACATTTTCGGTAAAACCATCTCGATTGAGCATCATGCCCGCCGCGCGGAACGCTAAGGTATCGCTAAGCGGGGTGTTGATGTGGAAACGACCCTGGTTTGCACCATAGTTACCGACAGTCGCATCCAAGCTCGCACTGAATTCAGTCGGATCTGCCTTGGCAGTAATCAAGTTGATAACACCACCCGTGGTATTACGACCATACAGTGTTCCCTGAGGTCCACGAAGTACCTCGACCCGCTCCATATCGAGGAACTGCGTTTCGAAGATTCGAGTCGACACCTGGTAAATACCGTTGACGTGAATACCCACGCCCGAGTCACCAAAGGTACCCACCGCCCCTGAACCAATACCGCGGATACGGATATCACCAGCGGTGAAGTTACCCTTGGTCTGCGTCAGGTTGGGGACCGAAAACTGCATCGCTGATGCATCATTGATTAGTTGGGAATCCAGAGCTTCCTGCGAAAAGGCAGTTACCGCAATGGGAGTATCTTGAATCGAAGCTTCAACCTTCGCCGCGGTTACAACGACTTCCTCTAGCTTCTGCGCTTGGGTCAAGCCCGATAGCGAAAGTGAGCAAGCCGCAACTGCGACGGCGAGTTTATTGGCATGAGACTTCATAAACGCTCCTTACATTATGTGATTGTTATTAGCTGGTATCGACCGTTCCATCGTCGCAATGTTTGTATTTCCATCAGGAAGGCGTAAGAGCCTCTCCGTAAGCGCCGAGAACCAGAAAGCGCTTCATTAGTGATTGGATGTCACCCTCCTTTTCCAATGCTGGTGAACACTCTAAATAAAAAGCATTTGTAGTTATTTTAAGAATTGTAAAGGGCACGATTTAACAGGTGGGTCAGAAGCGCAGAGGAGAGTAGAACCCGTTACAGATTTCGATTTCCGGCCCCAGAAAATGTAAGGATTTGTAAGTTTTCAACGAGCTACATGGGCCATCGCTGTACCCTAGCTGAAAACATGTGGAGGTAGGACGATGATTGGTAAAAGCGGGCAGGTGAATTTTGGCTCTGACCTACAACTGATGAGGCAGGGAGCTGGTGAGCGGTTCAAGGCTGCCGATGCCGATAGTAACGAAGGCGTATCTAGAAAAGAGTTTGGTGATTTCATAGAGCAGGCGGGTGTTGACGCGAAAATAGCGAATAAAATCTTTGACCGATTGGATCTAGACGATGACGGCCAAATAAGTCAGAACGAACAGCAAGACGTTATGAGATTAGTAGAGCAGCGCCTTGGAGGACTTAAGAGTCGCGAAGCTGTTAGCAAAGAAGGGTTTGATGAGGTTAAGTCGCTAATAGCGTCTCTTCAAAACGAGTCCTCAGTCAGTGATAAAAATCAAAGGTTGCAAGACGCAGTGCAGAAAATTCGTTCCGCAGGTTACGACGAGTCAATCGATTCGGATTCTGCATTAGTAACCAATGGAAAGAGTCCTCAAATCGACACGCATGCGTAGTTTGTTATTTATTTAATTATAAGCGCATCAAAAGGCATCAATACCTAAGATTAAGTCCAGTCCTATCTAATGTATCTGACGGGTAACTACTGCTATCGGATCAATGCGATAGCCCCCCCCGGGGTGCTGACACTCTGCTGACACAAATAACCCACGATAACCCATCAAAACCCGACCAAACACAGCAAAATGGCTGGAGGAGGAGGGGTTATCTTGTGTTATCTGGGGCTATATCGCGATCCAAGGAACTTAAAATCCCCCGCTCATTGCGAGCGTGCTCGTCCAAGTCCGGAGTCGGACACCACATTAATAGTTGTATGTATCGTCGTGTCTATTCGGCTCAGCAAAGGTCTTGTTGAGTGCCTGACATTTATGCCTTACTTCACTCTCCGTTGAACCAAGTAACTTACTTAGTCAGTCCGCAAGTTCTTCATTAGATAAATGCAAATACTCGCTTTTACTGGCGCAATAACTTTTGAGTTGTTTTACTGTAAAGAGTGCTGGTATTACCTTGTTAGTATCAAGACTCTCTTAAGCGTTTTGGTTATTGCCAGCTGTGAAATTGGGTGCCAGTAAGGTGTTAGCAGCATCAGGAGTGAGACAATTGTCCAATGATCGAGAGGGCGGTCCGGTGGCCCTGCAGCTTGTACGGGACGAGGATAGATTAGTCCTATCAAGTCCAAAAGGTGTGGTGATAAATGTACTCAGAATCTCTAATGACTTGCTGTTGCCAGTTACAGAGGCTCTACCGAAAGATGCGTCGGTCATTTCCGATGTGATAAACAGTCAGCCACTGCCCCTTGTTAAATGCATAAAGGGCATAGTTGTAGAGGAAGAGTCTGAGCTGCCGCCTAATTGGTTCAGGAGAACCGGTAGTTCGGATATTTCTATTCTCGGCGCAGATGCCGACGAGTTTGGCCTTTATCTTATTCAGCATCGCAGCGGCAAGGCGGTAACCACACTAGAGTTCGGTGACCTGAAGCTAGGGAATGAGTGTGTATTAGTAAGTGAAGCCATCAATTCAGAGGGTATCAGTCTTCCCGAGGATGCCGTGCCATCCGAAGGGCTTGTCACCAGTGCCGTCATTGACAGCGATGTCTTTTCGATTGACGAGTTACAATTTTATGACGAATCTCTCAAATCCTACCTTGTGGTTATCTCCAAAGCGTTAGGTAGTCATGTTCTTTGTGCAACCGAGGGTCAGGTTTTCCGAACGGAAAACTGCAGTTTTATTGGCTGCTTTGCGCTGATGGATGTTTTGTTAGTGGCCAAAGGCGATATAGAGCGAGCTAGGGGGCTGCTCGATTTGGCGGCAGAGCAAGCTTCTTTGGTTCGAGACTACGTAGACCTTGCTTGGGCTGCTGACCTTTTAGGTTGCTCAAACGCCATTATCGAGGCGCTTGCGCGCAGAGCTTCAATGGCCCTGCGTGACGACGATCGCAATAGGCGTCTCAATTCACCATATATCCCACAGTTGGCAGAGCTGTATTGTTCAAAGATCACGGATGGGACAAAGCAGGCAAATGAACTGCTAAACACGTTGCTTGAAGACAAGCCCGATGCGAGAAGCTTACGAGAGGGGGCAGACATTGCGAAACGGCTTTTGCACGATCCTGAATTGTCCGTGGAGTTGAGCGATATCGCTTTGACTATATCTTACGATGAGTTCGAGAGTAGCTCTTTTAGAGCTATCGAAGATGATAAATCCTCTCAGGCTGAGGATTAGAAATAAGTGTGTAAAACACGATAGTCGCTGCATTAGTCTACATTCGCTTGGTTTGCACCACTCAAGCTTTTCACATGTACAACCACCCGCCGATTAGTCGCTTGATTTTCGGGAATGGCCGTTCCATTCGCATCTAAATTAGGTTCTTTGGGTCTAGTGTCTGCGTATGCGATTGCAGATAGTTGATTTTTTTTGACTCCCGTCGCTTCGAAAAGCCGCGCAACATTAACTGCTCTGAGGGAGGAAAGTTCCCAATTAGACGGGAATTGTGTTGTCCTGATAGGAACGTTATCAGTGTGTCCCTCGATCTCAACAATGTAGTCTTCTTCGCCGAGGCCCTGAATGATGTCGCTGAGTTCCATAAGCGAAGATTGTACAGAGCCTTTCACATCAGCTGATCCGGAATTAAAAAGTGAGTTGCTGGATAGCTCAATTTTTAGTCCATAAGGGCTCAATGTGGCTGACATTTCACCCTCTAAGCTTTTTTCGAGGACCAGCTCATCAAATTTAGCCTTTGCTTCCTCCAGCGGTGACTCGACAGCTTGCGAGGCTGCACTCGTAGGATTAATTGATGCGTCGGGACCCGGAGAGTCGAAACCTTGATTGATGCTCTGTGCCACTAAATCATATTTTTCCTCATTTATTTTGGAGGCGGAAAACATGAGGACAAAGAACACCATCAGCAGCGTGACCATGTCGCCATAGGTTACCAACCAACTGGTGTCCTCGTTGGGATCCGAGTCATAAATTGGAGGGGCTTCTTCTTCATTCATTTACAGTTGCCCTATGAGCTCTGAGCAATATCGAAATGGATCGCTGGGTCTAGGTAGCTGTTCAGATGATCCTGTATCTCAACCGAATTAGCTCTCGATAGTAGAAGAAGGAATCCGTCGGCAATGAGTTGGTTTTTGAATTTTTGTATTTGCTCTTTCTGCTCAGCGCGACGAGATGCCGGCTTGAATATCAGTTGAGCAAACATAGTTCCATATAGTGTCGTCAGCAAAGCAACCGATAGGGACATTCCTAGTCCGCTGGGATCGCTAGGGTCGAGATTCGCAAGCATCGCGACTAGTCCAACCAATGTGCCAATCATTCCGAAACCCGGCGATATATTTGCCATCGTATTTAGAATGGTCGCCTGAACCATATTTCGCTCATAAGACTTGTTGATAAACGTATTGAGCTTTTGTTTGAGGTTATCTTTTTCATACCCGGCAAGAAATAGTTGTATGCAGTGAGCTAAGAACGGATCTTCCTTAGTGTCTATCTGCTTGAACTCTGACTCCAAAGCAAGAAGCCCGTCGCGCGCACCGACTTTGCCCCATTTGATTACTTGCTCAACCGTTCCAAATAAGGAACCAGCGTTTACAGAGGTAGGAACGAATACCTGCATAAGCGTACCCAGCGCCTTTCGAACATACCTTCCCTCATAAGAGATCATCGTAGAAGCAATCGTTCCACCTAACACAACGGCTATAGCGGCTGCATTACCAAATAACAGAATTTGAGTTACTGATCCCGTAACCTCCCAAACAGCAAAGATAAAAGCGCCAAAGCCCAACAGAAAGCCAAAAATCGTACTCAAGGAGATCTTCATCGTTTGTCCGCGTCCTCGTCCATCATGGGAGTGACGTGCTGCTACGTTCTGCCGTCACTATAGTTCGTTGCCCCGATTGATTTTTGCCCCCAACACGGAGATTTAAGAAGCTGCATTTAGCATATTAATCAAATCGGATTTATTCTGATCTTTTTGATTACCCAGCGTAGCCTGCCCGGCAGGGCTCTGCCAAGCGTGTCGGTTCATCAGAGCAAGCGATTCGTTGAGCATTAAATCCATGGGCACGTCCAACTCATCTGCTAATAGTTTGGTCTGCTCAAGAAAGTCAGTTGTGCCTAAATTCGCGAGATCTGCATCAATCAGCCATGGGGATAACCGTGTATTAACTTTATGCGTCGGCCCTGTAGGCTCTAACTTGGTGTCAAGTATCATTTGTCGGGTTAATCTGATCTCTTCTTTAGAGAATCGTCCGTCAGCACTCATCGCCTCTTCAACCAATTTTGCGCTGACCAGCTCATGATCAGCACGGTGTTCAATGAATCCTGCATCGTGGTACGCGGCTCCAATACCCAGCAGGAGCAAGCTGCGTTCATCAAGGCGGTCGACCGAACCGAGTGCTATCGCCATTGCGGTCACTTGGTCAGAGTGTTCCTTTGAATGGTAAGTGAGCGACTCGTCTAACTGTGCTGACAGCACCGAATGTATCGAAGAGACTACGGGATCGCTTTTGACTAGTTCTATTACTTCCGCTTGATCTTTTAATATCTCGAGCTGCAAATTTGCACCTCCTCTAAATTTGCTTGCATAGCGCTTTGTCACACGACTGTAATAAGTGTTTGGCAAATATATTGCAAATAAATTTGAAAAGTTGTCAAAAGTACTAGATTGTTTGTGTAACAATAAAATGATGACATGACGAACAAAACTCGGCGTATAAAACGTTGAAAAGCATGTCTCGGTTGAGACCGCGTCTTTCTATTAATCAGGGGAAGTTAGACGTTAGAAAAATCAGAAAAAGCGAGCCTTAGTTATGAGAATTCCTTTTTTTTCAGTGGTCAGCGGGTTGTTGTTAATCGCAGTAGTGAGTTTTACAGGCACCGCAGCAGCACAGAACGGACCGTATGTAGAGGGTAAATCACCCTCAGGCGAGACGGTCAAAGTGGTAATTAAATCTAGGCCCGCGTTCAAATATCCTCGCCGAGCGCAGCGGTTAGGCGTAGAAGGCTTCGTAGTCCTTGCGTTTGATGTTAACGAGCAGGGTGAGTTGGTTGATCTCAGGGTAACTGAATCCAAGCCACGTCTTGTATTTGATAAAGCAGCGACGCAGTACATTAAGAAGTTTAAATTTGAGCCGCCAAGTCTTGATGGAAGTGCAGTTTATGCTTCTGACATTACTATGCGAATGCCCTTTAGGTTGGAGTAGTAATTAGTCTTGCGAAATTTAAATTTTCTATCAGTAATGAGCTAAAGAGACGACGCCGATGAAAATTAAAACCAGAATTATTGGGATTATCATGATCGGCATCTTCTCCCTGTTTGGTGCTAGCTTTTACTCCGCTCAGGAGCAAAACTCGGCAAACCGGGAGTATAGTGCTCAAGAGAGCATCATTGCCCACAGCAGTGCTTGGATAAGCAACATGGACGTTGAGTTTACTGACAAACTTTACGTCTATGATCCGCTTTACGGTTCTGAGCAGAACATAGCGTTCTGGGATTTCTCTTCAGAAGATCCTTTTTTAACTGAGGATTTGGGGAATCCGCTTTTCAGTGCATTTGCGGAGAAGGATGGGGATAAAGTTTTCGATCTGTTGTCGTCTGTTTTTCTGGGGCCAATTGAATCTGAGCAATTAACCTTTGCGATAGCTTATGACAATCGAGGCCTTCAGCTCTACTGTGAATCGAGCTTATTTGTAATTGGTGTTGATCCTTGTTCAGAGTCTGCCTCACCCGACTACTTCTTGAACTTTGGCTCGTTCGTCAGATCTCTTGAAGAGGGTTCGTCAAGGCGAGTAGTTCAAATTACGGATTTGGATGACGAAAAGCCGGTGTCAATCAATGACACACTAGCGTTTGCGCTCGTTGATGAGTCTGAGTCAGCTGTTGGGATAGTGGTTCTTGGTCGCAATGTGACTGAAAGCCTTGAGGTTTTTGGGGAAAACTTTGAGGTCGAAACCGCTTTAGTGGTTGGAGGGGAGGCTCTTACCGTTGGAGATTACTATGAGGAAGAGCGAGCCGACGAGTTGACGCTGCTGATTCGAGATAGTCTTTCATATGCTTCAGCGAATGAGACTTTTGAGTATAGCTACATAAACGAGGAGCTTGGCGCGCGAATATCCTCCATTCCATTGAGCAAAAGCATTCGTGCTAGCGACCTTCGGATTTTGTTGTTTGACGATCAGAGTGATCTACTTGCTACGTTGAAAAGCTCTGAGCGGGAGTCGCAGATAATTTTTGGTGCGATGGCGCTTCTAATTTTAGGTTTAACTTTTGCCGTAACGTCGACGTCCTTTAATCGTATTCTGGGCGCGATATCGGCGCTGGAGCGCATGGGTGAAGGTGACCTCAGTGAGCACAAGTTACAGCGCGGCTGGTTCTCTTCCAAGAACGATGAGGTTGGACGATTGCAGAAAGCAATCAATGAGTATCGCTTGCACCGCGTCGATGCTGAAGTGCAGCGAAAAGAGCGGGCAAAGAGAAGGGACGAACGAGACGAAATAATGTTCGAAAAAATGTCAGCTCTTTCTGAACAGCTGGAGGGCGAGGCCAGGACCATATTGATGCACGAAATTGATGACATGCGAACCGCACTTTCGTCTGGCACTGATGAAGAGAAAGAGCGAGCGTCGATAGAGGTCATGTCTAAAGCGTTTTCTAAGATGTCCGATGAAGTTGGCACACTTATTGATGCTCGGACTCACGAATTGGTCGTCGCAAAGGACGAGATTAATAGCTCGATCAGATATGCAGCGAAACTGCAAAACGCATTGCTGCCCAAAACCTACCCTGGTGATATTGATATAAATGTCGAGTGGCGGCCTAGAGATTTGGTTGGCGGGGATATTTATTTCATCAAGGACTTACCCGACAAGGTGTACATAGCAGTAGTGGATTGCACTGGGCATGGTGTTCCCGGAGCATTTTTGTCGATCATTGCTCGGAGTCATTTAGATAAGGCGATCACGCCTGATCATTATCAGAGCGCCGGAGAATACTTGTCTCAGGTCAATAGCCTTCTGAAAGATACTTTAAGCAAGACTGATCAGAAAAACACAAACGAAGAGGGTTTTGATGGTGGTGTCTGCATTTACTACCGCAACGGCCGTAGGCTTGAATTTGCAGGTGCGAAGGCGTCCATTTTCCAGGTGCAAACTGATGGCGCCACAGAGACAGTTGGCGACAGGAAGTCTGTCGGTTCTACTCGCATGAAAGAAGGGTTCGAGTTTTCGACGCACGAAATCAGTGATCCCAGTGGCTCTTTTGTAATGCTTACTGACGGCATAACCGATGTAATGAGTCCTGAAGAACGACCAATAGCCTTTGGAAGGCGTCGAGTGTTGAAGCTTTTGCAGCAGGCTACTGATAGGTCACCAAGATATATAGTTGAGAAAATAATGAATAGCGTTGACTTGTATCGAGGCGGTGCTCCGTTTCGTGATGACCTAACTCTGTTAGCTTTTTCGTTTAACGAGTCAGACAGTTTAGATGGCAAATCTCTCGCTAGTGAGGAGCAAGCATGATTTTTGAACAAACTCAAAGGACTCCCTACGTTGAACTGACGGCACGGTCCTGTGCTATCCGGGGCGAGTGTTATCCCGAAAACATAGCCGAATGGTCCGGCCCGGTTTTAGAGGCTCTAGAGGAGTCCATGAGCCTTGGAAGTGATCCCTTTAAGGTTCTGATTGAACTTTATTATTTTAATAGCTCATCAGCCAAGTTCCTTTTTGATTTCTTTGAGTACCTTGAAGAGACCGCAGAGGCCGGGAGGGAAATCATAATTCAATGGTGTTATCGAACCGAAGATGACACGATGCTGGAAGCAGGTGAAGACTTTCAAGAAGACCTAGAGACCTGCAGCTATGAGCTCGTTGCAATTGACGTTGAGCAAACTGCGTAAACCGGCGAGAGGAAGGGGGTGGTTATGAGTCCGAATAAAGATACGGTTGGGTTGCACACTTTTATGCAGAACCGTCGAACACTTTTCTGCTATTCCGGCCCCATGACCGAAGATTTATTGACCACAATCGCGAATCCTGTCCGTCATCAACTGTCTGATAAAGAGACGGAAGAAGCCGTTGCAAACAGAGTTTTCGGTGTCTTCATCGAGCAAGCTCAGAACATCATTAGATATTCGCATCAAAAGACTAGATCCACCGGTGACAGTGTCGGCACTATCGCTATATCTCTTGATGACGACTGTTTCCTAATTGAGGCTGTTAACGTGGTGTCAGAGTCTAAGCGAGATGTGC
>Ga0255756_1006297_pt1 | contig 10717 bp, 6 predicted proteins | sample 011ome_20_FD_179956 | JGI IMG/M metagenome (GOLD analysis project Ga0255756, IMG submission 179956) | Coastal salt marsh microbial communities from the Groves Creek Marsh, Skidaway Island, Georgia - 011509CT metaG (version 2) | ecosystem: Environmental > Aquatic > Marine > Intertidal zone > Salt...
AGACGAAGATTTTGTTGGTGCGCTGAGTCCAGAAGATGAGTCATATCTCGAACAGAACTCTTCTTTAGACGCCTACGAACGCGTTGCGGTAGAAATCGTCGAGCACGCAAGTGCTCAAGGTTTCGAAGATCGGCTCAATGCGAACTTGATGCTAGAGATTTTGCGCTTACGTCTGCGTTTGACGTCGAAGTTTCGCGATGCAAAGTTTGGGAACTTACGAAACGTCGATTCCCAGAAACTCGACCCAACGACCATGTTGCGAACGAGACGCGCTCGACGAATCTTGGAAAATCTTCGAATACAAAAAGAGAATCCAGTTAAGAATACCTCCGTCGGCAATACCGCAAGCGTCGCTCAAAACGTAGGCACTGGATCTTCCTCTATGGATACGGCGTCGAGCGCAACAACGTATTTTCCAGAAGCCCAAACGATGTCTCGATCGAAAACACCGATACTCGGCGGTGCGTTAACTTCATCCTCGAGCTTAACCTCCGTTGCTTCTGCGGCAGCGAGCAAGTTTGCGGGCTTTGCGAATTCAATTGCGAACACCGCAGGTTCGAAGCTCAGCGGTAGTTTGAAAGATTCAACCGAGAACATTGAAGGGTTATCCATCTCGAATAGGAATGAAACAACGAGAGGAGATTCCAACCACGGAAAGAGCGGAGTTAGCAGTGGCAGCCACTCTTCTCCAGAAAGAATGGCGTCTCATGTTGTCTCTATCTCACCAGTGATGGTAGAAAAGAAACGTTTGGACGACGAGAACGAACGACGCGTGTTAACAAAGCTTTCCGTCCTGCGCGACCTGGCGAAATCTTTAGACGAATTCACGGAAAGTCCTTCGCAAGAATTTAATCTATCTTCACCAAACGCGCAGTCTGCGAGCAATACTGAAAGCAACGACACGGCGGAAGCTATCGTCGAAGAGCTGAAATCGCGCTCGAGAGTGAAGAGAGAACGCGTGAAAGACGTGGTGGAAGAAATTCCAGACGACGCGCACTTTTTGACACTTCGCGGACGTCACATTTACTGCGCAGTTGCGTTTTCCGCGGCAAAGGGAATGTCGAGAAAGTCGTTCAGCGCACCGGGATCACCATCGTCTTCAACGATAGCATCAATACCACCAATAACATCTCGAACGATCGAAGTCGACGGGTTCAAATTCATGCCCCCTCCGATCCCGGTCCTCTCATCTTCCTCCTCCTCCTCCTCTCTCTTCTGGTGCCTCCGCGTCTCCTCCTTCCGCGACGAAACGTTAGAAAACGCCGAACACGTCGGGGACTTCCGCATCCCGCTTCTCAAAAACGCCCCCCGAACGCAACTCGCGTTCGATTTCGACGGCGGGCGGAAATCCGCGTTCGCGTTCGTCTTCGAGCTGGCGTGCGCGAACGCCTCTTCTGAGAGTCACGCGACGACGACCTATCACAGCTTACACTCGAGAGTGCAAATGTTTCGGTACGTCCCCAATGAATAGCGGTAGCGAAGTTGTAGCAAACAAAGCCGTTTAACGATAGCATTAACACCGTAACATCATTCATCGATCTTCGACGGCCCGCTTTCGTATGGCCCCTTGAAATCACATCTGACACCCCAAACACACACAACGCAAATCTTTTACGTAAGACGTCCGCAAAAGTATCTCGAAGAGTTGCACGCGGAGATACACTTCGAACCATCATGACCACACGCATCGTCGCGCCATCTCACCACGCCACGGTGGCGACGTTAAAGAATCATTCCATTTCCTCTCGTCGTCGTTACCGCGCGATGAGAGCGAGCCAAACGAAAACGAGCGCGTTTTATGCGCGGAACGAAGAAGAAGAAGAAGAAGAAGAAATCGATCGAACGCGCTTCTCGAGCGCGAAGCGAAGAGGCGAAGAGCGATGTTCGACGAGCGAAGAAACAGAGATGAATAACAACAACAACAACATAAACGCGAGAGTATTTGTTGAAGATGCCGGAAAGAAGGCACAATCGATGGTACTGGCGTCTGCGATGGCGCTGGTTTTGAACGGTGGCGTCGCGGACGATCGGTTCGCGACCGCGAACGCGATGGTGTCGTCTTCTTCGTCTTCCTCCGAAGAAGGAAAAGAATACGCGCGGAGCTTTGACGAAACGGCGCGGCGGCGGAGGACGTTTGACATCGCGGAGGCGAGTTCTAGCGAGCAAGAAGCATCGGACGCTGCGGCGACAGAGACGAACACTAGCGCAAACATCAAACCGGAACTCGGTCAGGGGTTCTTTAAAGACTTGGAGATTTTCATCGAGCGCGAACCGCCCATCGCGGTTGGCTTTCTCTTTCTGTTTCTCATAAACGGCGTGTGGGGGGTGATATTTACGCTGTTCATTCGAGAGACGAAAGCCGGTCCCGGAGGGGAGTTCGGGAAAGGTCTCGCCGCGTTGAGGAAGGAAATCGTGAAAGGGATATTTAAGTTTTTCGGAGGCGCTTTGGGGAGGTTTACCAAGTAGAGAGAGAAGAGGGCGGAGAGAGCCGCGAAGCAGCGTCTCGCGAAACGAAGAACGCTCTCACTCCGAAAAGAAGAACTCGGGACGTACGCGCGCGCGTGCTCCGTTAGTTGTAGCGCATTAATTAACACACGTAGCTTTATATATATATATATTTATATTTATGATCAACTTTTAATCAGATCTGTACTCTGCGCATGTTTACGCTAATACGTACGTACGAAAGTTCGTTCAGAGAAGAAGTTCGTTCAAAAGAGGTCGGTCAAACCTTTTCTCGGATCTCCACAAAACTAATTCGCGTGCGCGCGCACTAAACACAAAACGAATACACACGCACACACGCAAGCAATGGACGGCAACACAAACAACCGCGACGATTTCACGCGCGAGCGCTTTTCCACTCGCCCGAGCGATCCCATGCGCGACGGTTTAAACGCGTCTTCCTCCAATCGCGCCTTTCTCCATCCGGTGGAAGAAATACAAAACAACTCAAACCCGTACGTCCTTTCCGAACAAAAGAAAAACCACCTCGCGAACGTGTACGGCATCGCGTTGCCGGCACAATTGGACATCGAGAGACAGATTTTGCAAAACGTCGAGCGGTTACCGAATCAGCAAACGGTGAAGAGTAAACGGTTCGGGTTGGAGATTTTGAGCGGGAACGTGGATCGAATCGATTTTAGCGACTATTTAGGTCAGATGGATTTCGCGCCGGAGGCGAGGACGACCAAGACGACGCACGAGATCATGGAGCAAAGATTAGGATTAGGATTAAATGGACCGAAAGGGAGATGAAATTGTTGCTCGCGTTTTCTCATCATCATCAACAAAGAAGAAGAGGAAGCACGTGCACGGCAGCGATAACGACAACGACGATAACGACGACGACGACGATAAAATCATCGCCACAATCGTTATTATTATCGAGAGAAAAAAGCGAGTGTTTTCTCTCCTCGTCGAGGATGTTCTCGAGGTCTTTTTGTTTTATTAATAAACTCATTTACATAATACCATTACATGTTACAGTTACATATACGCGAGCGCCTCTCTTCGCTCGAGCTTCTATTTACCAATACTAATAAACATACGCTATATATTAACTAAATGCACTCTTCTATGTTCTCTTCACGTACGCCTCCGTTCTCAAAACGGCTTGAAAATCGCACTCCTCGCCTCTGTTCGCCCGAACGATGTCCAAATCGCACCGCCGCGTCTTCTCGAGTTTCTCCCTCTGCGCGCTCTCTCGTTCCAACACCTTCGCGTATCTCTCGCTGACACGCGTGACCGATTCGAGCAACTTTGTCAACCGCCGCTCGATCGTCGCGTCGTCTTCCTTCCCTTCTTCCGCTCGCGAACGAAAAAGCTCGCGCTGCTTTTGATCATCCTTTCCTCTCTCTTCTCCTCCTCTTTTATCGTCGTCGTCGTCGATCGACGCGGACGACGAAGAAGCGTTCACGCGCAAAACCTCCTCCACGGCCATCGAGCACCGGTCGATCCCGTCGATGACTTCTCTCTGCGTCCACTGCGCCGTGGCGATCGAGGCGTCCAATTTTCTCATCTTAGGCGCGATGGATCGCTTCAAGCCTTCGGTGAGGACGTCGATGGATGACGACGAGGTCTCTCGGGACGAAGACATGTGCGATATCCTCTTTATTAAGAGTGGTGTCGAAAGAGAATTGGAAAAATTTTCATCTCTTCTCTCTCGTGTGTGGGCTCAAGAGTCCTGAAAAATTCCTCAAAAGAGAGAAAAGCGCTTTGACGAAGAACACCACTTAAACTTCTTCTTTTGCACATCGCAGATATCGCTCGTTCGCGGGAGATCTGCGAGAGAGAGAGAAAGAGCATCTCGAGAGGTAGTTTATTTTGCGAATGGCGTCGAGGTCTGCCGCTTCGAGGGCGGCTAAGAATGGCGCAACGAAGAGCATTTTTCGCGTTTCTTCTTCTGCTCGAGGAGAGATCGCCGCTCTTCGATTCTTTTCGTCTTCTTCGCTCGGTAATGCCTTCGTCGGCGCGAGAAGAGGCGTCGACGCGTCGAGTCGAATGGTAGAGGATGCGGTGATGACGACGAAGAGGGAAAATCGCGGCGATGAAAAAGCGGCGCGCGACCGCCGAGACGGAGGGCGACGACGCGCTTTCGCTTCGTTAGCAGGATTCAACGAAAAAGATGCGACGAAGAGGAGGTATTATTATCAGAATATGAATACGATTAGCGAGAAGAAGACGAGCAGCATTAGGAGCAACAATAACATCATCACGAGAGGGTTTGCGGCGAAGTCTCCGGAGGATTATCCGCCGCATTCGGTGATTCCGTTTCCGTCTCTGTCGCCGACGATGACGCAAGGCGGCATCGCGTCCTGGGCGGTGGAAGAAGGCGCGAAGATCAGCGCCGGGGACATTTTAGCGGAAATTCAAACCGATAAAGCGACGATGGAGATGGAATGCATGGATGACGGGTATTTGGCGAAGATTTTAGTTCCAGCTGGAGAAGCGGACGATATTCCGATTGGAAGAGCGATCGCGGTGACGTGCGAAAACGAAGAGGACGTGGGGAAATTCGCGGATTACGTAGTAACGGAAGATGCCACCGCTGGGTCGAGCGGTGGCGATGCTACTTCAGCATCCGCGGCAGATGAACCGGCGGCGAAAGCAATTTTGGAACGACCCGAGTACGAGGCGATTAAAAAAGGTGATTTGACGAGAAATTCGAGAGCTGCTGGGAGAGATTTAGACGGGTCGAGAGACGAAGATTTGAACGGTACCGCGATGGCTTCGAAACTCCCCGCGGATTCGCCAAGCATGACCGTCCGCGACGCCTTGAACTCCGCGTTGTCCGAAGAAATGACCAGAGACGAAAAAGTGTTCATCATCGGTGAAGAAGTTGGCGAATATCAAGGCGCGTACAAAATCACCAAAGGCTTGCATCAAAAATTTGGAGCCGAACGCGTTCGCGATACACCCATCACCGAAGCCGGTTTTACCGGCATCGCGTGTGGTGCCGCATTCATGGGCTTGAAACCAGTTGTTGAGTTCATGACGTTCAATTTTGCGTTACAGTCGATCGATCACATCGTCAACTCTGCGGCGAAGACTCTGTACATGTCCGCCGGAACCATCTCGTGTCCGATTGTATTTAGAGGACCGAACGGCGCAGCTGCCGGTGTCGGCGCGCAGCACTCCCAGTGCTTCGCCGCTTGGTACATGTCCATCCCAGGTTTGAAAGTTTTATCTCCTTACGACGCGGAAGACGCGAGAGGTTTAATGAAAGCTGCCATTCGTGACCCGGATCCAGTCGTTTTCCTTGAAAACGAACTTTTATACGGCGAAAGTTTCCAACTGCCTAAAGAAGCCTTAGATGAAGATTTCACCATTGAAATCGGCAAAGCGAAAATCATGCGAGAAGGTTCCGACGTTACTTTAGTCGCCTTCTCTAAAATGGTTGGCTATTGCTTAAAAGCCGCCGAAGAGCTCGAAAAAGAAGGGGTCAAGGCGGAAGTCATCAACCTTCGCTCTTTGCGTCCGTTCGACCGCGAAGCCGTCGCTCGATCGGCCAAAAAGACCGGTCGAGTCGTCGTCGTCGAAGAAGGCTGGCCGCAATGCGGCGTTGGTTCTGAAATCGCCGCGTGCGTGAACGAAGACGCGTTCGACTATTTAGACGCACCGGTGGAAAGAGTCACCGGCGTCGATATCCCGATGCCGTATGCCGCGAATTTAGAAGCGATGGCGTTGCCGAAACCAGCCGATATCGTGGCCGTGGCCAAGAGAACTTTGTTTAGAGGCGACTAGAAGAATTATAATTAATATATATTCATGTATATGAGCTGTCTTATTGTACGGAACGCCCGGAAATCTACGCGTTTGAAAGAGCTTTTCGTTGTTCTCTGCTTCTCTCGTTCTGCGCACAATTTTTTGAAAATTCTCTGATATATCTCCACAACAAACCGCGCGAGAGAGAGAGCACGCGCGCAAACGTCGAGAAGAACCGCGCGCTAAAATGGCGCCACCATCGTCGAACAATAAAACGCCGCTCCTCGCCGGTCAAAAATCGCTCAAAGCGTTCTTTACCAGCAGCAGCAGCGCGAAGAAGTCGACGGCAATTTCAAAAGTTGAAGAGTTGAAACTTTCTCAGGATGAAAACAGGAAACCGACGTCGACCTCGCGCGAAGACGGGGGGGGCAACGAGAGGAACGATTTGATCTCGAAGAGAGGAGAAATTGCGTCGACGGCGATTGACGACGAGAAGAAGGAGGAAGCACCGATGAAAGAACTCGTGGGATCGGGAGCGCGCGGAGAAACGATTTTAGGCGCAAAATCAGACTTGGTTTTCAGTGCCCAGAATACGAAAACGGTTGAGATGGTCGCGGAAGCTACGGTAGCAGCAACAACTACAACTACAACAGCAACTACTACTACTACTACTACTACAAGCACCGATAAGGCAGAAGAAGATAAAATGGAAGTAAAGATGGACGTCGATGCAAAGAATAACGACGACGAAGACGACGACGAAGACGACGAAGACCAAAATCCAATCGCGCGAAGCAAACGCAAACGAAACGTCGTGTCTGCTAAACCGACCCGGGCAACGAGGCAGAAAGAAGAAGAGGCGAAGAAGAAGAGAAAGAAGACGGTGATTATGGATTCGAGTAGCGATGACGAAGATGAAGATGAAGAAAGCGAGTCAGATTTTGCACCGGACGAGCCTTCCTCGAGCGACGACGATGATGACGAAGATTTTGAAGAGGAAGACTCGCCAGTCGCGAACAAAAAGCCGAATAAGAAAAAGCCTCCGCCAAAGCAAGCCTCCGCGAAAGTAGCGCCGATAAAGCAACGCTCGTCGCCGCCGAAGCAACAAATTTCTTCGTCTCAGCAACAACAAAATGGACTACAGGCGGACCAAATATCAAAGTTTGATGAGCGCGAGCGTCGCTTGTTTTCCTTCATGTTCCCTCCAAAACTGAGGGACCGAAACGGGAACCTTTTCGACAGTCCAAAATACGATCCAACCACGTTATTACTTCCGAAAACCTTTCCGAAGAGCTTCACGAGTACGGATGGCTCTCAACACAAAATTTCTCCGGGGCAACAACAGTGGTGGCAGTTCAAAGCCAACCACTTCGACGCTGTTTTATTGTTCAAGATGGGTAAATTTTACGAAATGTACGAGATGGATGCGCACATCGGCGTGAAGGAACTCGGATTGATTTACATGAAAGGCGAACAACCACACGCGGGTTTTCCGGAAAAGAATTACCAGAAGAATGCGGAAACATTGGCGAGAAACGGGCACAAAGTGGTCACAATCGAGCAAACGGAAACTCCAGCGATGCTCGCTGAGAGAAAGAAGAAAGACCCGAGGTGCAAAGATACGGTGGTGAAACGCGAGAAGATTGCCGTAGTAACGAGAGGGACGATGATTGACCGCGTGATGGTTGAAAGTTGTCCCGATGCGTCGTACGTATTGGCAATTTCTGAGTTCAGAAATAGCGAGGATGGAACAGTGCACCTCGGCGTCTGCGCGGCAGAATGCGCGGCGGGGAAATTCGTCCTAGGCGCGTATAAGATTGTGCCAGGAAGCGGCGACGAAGAAACGCTGTCGAGTTTACGAACGACATTGTGTGAGTTGAATCCGGTTGAAATTATATTCAGAAGGGGCGAGGCAAATGCGAAAGAGTTTCCCGGACCAGCTGTAGCGGCAGCGCTCAGAGATTGCGTGCCAAACGCACACATTCGATATGTGTGTTCGTCTTCGATGAAGTCCTCAAAATGCGTGAGAGAAGAAGTTGAAAAGCATGGCTATTTCAAACCACTCGCAAAGTACCCGGACGTAATCGAAACTTTTTTTGACACCACAAATAACATTAGCGCTGAAGCTACGCTCGTTGCTTTCGGTACGTGTTTGCTCTATCTGAACGACAATTTGGTCGCACACGATGTCGTGCCGTACGGAAAATATGAAACCATCGCCAACGACGAGACGTTTCTCGGGGTCGAAGGAAGCGTCGTAGATTCTTCGGCACCACCTTCGCCATCTGCCATGGATGAAGGAGCGACAACGACAGCAGCGTTGGCTTCGAAAAGATTACAGTTCAAGCACGCTTTCATGCGAATGGACGCTGCGGCGTTGTCTGGTCTAGAACTTTTAGAAAACACAGAAGGCGGGAGATCGGGTACCTTGTTAGAGCTCGTCTCACGCGCGGCATCAGCCCCAGGTACTCGTGTCCTCCGAATGCAATGTTGTCGCCCATCATGTGATGCGGTAGTGATTCGATCAAAGCAAAAAGCCATCGACGCTTTGCGCTCGAACGACGCCGTTGATACGTTTCAAAAAGTTCGGGCGTTGTTGAAAGCGAGTCCAGATTACGAACGGTGTGTCGCGAGATGCGTTGGCAGCGGGGATTCAAACAGAAATGCCGATCGAGTTGTCTTGTACGAAGATATGCGCAAAGCAAAATTGAACGATTTTTTAGCTGCTTTAGAAAGTGTTCGCGCTGTTCGCGATGTCGCCGAGGAGATTGCCAGTAATGAAAACGCGTTACGGAAATCCAAATTGCTCAGAGCTTTGGTCACCGGAGAAAGTTCAAACGCCGATGAAGACGATTGCTGCGGAGACTTATTCTTCCCGAAAGACGCTATCACTAAAAGTTTACGCGAGTTTGAAACCGCTTTTGATTGGGCAAAGGCGAAAGAATGTGGACGAATCGAACCAGCACCTGGCGTAGATACGGCCGTGGATGCCGCGGACGAAGCTATCCGACAAGCGGACACAAGGTTAGAAAATTGGCTCGACGAAGCAAGAGCACTGCTACAGTGTCAAAAATCCGAATTGCAATTTGTCACCGTCATGCGCGACACGCATATTATTGAAATCCCAGATCGGTTATCGCGACGGGTTCCAGAAACGTGGACGAGAGAAGGCAAACGAAAAGGTTTCGAGCGATTCTCGTGCGAAACGGTCGATCCGTTGCGTGAAGCGCGCGCTAACGCGATCGAGGCGAAAGAAACAGCCATGGAAGGCGTCATGAAAGGTTTGATTTCGAAATTCCGAGAAAAATGGCGCGAATGGCGTTTGGCAACGGAATGTATCGCCGAAGTTGACGCGCTTGGTGCGCTAGCTGTGGTTTCCGATGAGTTCGCTTTACTGGGCGAAGGCCACGCGGTGAAACCTAACGTCTCGCCTTTCCCCGAAGTTGGTGAAAGTGCATTCCTCGAGTGCGATGTTTTGACGCACCCGTGTGCGTCTCTGTTAAATAAACAGTTCGTTCCGAATGATTGTCACTTTTCCGCAGACGAAAACTTCCTCCTTCTCTCCGGTGCGAATATGGGTGGTAAATCCACCTACCTCAGACAAATATGCATCGCGACCATCCTCGCACACATGGGATCTTCCGTTCCCGCGAAAACTTTCAATCTCTCCGCGTGCGACGCGATTTTCGTTCGCATGGGTGCGAGGGATGATCTGAGGTCTGGATTTTCCACGTTTGCGGTAGAAATGTCCGAAATCGCGAAACCATTGCGCGAAGCTACGAAAAATTCTTTGGTGTGTGTCGACGAACTGGGTCGAGGCACATCCACAACTGACGGCTGCGCCATCGCTTTAAGTTGCGGCAAGCACTTGATGTTGCGAAACAAATCCCGCACGCTTTTCAGCACGCACTACCATAAACTCGCGGATTACTTTGCGTTTGCCTCTTCTGCGATATTAAAGCACGTTGAAGCGATCGTCGACTCGACTCGCGTCCCGCCGCAAGTCACGTTCACGCACAAAGTTGTCTCCGGATCGTGCCCGAAATCCCACGGCGTAAACGTCGCTCGCTTAGCCGGTTTACCGGAAACTGTCTTACAAACGGCATCACTCATCGCCTCGAGAGCGGAAAAAATGGACGAACAAAACGCATTCCGAGGCGGAAAAGAGTGTGCCATCGGCGCTCGAGCCGGCGTGCAGTATTTGTTCTCCTCGCGAGAGACTGACGACCAAAACTACGGCGACGAGGAAACAGCCGCGTCGGCGCGTGACAAAATATCGCGCGCGATTGATAGAGTCAACGAAGCTTTGTTCCTCAAGCATTAAAAAAAGCTGCCGCATCAAAGACACACAGAGAGAGAGACATAGATATATATAGAGAGAGAAAGAGAGAGAAACTCGGTATTTAAACAACATTGTACAACAAACGGAGGATTGTGAATTCTATCATACTTTTCGCTTCGACCATCGCTATGAAACCTATTTTTTCCTACTTTAGACATCGACGTGTCA
>Ga0255756_1006302_pt1 | contig 10709 bp, 9 predicted proteins | sample 011ome_20_FD_179956 | JGI IMG/M metagenome (GOLD analysis project Ga0255756, IMG submission 179956) | Coastal salt marsh microbial communities from the Groves Creek Marsh, Skidaway Island, Georgia - 011509CT metaG (version 2) | ecosystem: Environmental > Aquatic > Marine > Intertidal zone > Salt...
TTGCCCTCAGCATTAATGGCATCCCGCAGGTGGGTGTCATCAGCGCTCCCGCGCTTGGCCGACGCTGGTGGGCCGCTGAGGGCCATGGGGCGTGGATGAGTGAAAACGGCGTCGAGCGTCAACTGAGTGTGAGCAAAGTCGCCTCACTCTCTGACGCGTCAATTACCTACAACTCTCTCCCTGGTTGGATTGGCGCAGGACGAGGCGATCAAGCAGTTGCCCTTGCTACACGTGCGTGGCGAGCAAGGGCCGTCGGTGATTTTTGGGGCTTCATGCTCGTCGCAGAAGGATCCATGGATGTCTGCGGCGAGTTTGACCTCCAGCCCTACGACATCGCGGCACTCTGGCCGATTGTCACCGAAGCAGGAGGCCGTTTCACCTCCGTTGATGGCGAGCAGAGCCTTGCCGCGGGTTCAGCCCTGGCAACGAATGGGCTCCTCCACGACGAAGTTCTCTCCCTCGTGGCGCCGAAGTGATCCGCACTCTCATCCCCATCGCGCTCACCTCACTGGTGTTGTCGGGATGCCAGTCGCTTCGAGGCCCCAGTGCTGAGGCGGAGCAATCATTGCTTCGACTAGAAGTGGGTACATGCCTCAACGATGTCGAGCAACCCATTGGTCAAGACATGACCGATGTGCCATTGGTGCCCTGCGATGAGCCGCACGAATCAGAAGTCTTTGCGGAAATACTGCTGAATGACGAATCATTCCCCGGAATTGACGCGATTACCGAAGCTGCCAGTACAGGCTGTCTGGAAGAGTTTTCTCGCTTTATCGGAGTGGACTACCAGAACTCAACGCTTAGTTTCCACTACTACTACCCCACGGAAACAAGCTGGAGTGTGGGCGACCGCTCAATCTTCTGTGTTGGCTTTGAGCCAGGTGCTCTTACTACGGGCACACTCGCTGATTCCAAGCGCTAAACACTCCGGGGAACGATTCCTCGCACAGCATCTGCGGTAACGGGAATTGGGTCACTGATCTCTCCGACGAATTCTCCGTTTTCGAAGTTCCTAAAGCCCAGCAGGTTCCACTTTCCATCGGGCCCCTGGATCAAACGCCCCGCATAGACAAGATCCTGCTCAAAGGCATGGGCATTGGTGAAGTCCAAATCAGACAGATCGGCATTACACACCACCGAGTAGGTGGCATCGCGCTGACCGAAGGCTTCTTGGCGCGAAGAAGACAGCTCCCTCCAACCACAACAGAAGAGAACAATGGGGATTCCATCGACAATCTCGAATTGGAGAACCTCGAGCTGTCCGAAGCCTTGCCCCGGCGCAGAGAGGGGTTCTTTCACCGTCCAGTTGACGAGATCATCAGATACTGCGTGACCGGCAACTCCACGTGTGCGCGGGTCTCCTTCGTTGGCACGGGCCGTTATGAGCATGTGCCACTGGTCGCTTCCTGGCATGCGAAATACCCACGGGTCGCGCCAGGCCTGGTCGTGCCACAGGTCAGTGTCGAGAAGCTCGTACCAGGTGGGGTCTGCTTCCACGAGGGGCTCTGTACCGAGCTTCTCCCAGGTGATGAGGTCTTTGGATGTCGCCGCGCCAACGCGCTGGATGAGCCCGCCGTCTTCCCGAGACGAGCCGGTGTAGAACATCCACCAGGTTCCATCGTCTGCTCTGATGACCGAACCCGTCCAGGTCGTCCAGGAGTCAAAGGCTGGTTGATCACTGGGCGATAGGGCGTCGGAAAGCATCTCCCAGTTCACGAGGTCCTTGGAGATGGCGTGGCCAACGATGGGACTTCGGTGTCGAAGCTCAGGGTCACCCAGCGACCGATCGGCTGACAGGAAGAAGGCGTGGCATACATCGCCGTCCCACACGTACCAGGAATCCCAAATCCAGCGCTTATCTAAGCGAATCGCCACTTACTGCTCCATCTTTCTAGTCTCGTTTGCCATCAGCAGAGCTCCGGGTCCCACCCGGGCGTGTGAGGCGGCTACTACTTAACGGCTCCCGCGGACACTCCAGAAATAATCTGGCGCTGCAGGATGAAGTAGAAGATCACAATGGGGATCATCGACATCACCAGAGCTGCCATCGCCAATCCATAATCGGAGGTGTACTGGCCGTAGAAGACGTAAGTCCGCAGTGGGAGCGTTCTCGATTCTTCTCTCAACACGAGGTTCGGCAACAAGAAGTCGTTCCAGATCCACAATCCATTGATGATGGCAACGGTGGCCGTGACCGGACCCAGCATCGGGAAAATGACTCGCCAGAACGTCCGCCAGGAATTTGCGCCGTCAATTGAGGCCGCTTCGTCGAGCTCCACCGGGATGTTCTTGATGAAGCCGTGGTAGAGGAATGTGGACATAGCCACACCGAAGCCAACGTAAAAGAACATCAGCCAAAATCTGCTGTTGAGCATGTTGAGGTTTCCAAAGAAGCCCACGAACGGCACCATCAATGCCTGGAACGGCACAATCATAGATGTCACCAAAATAAGGAAGATTCCCGACGCTGTCTTGGTTTTTGACCGTGCCAAATAGTAGGCAAGCATCGACGAGGTCAGAATTAGCGCCACCAGCGAGGAGGTCGTCACGATGATGGAGTTTCCCAGCGCCTGCCAGTACTCCATCCTGTCTGCTGCTTCGGTGAAGTTCTCCCACAAGAACGCCTCAGGCCACTTCAGTGGCTCCGCACGCACCTCTCGTCGCGCCTTAAGGGAGTTCAGCAGCACGAGAATGAACGGGAACGCATACATGACGGCAAATACGGCGCCAATCGCGAACCAGAATCGAAGTATCAATTTGCCGGATTTCATCGCTGCACCTCGAATCTCTTCGTGATCACGACTTGTGTGAGCGCCGCTGCAGTAATGATCAAGAACATGATTACCGCTTGGGATTGTCCAGTCGCAAAGTTTCCGTAGTTAAACGCCTCTTGGAACACATGCAGCGACACCAACTCAGTTGTCCGGTAGGGCCCTCCACCATTCAGCGACACGTTGACGTCGTAGGCCATGAAGGCGTTTCGGATCGTCAGGAACATGGAGATGGTGAAGGCCTGAGCCATCAGAGGAAGCTTGATCGATACCAGGGTGCGCAGGCCTGTCGCGCCATCTACTAAGGCCGCCTCAAGGACATCCTTTTCGATGCTCATTAGACCCGTGACATAGATGATCATCATGTAGCCCGACATCTGCCAGACCGTCACAACCACTAGCGCCCAGAAGGATGTCTCTGTGCTCAGCAGCCAGTTTTCCTTAAAGAAGGGGAGATTGAGATTGTCAGAAATTGTGGGGAATGCGGCTCCAAAGAGGAACTGCCAAATCATTCCCAGAATCACGCCACCGATGAGGTTTGGCACAAAGAACATGGTGCGAAGAACATTGACACCCTTCAGCGGCATGGTGACCAAGAGGGCGAGCCCAAAACCCACCAAGTTGACCAAGATCAAACATGCGATCACATAGGCGAAGGTAACGCCGAGGGAACTCCAGAACTTTTCGTCCTGGAAAGACGTGAGGTAGTTGTCGAAGCCGACGAATTCAGTGGCGTCGAATCCATCCCAGTTGGTGAACGTGTAGTACACACCGCGGAAGAACGGGACCACGAGAACAAAAACAAAAACGAGAAGAGGGAACGCTGCGAAAATTCCGAAGCGACGAAGCTCTTCTCGTCTGGCAAACAATTGCGTCTTCTTTGACACTGATCGACCTCTTTAAGTGTTGTGGTTCCCTCCCTGGAGATTATCTCTCCAGGGAGGGAACCATCAAGGTGTTGCTCTTAGCTTTCGCTAAAGGCGATTACTACTGCATCCAGGCGTCTTGCAGCTCAGCTGCGAGACCTGCGCGGTCAATCTGACCGTCGTAGTACTTCTGCATAGAAGCGCCGTAGATGTTCTGCAGACCTGCAGGGTAGTTGCTGAATACCCACTGGAGAGTCTTTCCAGCGTTTACGTACTCGGAGATTTCATTTGCCATGTAAGTGGCAGGTGCAACCTCGAAGCCGGAGTAAACAGGGATGAAGTTCATGCCGCCCTCTTCAACAGGACCGGCCCAACGAGCCTGTCCCTCAGGGGTGGTGATGAACCAAGAGAGGAACGCAATAGCACCAGCGCGCTCTTCTTCGGTCGACTGCTCTTCATCGATCATGAAGTAACCGGGGACACCCACCGAAATGGAGTCGTTTCCATAGGTGGAAGCGTCATCGGTGGTAGGTACTGGCATTACGCCGTACTGGTTGTCAGGACCTTCAAGGAGAAGGTTGGGCTCTGCCCAGTTACCCATGAACCAGAATCCAACTTCACCATCGGCGAGGTTGTACATACCGGTGTCGTAGTCCTCGTCAGCGATCGAAGCGCTGTCGATTGAGTACTCCTTGAACAGGTCCATGGTGTCGAGCCAGTTGTTGAACTGGTCGTCAGCAATGAGGTCCTTGGTTCCAGCAGCGAGCTCGTCGAGAACGGCGAGACGTGCAGCACGGTCGTCAGACACGGTTGCAGCGTAGATGTTGGTGAAGTGAGCACCAAGCGACCACCACAGTCCGGAGAAGTGGATAGCGGAGCGGCCAGTTGCCTCAACAGCCTGGAAGGCTGCCTCGAGGTCGCTACGGGTCTTGATGGTGCTGGGGTCTACACCAGCTTCGTCGAGAACGGTCTTGTTGTAGAGCAGACCGAAAGCCTCAGCGGTCGAAGGAATACCTACGATGCGGCCATCAATGGTGGCGAAGTCGAGGGTTCCAGGAGCTGCGAGACCTGCAAGCTCAGTTCCGGTCCAGTCCATGACGCGTGATGCCATGTCAGGAACTTCCATGTTGGTGTAAGAGAGAACAGGAGCTTCGCCTGCTTCGTACATGGGGGTGATGTCACCGAGGTAGGTTCCGCCTTCAGCGGTCTCGATGATCTTTACCTCTACACAGTCAGAGTTGGTGCTGTTGTATTCGTCAACAGCTGCAGTGAACTCTTCCTTGATCTCGGGCTTGATGGTGCCGAGCATGGTCACCTCGGTTGGGGTCGAGCACGACTCAGCAGCGGCGTCTCCCGCTCCAGCGTCAGCCGATCCAGCGTCGGTGGCTGCAGATGCACAACCGCTCAGGACCAGAGCTGCGGCAGCAGCGAGGCCTGCGAATGCGGATGCACGATGACTCAAAGTAGCCATTGAGTGTTTCCTTTCAAATAGGTAAAGGGGCACGAATGCCCCTTGAAGCAGCATTGCTGTCGAGTAGGTTAGCATTTCCTACAACCGGTTCCACAAGTGGATTGCATCACTGTTTGATAACGAATGGAATCGGTTGCATAACTTCTCCCTAAGACGTACCCAAGGAGCGACGTGGCTCAGCACACATTTTTGGCAGGATCAGACGACTGGTGGCGCACAGCTGTCGTGTATCAGGTGTATCCACGCTCGTTCAAGGACGGCAACGGGGACGGCATTGGTGACTTCTCCGGAATCATCGGAAAAGCCGACTACCTGAAGTCCTTAGGCGTAGATGCCATCTGGATGTCGCCGTTTTACCCTTCCGAACTCGCCGATGGCGGCTACGACGTAGCCGACTACCGCGATATCGACCCGCGCATAGGAAGCCTCGACCAGTTTGATGAACTCATCAACGAGTATCACTCGCGTGGCATCCGCGTCATTGTGGACATTGTCCCCAACCACTCGTCAGACCAGCACCCCTGGTTCCAAGAGGCGCTGGAGGCTGGCCCGGGCTCGGCCGCGCGTGAGCGCTACATCTTCCGAGAAGGTCGCGGTGAAAACGGCGAGCTTCCACCCTCGGACCTCACCAGCCACTTCAGCCCACTGGCTTGGACGAGGGTTCCAGACGGGCAGTGGTACCTGCACCTATTCGCGAAAGAACAACCCGATTTCAACTGGGACAACCCCGAGGTTCGCGAAGACTTCAAGAAAACCATTCGCTTTTGGTGTGAGCGAGGTGTCGATGGCTTCCGCGTCGATGTCGCACACGCTCTTGCCAAAGACTTGAACCCGCTTCCCAGCCACAAGCATTTTGGAATCGATGCGATTCCCGATGACGGTTCGGACGCCCTGTTCGACCGTGACGAGGTCCACGAAATCTATGCCGAATGGCGCAAGATTTTCAACGAGTACTCCCCCGCTCGAATCGCGGTCGCTGAAGCCTGGGTTCCTCACGTGAGGAAGTTCGGTTACGTCTCGAAGACGAGCCTCGGTCAGATCTTTAACTTTGATATTGCCCTGGCCCAATGGGGCGCCGATACCTACAAAAAGGTCATCGACGACAACATCGCCTTCGACAAAGAGTCGGGAAACTCATCCACGTGGGTGTTTTCCAACCACGACGTGATCCGTCACGCAACCCGTTTCGCCTTCCCCCCGGGAACGGACGACAACGAGTGGTACGGCAAGAACAGGTTTGACCCCCAGCTTGATCTCGAACTTGGCCTCAACCGAGCCAAAGCGGGAACGATGCTTATTCTCGGGCTACCAGGATCGACATACATCTACCAGGGTGAAGAGCTCGGTCTTCCTGAAGTTCTCGACATCCCCGATGAAGATATGCAAGACCCCGCCTGGGAGCGCTACAACCACGAGATGAAGTCTCGGGATGGGTGCCGCGTTCCACTGCCTTGGACTCGTGGGGGAAGCTCGTTTGGCTTTGGCACTAACGGTTCGCACCTTCCCCAGCCGAGCTGGTTCGGTGACTATTCGGTGGAAGCCGAAGACGGCGATCCGGAGTCAACCCTGACGATGTATCGCGCAGCACTGGCGCTTCGCCGAGAGCTCAACTCTGGTGACAGTATGAAATGGGTCGACAGCCCCGCCAACACTCTTCACGTAGACCGTGGAAACGGATGGCACATTGTGACCAACTTTGGCCAAGAGCCCATCGCGATGCCCGCCGGAGAGCTGGTGCTCTGCTCGGCAGAGTGCGATGGTGGCATGCTCCCTGGCAACGCGACTGCGTGGCTCAAGGCCTAACACATGGTGGAGATGGGGGGAATTGAACCCCCGTCCACTGCTTACAAACGGAGTCTTCTACGGGCGTAGCGTGTGTAAGACGTGTATCTCGACCCCGTTCATACAGCACACGCACCGTGAACGACAGGCCCAGTACTAGTTAAAAGTCCCTAGTAGCGCTAATACCTCACTACTAAGCAAGCCTTCTTAATGACGCCAGGATCCACACTGAAGGCTCGTGTGGTCTGACGGACTTCGGGCTCGCTAGCGCTTAGGCTGCGAGGGCGAAGTCGGCGCGCTTTGTATTGGCACCTATTGGTTTACAGGGGGCGTTTACGAGACAACCCTGCATTCTCGACCCGCTTCTCTCCGAATCACAAGCAATGTCGAAACCGATCATCCCCGTAATTTGGATGTTCTAGAAGCTAGAAATCATCCCTATTGAGTTGTCAAGCTGACCGAGGCCAGCCCTCCATTCTACACCGCCTGGAATCTGGGCGAAAGGGGGCGAAAAATTCCTACTCGCCGCGATTTTTCTGACGCATCGCGCGCTCGGCCTCGCGCGTGTCTTGCTTTTCGCGAAGGGTCTGACGTTTGTCGTACTCGCGCTTTCCTTTGGCAAGCGCTAACTCCACCTTCGCCCGTCCATCAAGGAAATAAAGCTTCAGGGGCACCAAGGTGTATCCGCCTTGGTGGACTTGACCGGCGAGCTTATTGATCTCGGACTTGTGAAGCAGGAGCTTTCGCTTCCTCCGCGGAGGGTGATTCGTCCACGTGCCCTGGCCGTATTCAGGAATGTGGACAGCCTCCAACCACGCCTCGCCGCCCTGGATGGTGGCGTAGCCATCGACAAGAGAGGCTCGCCCCTGGCGGAGAGCTTTCACTTCGGTTCCCGACAAGACGAGGCCCGCCTCGATGGTGTCTTCAATGAGGTAGTCGTGCCTGGCTTTTCGATTAGTCGCTACGACTTTTTCGCCTTGTTCTTTTGGCACAACACACCTCCTTCGAATTACGGTCGGACCAAAAATTGTTCCCCTCGAAGGTAGCGCCTAAAGCGCACGGTAGTGTCCAGCTACTCACCTAGACTCATCCCACAATGAATATTGCCCGCGGCCTGAGCCTGCCTCCCTCCCCCGGTAAGAAGGTCGCCGCAATCGCGATTCCTGTCGGACTCGAGTTCGTATTGATCCTTGGCCTTGGCCTGGTCAACCAGATCGTGGTAGGCGGTTTGGGCGAAACAGCAGTAGCCGCAGTGGGCTTTGCCAATGCCATCAACTTGGTGCCGATGTTTGCCTTAAACGCCATCGGTGTGGCCGCGGGAGTGGTGGTAGCCCGCGCCTACGGTGGCGGACATAAGAAACTCGTGAATACGTCTATTTCGGCGGCGCTTATCCTCGCCGGAGGTTTGGCGTTTATCGTCAGCATCCCGTTCCTCGTATTCCCCCACGGAATCCTGGAGCTTGCTGGGGCCTCAACAACCGTGATCGCAGAGGGAAGCACCTACCTGGCGCTGATTATCGTGGCGCTGCCAGCCGTCACGATTGGCCAGGTTCTCGGTGGAGTCCTCCGATCCGTTGACCACCCGAAAAGCCCAATGGTTGCCACCATCATCAGCGTGGTTGTCAACACTCCCCTCGCAATCATCTTTGTCTTTGGCTGGGGCCCGATCCCCGCCTACGGAGTGGTCGGCGCTGGAATAGCGACCCTGGTAAGCCACATCGTCAAAGCCGCGATCTTGCTTTTTCAGACTTACTTTCTCTTCAACATTGCCGACTGGGATATGCCGCGCGGTGCACAGTGGGGTCGAATCCTGAGGCCCATCCTCACGCTCGCCTTTCCGTTGGCGCTCACGAGCTTGGCCTGGACAATGGGTAACTTCTTCTACAACGTCGTCGTCCAGCAGCTTGGTGACGGGCCGCTTGCAGCAGTCCAAATCGTCGGCTCAATGGCGGGCGTATTTGTCGTCAGCAGCTTGGGCCTCAACAGCGCCATCACCGTGTTGGTGGGCCAATCTGTGGGGCAAGAAGACACGAAACTCGGCACCCAGTGGATTAGATACATCCTGCGCCTCGGTATCGGAACCTCGCTGTTCTTTGGAAGCCTGTTTGCCCTCTCGTCGCTCACGATTCCCTGGCTTTATCCCGAGATTCCCACCGAGGTGGTCCGCTACGCCCAAATTGGAGTGCTGATTTCTGCTGCAATGCAGCCGATCATCGTGCGAATGTTGCTCTGGGCCGCCGTCTTACCCAGCGGCAACGACACCAACGGCATCATCATCGGCGACGTGGCAGGGCCGTTCCTATTTGGTTTGCCCATCACGATCCTGTTGGGTTTTTTCACCCCTCTTGGAGTAATTGGAGCGTTCATCGGCCGAGCGTGTGAAGACACCGCTAAGTGGATCATCTTTGGCTACCGATCAAAACGAGTCGACTGGGACGCGGTGGTGGCCAAACACGTCGAATCCGTTGCCTTGATCGGAGACCCTCGAACGGGACCAATTAACATCGCAGACGACCTGGGCCTTGAGCTACCCCTCGACGACGAGAAGAACTAGACGCGCAGGTAGCGACTAATCGACGCCCAGGACGCAAGCGCAGCCAACACCACTCCGGTGCCAATTAAGACAGGCATTGCCTGGTAAGCCTGGTCGTAGCCGATAAATACCGTGGTCGGAAGAGCCTCGACGAGGTAGCCGCGTACGAAGTAATGGACAATCGCCCACACGGCGCCACTTGCCAATACCGCTCCAGCCAGGGCCGCCACGATTCCCTCCAAAATGAAGGGTGTTTGGATAAAGCGGTTCGATGCACCCACCAGGCGCATAATTCCAAGCTCGCGCCGCCTCGAGAAGGCACTCAAACGAATAGTTGTAGAGATCAACAGCGCGGCAGCTACCAACATCAATCCCGCGACCGCCATCGCGGTCAAGCTACCGGCGTTGAGCAGAGCAAAGATTTGATCGAGGTAGCTTCGCTGATCGACCACGCTCTCCACACCCGAGATGCCAGCCATTGCTTCAAAAATCAGGTCGGTTTGGGTGGGGTCAACAAGGCTCACCCAGAAGGTTTCTGGCAGGAACTCGGGGCTCACCAAGTCCACGACGGCAGATCCCGCAAACTGTTCTTGGAAGTTCGCGTATGCCATTTCACGGTCTTCAAACTCGTAGCGCTGGATGTAGGGAGACAACGCCGGGGAGTTTAATTGAGACTCCACTGTTTCAATCTGATCCGCGGTGGCCGCCTGCTGGTCACACCCGCCCAACGTCGAATAGTCCGTGCAGAGATAGACCGCAACCTGTGCTCGATCAAACCAGTAAGAGCGCATCTGCTGAATCTGGGCCTGCAGTAACACGGCTGTGCCCACAAAGGTGAGCGAAATAAAGGTCACCAAGATGATGGAGACCACCATCGAGGCGTTTCGTGAAAGGCCGGTGGCGACTTCGCGGAGGATGAACCCCAGTCTCACGCCCGAAGCTCCCAGGGGAACGAGGAGGGAACTTCATCGGGGTCTACCGAGGCGTCGGCGTTCTTATTGATAGGCGTGGGCTTGTCATCGCTTTGCACTGGAGTGGGCGCAGTGTCCATCTCACCTAGAGGGATAGCGCTGGTTTGGTATCCACCCTGGCGCTCATCGCGGACGATTCGACCCTGGGAAATCTCGATCACACGACGCTGCATCTGGTTCACGATTCCCGCGTCGTGGGTGGCCATCAAGACAGTGGTTCCTGAGGCATTGATACGCGAGAGAACGTTCATGATGCCCGCGCTGGTAGCAGGGTCCAAGTTTCCGGTTGGCTCATCGGCCAACATGATGGCGGGC
>Ga0255756_1006325_pt1 | contig 10676 bp, 9 predicted proteins | sample 011ome_20_FD_179956 | JGI IMG/M metagenome (GOLD analysis project Ga0255756, IMG submission 179956) | Coastal salt marsh microbial communities from the Groves Creek Marsh, Skidaway Island, Georgia - 011509CT metaG (version 2) | ecosystem: Environmental > Aquatic > Marine > Intertidal zone > Salt...
TCGTGACTGGCGGTGATATCGAGAAAGGTAATCTCGTCAGCGCCCGCCTCGTTATAGCGGCGGGCAATCTCTACCGGGTCTCCAGCATCACGGATGCCGACGAAATTCACGCCCTTAACAACACGACCTTGGTCGACATCGAGGCAAGGAATAATGCGCTTGGCCAGTGGCATTAACCGACACTCAAAAAAGCGTCAACCATCGACTGCGCCGCACCGAGGTCCAGCGCGCCTTCATAAATGGCGCGCCCGGTAATGGCACCACAAATGCCTGCCGACGCGTGCACCATGAGCTGCCTGACATCGTCGAGGTCGCTGATACCGCCCGAGGCAATCACCGGTAACCCAGCCTGCTGCGCCAGCGCCACCGTGGACTCGACGTTAACGCCCTGCATCATGCCGTCCCGGTCGATGTCGGTATAGACCACGGCGTGAACGCCGACGTCCGCGAAGCGTTTGGCGAGATCAGTGGCTTCCAGTTCGCTCTCGCTGGCCCAACCCTCTACAGCAACACGCCCACCGCGCGCATCGATACCAACAATAATATGGCCGGGAAATGCGGCGCAGGCCTCGCGCACAAAATCGGGATTTTTGGCGGCCATGGTGCCGATGATCGCGTAGCAGACCCCCGCCTCGAGATAGCGACCAATGGTGTCGAGACTGCGGATACCCCCGCCAATTTGAATCGGCAAATCGGGAAGCGCGCTGGAGATCTGCTCGATAATGCCGGCGTTGACCGGCTTTCCGGCAAATGCGCCATCGAGATCGACGATGTGCAAGCGCCGCGCCCCTTCCCCGTGCCAGCGCGCAGCCATCGCGACGGGATCGTCGGAGAACACGGTACTGTCGGCCATATCTCCCTGGCGTAGCCGCACGCACTGACCTTCTTTGAGGTCGATGGCAGGTATTACGAGCATGTGCCGTCCCACGTTAGAAAGTTTTTGAGCAGTTGCAGCCCGGCCTGATGGCTTTTTTCCGGATGAAACTGCGTCGCGAACAAATTATCCCTCGCAATGGCCGCACAGCCAGTCAACCCATATTCAAAATGCGCAGCCCTGACATCCGGGTCATGGGGCACGACGTGATAACTGTGCACAAAATAGAACCGAGCCCCCGGATCAATGCCCTGCCACAACGGATGCGCGCCGGTCGGCGTTACGCTATTCCAGCCCATGTGAGGGACTTTAAGCCGCTCGCCGTGGGCATCGCGGTGGTGCTCTCCAAAAAACACCACCTCACCCGGAATGATATCGAGACAGGCAACGCCCCCGTTCTCTTCGGAACGGGTCATCAGCGCCTGCATACCGACACAAATTGCGAGCACCGGTTTTTTATCGACCCTGAGCGCCTGATCGAGTAGCGCGTCGCAACCGAGGTCGCGGATTGCCCTCATGCAGTCGCGTATGCCACCGACCCCGGGGAAAATAACGCGGTCTGCGGCGCGGATGGCGTCGTGGTCATGACCCACGATCACCTCGGCAGCCCCAACGTGCTCCATGGCGCTTGCCACCGAGTGCAAATTGCCCATGCCGTAGTCGATCACGGCAACCCGCTGGGTCACGACCTACAACACCCCTTTGGTAGAGGGGCTGACACCCTGCTGGCCTGCATCGTGCCCCACTGCCATGCGCAGGGCCCGACCAAACGCCTTAAATACGGTCTCCGCCTGGTGGTGAGCGTTGTGTCCACGAAGGTTATCGATGTGCAGGGTGACCTTGGCGTGATTCACAAACCCCTGAAAAAACTCGACCACCAGATCCACGTCGAACTCGCCGACCTTGGCGCGCGTAAAGGGCACATGAAACTCGAGCCCGGGCCGGCCGCTACAGTCGATCACCACCCGCGAGAGCGCCTCATCGAGGGGGACGTAAGCGTGGCCGTAACGCACGATGCCCCGCTTGTCGCCAATCGCTTCATGAAAAGCCTGCCCCAGCGTGATGCCGATATCCTCCACCGTGTGGTGTGCATCAATGTGCAGATCGCCTTTGGCGACAATGTCGAGGTCAACCTGACCATGGCGTGCAATCTGATCGAGCATGTGCTCAAGAAAAGGCAAACCCGTATCGAGGCTGCACTGACCCGTGCCATCAAGACACAACGTCGCAGTGATCTGTGTCTCGAGTGTCTCGCGGCTGATCGTTGCCTTGCGAACACCTGTCTCCTGCTGACTCATGCTATTTCTCCGGGGTCGCGGTTATCCCGCGCGTCGGGCGCTACACTAGGGGCGCCATTGTATAGAAAGAGCCCCCGTACTTCATTGCGAAGCTTTACCACTTCATGACGAATCAGGAATCCATCGCAAGACCGCTACTTGACTGGTTTGACCACCACGGTCGCAAAGACCTGCCCTGGCAGCGCGACAAAACGCCCTATCGGGTGTGGGTGTCAGAGATCATGCTGCAGCAGACGCAAGTCGCCACGGTGATACCCTTCTATGAGCGCTTTATGGCGGCCTTTCCGACAGTCGCAGACCTGGCAACCGCACCAGAGGATCAGGTGCTGCATCTTTGGACCGGGTTGGGATATTACGCGCGCGCACGAAACTTACATCGCTGCGCGCAGCGGATATGCGCTGAGCACGGTGGTGAATTCCCGAGTGACCTCCCGGGCCTGATGGCACTGCCCGGTATTGGTCGGTCTACAGCCGGCGCGATTCTATCCCTGGCCATGGACGCGCGGGCACCGATTTTGGACGGGAACGTCAAACGCGTGTTGGCCCGATACCACGCCGTAGAGGGCTGGCCCGGGCGCAGTTCGGTCAGCGACCGGCTCTGGGCCTATGCGGAACAGCACACCCCCAAACGGCGGGTCGCGGACTACACGCAAGCGATTATGGATTTGGGCGCCACCTGTTGTACGCGGACCCGACCTGCCTGTGTCAGGTGCCCGCTCCATCAAAATTGTGAAGCTGCACGAACGGGCCTTCAGGGCGCTTTTCCGGGAAAGAAACCGGCGAAGTCGTTGCCACTCCGGCACAAGTGGTACACGGTGGTCACCCACCCGGCGAATAAGGTTCTCCTGCAACGGCGTCCCTCTAAGGGGATCTGGGGCGGCCTGTGGGCTCCCCCCGAATTCGACAGTCGGGCTGAGGCCACCGCGTGGATTACCCACGTGCTCGGCATCACTACTGATCAGTGCTACGACGGCGCAGCCTTCCGGCACACTTTCACCCATTTCAAACTGGAAGCAGTCCCCGTGAGAACGGAGTACCCGGCAAACCATGCTGATCCAAGCACCGTAGAAGTTGACGCTGAGGACCTCCAGTGGTTCAGTTTGCACCCCCCGCCGTCCGTCGGGCTGCCGGCACCCATTGTCAGGCTGCTTGAGAGGCTGGGAAAAGATGCAGAAATCAAGGAGTAAAAGATGGCTAGGACGGTAACATGCCGGCGCTACGGTGAGGCGCTAGAGGGGCTTGACCGGCCGCCGCTGCCAGGGCCGAAGGGCCAGGATATTTTTGATCACGTATCGAAAAAAGCCTGGCTCGAGTGGCAAGGCCACCAAACGATGCTGATCAATGAGAAACACCTGAGCCTGATGGATCCGGAGGCGAGAAAGTATCTTATGGGCGAGATGGATAAGTTTCTCGCCGGGGAAGACTTTGACCGGGCCGAGGGCTACGTTCCCCCGTCCGAGTGAGGTATCCAAAACTCATGTTGTCATTACCTTGCCACGGCACACATCCCGACATAACGCTACATATTAGGTTAGGTGGGGCCACCGATGAATAAGCGCCCTTGGATCCTCACTGGCATCGTCTGCGTGTCGGTGGCAGCCGCGTTGTCCGGCATTAAGTTTTTACAGATTTCCAAAGCCATGGCGTTTATGGAGAGCTTTCCGCCGCCCTCGGAATCGATCACGGTTACGGCGGTGCGCGCCGACGTTTGGGAGCCCACACGACTACTGAGCGGCACTGTACGCTCGCCCGAATACTTGGTGATTTCTGCGGAGATGGCCGGACGCGTGGTCGACTTGCCCTACCAAAGCGGCGACGTCGTTCCCGAGGGCGAACCCATACTGGTTTTGTTTGACGACGACCTTGAAGCACAGCGCGCCGCGCTCCAAGCCGACCTTTCATTGGTGGATACACAGCTTCGGCGCAATCGCACGCTGGAGGCGGATTCGCTGGTCTCACAAGACCAGCTGGACGTCCTCAAGGCGAGAAGTTTGTCCCTTACAGCGCAAATTGCAGTGCTTGATGCCCGGCTCAGTCGCATGACCGTGCGCGCACCCTTTAGAGGCTCACTCGGCATTTATGCCCAACGCCTGGGCGATTTGATGCGCTTTGGTGAAGTATTAACGACGCTAACGGGCCTGAGCCCGCGACGATGGATTGACTTCAAAGTGCCGCAAGGCTTGACCGAGCTCCATGTCGGCGACCGCGTACAAATCCGTAGCATCGCCGGGGTGGTCATCGGTGAGGCCGGCGTTATCGCAGTGTCAGATGCCTTCTCTGAAGGCACCCGCACTTACGATGTGCGCGCCCAACTCGAGGCGGGCGAACTCAAGCATGGCGCTCTTGTGCAGGTGGCTGTTGCCACCGGGCCGAGTGAACGCCTGGTGTCGGTGCCCGCGCGCAGTGTGCGCTGGGACCCTGAAGGCGCGCATACCTTTGTCGTTGTGGAGTCCGATACAGGGGACCACTTGCCCCACCGCGCGGCACTTAAACGGGTCGAAGTGCGGGGCGAAAAGGACAACCGCTTTTTTATCCGCGGTGATTTGCAGGACGGCGACCAAGTCGCCGATCAGGGTGCCTTTAAATTGAAAGACGGCATTCTGGTGAACATCCAGTCAGTGGCAACACGCGGATGACAGATCTCACGCAACGTCCTCGCTGGACCGATATCTTTATCCAGCGGCCAGTGGTAGCGATCGTTCTTTGCATTGGCCTTTTGCTGGTGGGCTTTCGCTCCGCCGTCAATCTACCGGTCATTTCGTTTCCCGTAATCGAGAGCTCTTCCATTGCCATTGTCACTGCCTACCCTGGCGCCAGCGCTGATACGGTTCAAGGTTTTGTCACCGAGCCCATCGAGCGGGTGGCCAGCAGTGTTCCCGGTCTCGACTTCGTTGAGTCGGTCACCACCGCGGGCACCAGCACTGTAACCTTATGGTTACGGCTCAATCAGGACACGACCAAGGTGCTCGCCGAGCTGTCCACACGATTGAGCCAGATTCGCTTTGAACTCCCCGAGGGCACCGAGGATCCCTCCATAGAGATCAGCCGGGCTGATACCCCCTATGCCAGCTTTTATCTCGGGGTTCTGATCCCGCCAACCCGCACTTATGCAGAGGTCAGCGACATCATCCAGCGAGAGATCCTGCCCCGCCTCTCGGCAATACCTGATGTGCAGCGTGCGATGAATTACGGCCTGCCGCAGGCCATGCGCATCTGGCTCAACCCTTGGCGAATGAGCGCATTGAATGTCGACACCGATGACGTCTACGCCACACTCCGGCGCAACAACGTGATCGGCACCTTTGGACAGGCAGAAAGCGCCTCGCAGCGGATCAACCTGCAGACCAACAGCGAAGCGAAGTCGCCCGAGGACTTTGCCAATATGTTGGTTCGGCAGGAGGCTGGCGTAGAGATCCGTCTCGGTGACGTCGCTACCGTAGAAGTGGGAACGATGGAGATTTCCCGGATTGCCAGGTACAACCAGGACCGCGTGGTTTTCATCCCGGTTTATCCCGAACCGGGCACAAGCGAAATTGAAGTTGGCGACCGCGTTTATGAAGCAGTCGAACAGATCAATGCCGCTTTACCGGCTGATCTGGAATTAACGATTCCCTTCGACAACTCCCGTTACATGCGCGAGGCGGTCAGAGAAATCTTCCTGACACTTGGCGAGACGGTCTTTCTCGTAGGGCTTGTGGTCGTGGCGTTGATGGGATCAATGCGCAGCGCCTTGGTGCCTCTTCTTACCATTCCGATCTCGATTCTGGGGGCCACCGCCGCCATGTCCCTCATGGGATTTTCGCTCAACCTACTCACCATACTCGCGGTGGTGCTGTCAGTCGGCTTGGTGGTAGATGACGCGATCGTCGTGGTAGAGAACGTAGCGCGGCATTTGCGCGATGGCATGTCTAGGAGGGAAGCGGCACTGGCTTCCTCGCGACGGTTGCTGTCACCGATCATTGCCATGACGATTACTCTGGGGGTTGTTTATGCACCCATCGGATTCCTGTCGGGTTTATCCGGCGTACTCTTTCGAGAATTTGCGTTCACACTGGCCGTCGCGGTACTAATCTCTGGTTTTGTGGCCATGACGCTGTCCCCCATCATGAGCGCATGGGTGTGCCCCGACAAAGGGCATGAAACCCGAATGAGTCGTTGGGTAAACCGTCGCTTTGAAATCATCTCTGGCCGTTACGGCAAGCTGGTCGACTTCTCGCTACGATGGCGCTATCAACTCATTGTGGCAGGCCTGTTCTTCACCTTACTTATCCCGCCTCTATATCTCTTCTCGCTCAAAGAATTAGCGCCCGTAGAAGATCAAAGCGCCATCAATTTAGTGGTGGATGCGGCGCCAGAATCCGCCATCGAGGAAACCCTTCAGGGTTTTGTGGACGCGGTAACGGTCTTGCTCCAGCGACCCGAGACGACCTATATCTGGCAAGCCATGAGCGCCGCTGGGGGTTATGGTGGTCACGAATTTGTCCCTCCAGACCAGAGAGACAAGAGCACCCAAATGATGCTTCCCGAGATCCGCAACGAGCTGGCGGAAGTCGCCTCGGTGCGAGCCTTTCCGGCGACCAATCCGGCACTGCCAACCGCGGGTCGGTTCGACGTAGAGGTGGTGGTGACGGCGTCTGACAGCGCGGAACAAATGCGGCCCTATGCATTGGCACTGGTAGAAAAAGCCCAGCGGTCAGGGCTGTTTCTGTATTTTGATACCAGCTTAAAACTCGACCTGCTGTCGGTCGAGTATCAGCTGGACAAAGATCGACTCGCAGATTTGGGCATGACCCTCAACGATGTCACCTCCCAGATGGGCCTGTTTGTGTCCGAGGGGTACGTCACGCGCTACGATGAACGCGGACGCGCCTACCGCGTTATTCCCATGCTGGAGCGCGCACTTAAAGTCTCTCCCGAAGCGCTGCTCGACACCCCCATCACGCTGCCCTCGGGTGGGCAGGTACCCTTTGGGACGTTTGCGACACTCGAACGGCGCACCGAACCGCGTGCACTGACCCGATTCCAGCAAAAAAACAGCTTCCAGCTTTTCGGCGGCATTATTCCCGGTTACACCAAAGAACAGGCGTTAAGTCGAATAGAAGCGCTGGCGCAAGAGGTGCTCCCTCCCGGCTATGTGCTCGATTACATCGGGGAGTCTCGGGAAATCCGACGCGAGGGCAATACCATGGTTGGCGTTCTGGGTGCTTCGCTGATCATGGTGTTTCTGGTGCTCGCCCTGCAGTTCGACAGCTTCAGGGATCCCTTAATCATCCTGCTGGGATCCGCGCCGCTCGCCCTCTTCGCCGCGATGGTGATCACCTTCACCGGTTTCACCACGATCAATATTTATTCTCAGGTCGGCTTGATTACCCTCGTCGGGCTGATTTCCAAAAACGCCATCCTGATTGTCGAATTTGCCAATCAGGCGCAGTTGGAGGGACTGAATAAGCTCGACGCTATCAGGGCTGCATCTATGAGCCGACTGAGGCCCGTATTGATGACCACGGGCGCGACGGTGCTGGGCCACTTTCCGCTGGTGCTGGTGGAAGGCGCCGGGGCGATGGCGCGCAACAGCATCGGCTTTATTCTGGTGATTGGTATGGCGATCGGTACGCTGTTCACGCTGTTGCTACTCCCCGCGATTTATGCTCTGTTGGCATCTGAGCATCACGATAGCGAGACACTGGATGCGGATGAGCTGGCCAACTCGGCCGAGCGCGTGGCGTCTGCATGACAACCTTACTTGACGCATGGTGAAGGCACGGGTTTAATACGCGGCCTTCGCGGCGTAAGCCCTTTTATTGCCCAGGTAGCTCAGTCGGTAGAGCAGTGGATTGAAAATCCTCGTGTCGGTGGTTCGATTCCGCCCCTGGGCACCATTTAGAGAACCTGCCCCCCAACTGCCTTAAAGATCTCGGAAACTGCTGATGGTTTTTGAACTTTAGGGGGCACATCGTCTCGACAGTAGAATTGCCATCGATCAAACCTTGAGACAAAAAGATGTCAGGGACGCGATGCTTTCTGCAAGGAGCGCTGTTTTTCAGTAGCTAAAACCAAAGCCTTGTCTAGCGGGTTTTTATGGCTCAAGTAGTTTAATCAAAGTATCTGGCAACGCTTTGCCGTACGAGGCGGGGTAGGTATCCATTATGCTATCGCAAACGTGTAGTCCCTGGTCTGAAATCGGTTCTGAGAGCCATTTACACCTAACCGAGCGCGGGACAAGATACTGGGAAAAGGGGCAAGGGAGCGCGCCGCTATGCAGTTTGACCAGACCTTCGAGCAGCACTTCCCCACCCACGTGCTGGTTAGGCAGCACCGGGGGATTGAGGCACTGACGGCCTCATTAGTCGCGGTCATCGAAGCCGCACGCGAAAATGAGGACAACGCTGCTTTATCGACGGAAAACACGACGCAGGGTGGATTTCAAACCGGTGGCGGCCAAGATTTTCTGGAGCGCAACGAGCCACCCCTCAGGGCGCTTAAAAGCCAAATCATATGGCCTGCAGTCGAAACCTATCTTGAGCAGGTGCTCGACTGCAATCCGTTATTAACCCCAGTCTCTCTCGTGAGCTGGGCGGTGTCTCTCGGCCCGGGTGACTGGCAAGCCCCCCATTTTCACCCGAAGGAGTACACGCTTATTTCTGGTGTCTACTACGTCTCTGTGCCGGAGGCCACGGAGCCGGAGGGCTGCCTGGAGTTCGTAAATCCCAATTTAAATGCGGTCAGTATGGGTAATCAGCCATCGAGCCGATTGCACCGCCCGCAGACGGGGCAGATCATTCTATTTCCGCCTTACTACATGCACTTTGTGCACCCACTAAAAGCGAGAGTGAGTCGCCACGTCATTGCCTTCGACGTGCGATTGCAACACAAATAAATCCAGCCATCATCCGTCTTAAGTCTCCGCGCTAGTAGCTAACTAAGCGGTTATCCGCCGATGTCCGAGGCGCGCGAGCCAATTGTTCTGGCGAAGAAGGCCTAGCTTGGTTATGTTTAGCTCGCTCTATATAAGCTCGGTCTCTCAATGAGGATGCGCTGGCCATGATCATGTCTTTTTTACTACGTAAAATTTTCCCGTGGGTGGTTGAAATCGGGCTATGGCTGACGCTCATCGTGGGTGGAATCATGGGTTATGAGTCGGGTTACCTGGATTCCAAAGCGCTGTCGGCGGTCCTCGGGGCAGTGATCGGTTTCACCCTAGGGATGATTCCCCTGGGATTGCTACAAATCACTATCCGCAACAATGCGCTACTGGAAATGATGGTGAAGGAAGGGTACGGCAGACCGCGGTTAAGTCTGCATAAAGGACAAGTCGTTGAAATGCCGTACATTGCGTCCGAAGACCAACTGTGAGCGCACTAACGCTCAGCAAGCGTCAGCAGCGCCGCGGGTTACCAGCAGTGAGGGTCGGCGGTAGTCCAGGACCGTTAAGAGGCTAGTCTGTGAGTTTTTCCCAAGTCGATTTGACTGTTTTGGCGTCCTTTACATAGGGCATGCTGTATATCTGGTCGCCCATCGAAATTTTTAGCGTACCGTAGCCGAAAAGCATCCCAAAAAAGGAGGGCCGTACGTCCACTCGATCGATCGTGTCGGCGTATAAATCTTCACGAGGAAAAAAGAACGTCGTGCTCTGGACAACGCGATGGTTGGTAATAAACCGATTAGAGCTACTGACGAATTCGACGGATGCGTACCCCAGCGCCAAAAGCGGATACACGACGCAGCAATAAAAGATGACATCGGCTTCTGCGTTGGCGTTATCGCTCCAAAGCAGGAACGCCACGGCGGCAGCAATGATAAGCGTTGTGCGAGCCGCATGGTCCCAAAGGCATCCGACGGGCCGACCAAGGTTCATGAAACTGTGTTCACCACTCTCGCCGTGCTCGCGAGGCGTGAAGGCGCGCTCTTTCATTCTGGCAAGAACCTGTTTGCGTTCGTTAAGGTGCTCCACTCGCGGTAAGGTGTAAGGTAACGCAAACAACACCCCGAGCAAAGCGGCACCCGTCAGCATAGAAATAATGATTTCCAGTGACGGCGGCGTATCGTCCTCCATCAACGTCTCAAAACCTCTGCTGGGCACGTTGACGGGGGTAATAGTGGGGTCAATCGCTACCACCAAGGCCTTGACGGCACGGGGCGTGTCGCTGATCGAGTCGACCAGTGCCCTTTCATAGCGCTCGATAAAGGCGATGGCGTCTGTTGTCAGCAAATCCAGACACATACCCAGATAGAGCGCATCTCGGGCAAATTCCCAGGAACCGACAAAATCGGGCAGCCCCAAGCGTGCTCTGATGTGATTTACGAGGGTCAGTAACTCGCCGCCGCTCGCCAAGGTGGTATCACCGAGCTGGGCACACCGTGTCTGGGCCAGTAATCCATTGCCGTCTCTCGGGGCGCAACCGGAGATCGACATCATTACCGCTGAGAGCAGCAGTCCCAGCGCGATCAGTGTCTTCCGCGCGCGAGGACTACCTGTAGCTACCCTGTCTGAGCTCATTGTCCGC
>Ga0255756_1006335_pt1 | contig 10666 bp, 8 predicted proteins | sample 011ome_20_FD_179956 | JGI IMG/M metagenome (GOLD analysis project Ga0255756, IMG submission 179956) | Coastal salt marsh microbial communities from the Groves Creek Marsh, Skidaway Island, Georgia - 011509CT metaG (version 2) | ecosystem: Environmental > Aquatic > Marine > Intertidal zone > Salt...
CTACTTTTCTCCTTATGCAGTCGTAACCCTTTTTGCACCGCTCTGGATTTCAGCCCTCTCCTGGTCACAGCTAAAGGCTCTGGGGCTATCACTGATGATTTTAGGCCTCGCAACAATCTCACTTGCCCCAACTTTCATGGCGGCATGCCTCGGTCTGATTCTGATTGCGATTGGATCTGGCATTATTTTTCCTTTAGCTACTGTAGCAGCTGCTAATATGCCTGACACAGATCGTATTTTTGCTTTGAAGCTCGCCACCGAGCAGTTAATCCCCGCCAGTTTACTCATTGTCTTCGTTATTGCACTTGAGGCGAATGTCACATTGATGACACTGGGTGTGAGCCTACTTGGGCTGATAGCCATTGTATGGTGGTTTGCAAACGCGTTACCTAATGAACAAAAGCGAAAATCCGGTATGGAGAACAAACTTTCCGGGCCTGTCGCATCCACCCTGTTATCGTTAACTGCGTTATCGATCAATTTTGCAGGTTTTGCGGGACTTTGGGCGTTCTTTGAACGGATTGGGAATCTGCAGGGATTCTCGACAGAGTTCACAACGACCTGGCTCTCTGTGGGTCTAGTCACGGGCGGCTTAGGATCTCTTCTCGGCGCAGCAAGTTCCGGAAAAGTATCCCGTAAAAAAGCTATTATCCTATCAACGAGCCTAGCGACAGCCACTGCCTTTTTACTAGGCGGCAATTTAACTGAATTTATGTATGCCCTGAGTCTAAGCGCCTTGCCATTGTCTTATATGGCTAGCATTGGATTCCTGCTAAGCAGTATTGCCGAAGCCGATAAGACACAACGCTTACTCACCCTTATCCCATTTAGTCTTGCTGTGGGTGCAGCACTTGGTCCTGTTATTTTCGCTGAACTGGCAAGCCAACAGAACATCGCTTCAATAACTATGGCAGCAATGATGGCTCTCGGCGCCATAGCCATCTTGTTATGCGAGCAGGAACATCGACAGTGAGGGGCTTATGACAAGAAAAGAGGATCCTGCATTTCTCGGATTCGCAATAAAACAGGTTGCCATTGCCGCTGGTATGACGAGCGAGCACGCCGAATACATCGCCGAAGCCATCGTCTTTGCTCATTTTCAAGGCAAGCTTAATCAAGGTCTCGGGGTTTACGAGGCAATCGATATTGCACTGCTCAACGATGTACTGGATGTAACAGCCGTGCCTCAGTGCATTGATGAAGGCCCCGCCTTTGCGGTTTTTGACGGCAAGTGTTCAAGCGGTTACTACACGCTCAACCTTATGGCGAACAAAGCCATTGAAAAGGCGCGGAATATGGGTATCGCGATTGTTTTTGGAGGCAACCATAACGACGCAGGCAGCTTTGGACGATATGTCTACAAAGCGTATGAAGCAGGTTTGGTAGGTATGGCCTCAAATAATACTGTCCCATTAGCCGCCCCCTATGGAGGAAGGGTAAACGTTCTCAGTTGCCCCCCTTTTGACTCGATTATCCCCAGCAAAGAGCAGCCGCCAATATGGGCAAGTTTGATGTTTGCGGAATGGTATGACGCACATACTTCCGAGGCGGTTCTCACTAATAAACCATTGGGCGGAAAGTGGTTAATCGACCCAGAAACCGGAGCGCTTTCGGACAACGCCAGTAAGTATGCTCGGCCAATTGAAGGCTATGGGCGGGTTTGGGATAGCAGTGCTGCCGGACAACTCGCTTCACCACGAACGTTTGCGCTCAACCTCTGGAACGAGGCACTGACAGCTTTGGTTAATCCACTCGGCATACCTTCACACCAATTACCCAGCATACAAGATTTCGAGCAAGGTAGAGGACGACCTTCCGTGGGTGGCAGCTACTTCATCGCCATAGACCCCTCAGTATTTGGGCCTTTCGGAGAGTTTTTAAGAAAAACTGATGATTTTGTAGCTACCGTCAAATCAACACCTCCGCGGCCGGGACACTCAGTTCGAATGCCGGGAGAGCCGGGCTTCAATCGCCTTCGAGCTGAACACACCCACATAGAGGTACTAGAGCATCACTGGCAACCCTTCTTCGACACGATTGCAGGGAGGTACAACCTTACAGAACAGACGCTCCGTGAAAGCTTCACACATCGGCCGGGTACTGGAACAACTCACCATGAAAAATAAAGTTCTGGAGATTGGCAAAGGCTACGCGCGGGTTATCCAAAAACCGATGCCATCCCCGAAATCAAACTTTGTATTAGTAAAGCAACACATTGCGCCTAACTGTATCGAGCACAGAATCTTTGACACTGGCTTCAGAGAGTTTCACGAGTGTGCTCAACCAGCCCAGTTGGGCACTAATGCGGAGATTAACCATGCAGATCCTTGCCTGCACGCCGGGCATGAAGGTGTCGGAGAAGTGGTTGAATTGGGACCTAAGGCCACCAAGTGGAATATCGGTGACCGAGTCGTCATTTTTCAAGGTTGGCCGTGTGGAAAATGTTACGTCTGTGAACAGGGTTTGAGCCCAACACATTGCATCAATCTACGAATACCCGCTGATATCGAGGCTTTTAATGGTACGGAGTCGGGTGGCAATGGTTTTTGCGAATATCGACTCGTACCCGAGGGTATGCTCGCGAAAATACCAGACAACCTGAGCTATCGTCACGCCGCCTCCGCAAACTGTCTCATTGGTTGCACTTACTCACCCGTTCGCGACCTCAATATCACCGCTGAACATACCTGCCTTGTAGGTGGCGTTGGATTTGTAGGACTGGCAACCATTATCAACCTCAAATTTCGTCGAGCCAAGGTGATAGTTCTCGGCCGAGACAAGCGCAGAATGCAGGCGGCTGAAAACTTATTCGGAGCTGACGTAGTGATAAACCCCGAAGACAAAAATTGGATCGAGCAAATACGCGCTCACACCCCCGATAGCCGAGGAGTGGATTTTGCTTTCGAATGCAGTGGTTATCCCTTTTACCAACAAAAATGCCTCGATGCGCTGAGACATTACGGCCATTTAGTATTGCTCGGGTACGCCGCTCAAGAAGGCGAGGGTCTCATGTGGAATCTAAATACTGAGAGAGGTCTCAGTTGGGGGCACAAGGCCATATCAAGCCATTTCGACGTCAATGTGAATCACCGCTCTGAAATCCTTTTAGCGTTACAAGACCCATGGATGCAGACGCAGATCGATAAGCTAGTCACCCATACAATCCCAATGTCTAGGGCCGAAGACGCCTTCAAGTTACTCGCCAAGCGAGCCGAATCAGATGAATTCATTGGGAAAATTCATCTCTTGCCTGGAGAGTAGACATGGCAGTAACTGATGCAACGGTGGCACGCTTTACGTCAGCTTCCTTGAAATTAGTCTCATCAGTGGAATACTTTGGTTTGTCGGCCCAAGAGGTATTCGATGTTCTGGGAGATCCGACACAAATAACAGACTGGTATCCTCTCGCAAAATCAGTCGTCCTTGGCCCTGGTGAGGGTTCCGATCAACAATTTGATGTTGAGTTCACCTTTTTTGGACTGGTTTCTGAGCAAGTGCTGCATTGGGATCCACCTAATCGCTATATCTATCAGGCGGTCGGACCAGACTTCCCTATCAAAGACTACATTGCAGATATTACTGTCGAGGAAACCAGCTCGCAGCACGGAACTCTCAAATGGTCGGTTTATTTCGATACGATTGAGGGCGCTGAATTTCAAAGGCTATTGCCCATCATACTACCGGCGATTAATGAGGCAGGAATGGCAAACCTTAGTGCCATATTGGGAAATGGATCTTACTCAGTAGCGAGTTACTTTTAAGGATAAATATGCTCTTCTCGATGGAGAATAAAATCGTCGTGGTAACCGGTGGCGCAAGTGGTGTGGGCCTGGCCTGTGCTCGTCGTTTGAGTACCGTTGGGGCACAAGTCGCCATACTTGATCTGATGGCAGATCGACCAGCGTGTCTTGATGATGAATGGCTTTACCACCGTGTCGATGTCAGTGAAAGCGACGATCTCAAGCGCGCCTTTGAAATGGTTTCGCAAGCCTTAGGCAGTATCGATATCCTCATTAACAACGCTGGTATAAACGGTGAGGATGGAAAGTTCCTAACCGAGAGTGACGACGCGCTGACCCGCAAAGTCTTTGAGGTCAACATGTTTGGAGTTCTTAATGGGCTAAAACACGCACCTCAGTTTATGTCCGACAATGGGGCGATTGTTAACACATCAAGCCTCGGTGGCTCATATGTTTTTCCCGGATCAGGTCCTTACTCAGCTAGTAAGGCTGCGGTGAACTCACTCACTCAGATGGCAGCAGCAGAGCTCTCACCGAGACAAATACGGGTCAATGCAGTAGCACCGGGATTCATAAGAACGCCCCTAGCTCAAGAGGGCATCAACCTGTTCGATGCTATTGGCGCCCGGATGACACATGCAGGGGAGATCGCCGACCCTGAGGAGGTCGCCGCTGTTGTCCATTTTCTCGCAAGTGATGATGCGCGTTACGTGAACGGACAAATCATTGCTGTGGACAGCGGCATGAGTAGCGGCATGACACTTGCAGAACTTGAGTCCTTGCAGTAACGCTTGCTACCAGCGCCAAAACTTAACTACCAGCAAGTAATACCTGTGCCGGATCGTACTGACTTGCAGTGCGCCAGTAGGCACAAAAGCTCCCACTGCAGAGCGGAGGCGACTAGTGCGCTGCCACCGTCAGAGTCTCGAGAGGGATTAAGCTCTACAATATCTGCCCCAATGACATTGAGGTCATAACAACCATGGATTATATCTCTCACCTGTCTCGGTGAGAGTCCGAACGGCTCAGGGCCCGTCGTTCCCATCATCACTGATGCATCGAGTGCATCAACGTCGAATGAGAAATACGTTTTCTCAGAGGACCCAAGGACGCTATGGATTCGTTCTATTACCCAAGACGGGCCGCGCTCGAAGACTTCGTCTGCAGAAATGACTGTCATTCCGGAATCGCGACTAAATTCCCATAAAAAGTCTGATCGCCCCCTTATACCTATCTGTATTGTTTTACTTGGGTTTATGTAACCGGCTAACGCGGCCTGCCTAAACACCGAGCCATCATTAACAGCATCGCCCCCCCAGGTGGACATCGTGTCACAGTGAGCATCAATATGAATGAGCCCAAAACTTTCGTTGTGCGCCTCGCTTAGGCCCTTCAACACGCCAAATGACGTCGTATGCTCGCCGCCTGCATTTAGCGTGTAGCATCCAGCAGCGCCCAACTCAGCGAAAGTAACTGCGATATCATCAAGCCTCTTAGACAGACTAGTTTCGGACCACTCGATGTCGCCCCAGTCAATTATGCTACACAAATCAAATGGGATTTCAGCAGTTCGATCATTGATTGGACCATAGTTGCGACTGGCTTCTCGAAGCGCTCTCGGTCCATGTCGCGCTCCGGACAAGCCAATTGCACCGAGATCAAGTGGACTGCCAACCAATGCGATATCGACGTCAGTCAAATCCTGTCGATGAGGTGCCTGAAAAAAACCAGGGTGCGCCAAGAACCCGGTGGTATCCAAACTGTAGCCCTGCTCCGCTGCTCGATCAAAGAATCGCTGAACATTCTCATCGGCAAACTCGAAAGCCGGCCTATCAAGACCTTTGAGGTGTTTCAGTTCCTCTTGTGAAAGCTTTGCCATTTTCTCTCTCCCTAAAGGCCGCTCGGCATACCACCTGAGACAGGAATAGCTGTCCCTGTCATATATTTAGACTCCTCAGAGCAAAGAAAAGCTGCCAAATGCGCCACCTCATCTGCCGTAGCTGAATAGCCCATAGGAATTCCGGCCACTTCCAGTGCTTCTGCCGTTGCCCTATCGACTCCCTCAGCGCGCGAAATCATATCCAAGCTCGTCTCATGCAATTGCGTCTTTATAGATCCGGGGCATATAGCATTCACTCTGATGCCTTTGGGTGCGAGCTCAAGTGCCAAGGATTTAGTTAAACCCACCATCGCAAATTTGCTGGCGGTATAGGGTGCAGGGATCCCTACCATCGCGCCCAGCCCCGCTAGCGACGCCACATTAACGATAGAGCCACCCTCAGTGGAAACGTGAGGCAGCGTGGCGCGACAAAGATTCACTGCGCCAAAAACATTGATATTAAACGTGTTTAGCCAGTCTGCTTCGGTACAACTTAAAAATACTGGATCACCCAGCCCGACACCGGCGTTATTCACTAGATAGCTTATCCGACCAAGCTCTTCGGCGATTCCTGAAATAGTTTCGTTGACCATTTCCTCGCTTGTGACATCGCAGTGACGACATTCAAAGAGTTGGTGGTCAGCAGGTTTGATGTCGAGTCCAACGACCTGGATACCCTGATCGAAAAGGCGTTTAGCGATCGCATGACCTATTCCTTGGCTATGGCCGGCCCCCGTTACAACTGCTACTTTGTTGGTGTCATTAGTCATGCGCGACTCCGTCAAATATTTCCACGGCACTTAGCAGCCATTTAGGTGCGTCTTCCTCAGCGCCTACCCCACCGTAGCTGAGAAGCCCCTCCTCCACCAACTCCCCGGCAAGAATCTGATCGACAACCTGATCCATATCGGTAATGAATGCAGAGATCTCGTCATCACTCATTACATCAATCGTGAGATGGATGGCAGGCGGTGCTGAGACGCCAAGCAATCGCCAGCCCCGGCTCTCCATACCACCTACAAGCAACTGAATATTGAAGTCATCTGAAGCAATCATCATCAAGGGACCCTGCGTTGGCCAGGTCCGAACACCCGGCTTACGGTCGCAAAAATCTATTAGTCTCTTTTTTACTCTAAGTAAGTCGGCGGCATTTTTGACGTACCCTTCACGGCCCCAGTAGTGCATCAAGGCCCATATCCCTGCGATGGGTCCCATCGACCGCGATCCGATCAAACTTTGAGATAAGTAGAGTCCACAGGGCCAGTCCATGATAGGCATATAGTGGTACCCCTGCTCTTCCTGACTGCGCCAAAAGACGGTAGAACACGGCTTCGGGGCGTATGCGTATTTGTGCAAGTCTCCCGACATAGACCGCACACCTGAGACTCGAAAATCGTAGGGCGATATCTGCTCTCCCAACTCGTCAAAAAACGGTAGTACGTATGCACCGACACACGCATCTACGTGTAACCAAAGATCACGTTTTTGCGCGAGCTCACCCATCTCCTCGATCGGATCAATATGACCATACGGCCAGTTCGGCGCCGAACCGATGATTCCGATGGTTTGAGGACCAATCGCAGCTTCGAGGGCAACAATATCGCAAGTAAGGTCGTCATTCTGTGGAACGGTAACTACCTTGATATCAAGGTGTTGTGCTGCTTTGTGAATCGTTGCATGGGTACTGTAAGGCGCCACAACCTCGGGGGCATCGATATTGGATTTGGTCGCTCGAGCCCAGTTTTTCATCGCGTGTAAGGCACAGAAATTACTCTCCGTACCACCCGAGGTGAGATTTCCACGCACCTGCCTCTCCAGCTCGGCATCACTTCCTGTAACAAGTGACGCACAAATATCTAAAACATCATTCTCCAGTTTCGCAGCAGCCCCCTCTTGAAAGGTGAACAAGCCGTTCCAACTCATAAACTCCAAGGCCGCATCGGCTACAAGATGTGCAGCCTCTCCGTGCCCCTGAAATGCTGTACTAGACAAACGTCCACGCCCTTTTGGAGTCATCTTCGCTTTGAGCGATCTCACTTGATCAATCACGTCAGAGCGTTTGCCCATTGATTTTGGTAAGACATAATGCGGTTTTTCAATGGATGTCATATTTGTAACCTCCTACAGGATCGATGGAAGATAGGGTGACTTTTTGCCCCACTCATCTGGCTTCATTAAGCGTTGATGACAGTTTGACGAGTATTCCCCGCAGTGGGTACAGTCACCGGAGAGTCAGAGGCCAAAATGAATTTAGAGACATCGAGTGATCCCGATTACGCCACGATACAGCTCATCAACGAGACTATAGAAGCGCTCGCCGAGACACATTTTTACGAAAAGCTCCTCTCCCTTTGCGATGACCTCTTTGGCTTTGACCGAGCGGCCGCGATTTTTTTAAACCGCTTTAATCGCCCTATCGTCTTTCAGGAAGCACTCAAGCCAGCCGTTATTACTGAGGTCACTGGGGAGTGGCTTGAAGGGCCTTATCTGCTTGATCCGTTCTACGCTCTTTTCGAGACACATGCTGAAGAAGGTATTTACGAACTCATCGACATTGCTCCAGATGAATTTTTCTACAGCAACTATTACGCCACGTACTACCAAGCTGTAAACGTTGATTCGGAAACAGGAATTTTGATTCACCTAGACCCAGATAATAGCTTCTTGCTTGTATTGGGACGCGTCAGCCATAGTGCACAAAAAAGACGCGGGGTGGAGAAACTACGACGCTATCGCGGCACGGTCACTTCGCTGGTCAAGCGACATCAGAAGGCTGCTAATGGTGAGGTCACATTTTCCGCCCCTCTCGATAGGGCTTTTCGCAACTTTGGTAAAGATCATTTGAGCGCGCGGGAGTGCGAAGTTGTTCAATTGCTTTTGAAAGGCCACTCTAACAAGTCAATCGCGAATCTTCTGTCAATTAGCGTTGATACTGTCAAGGTTTACAACAAGCGTTTCCACCAAAAGCTCGAGGTATCCTCTCAAGCGGAATTATTTTCGTTGTTTTTAGAGTGTATAGCGCTCGTGCCCTTCGACGCGGATATCGATCCGCTAACGCACTACAGAGAAATGAGCCGGCTCTCGTAGCAAGAGCCGGCTCTCAGTGATCAGAAGTTCACATTAAGTGTGAGCCCATACTGACTGGGGTTTCCATAAAGAGCTGTCACCATGCCAATAATATCTGAGGCAAAGATTTCTTGCTCGTACTCTTCATCAAGTGCATTTCTCATCCAGAGCGCGAGCTCCCAATCGCCAGAGGGATCGGCAACAGCAGCTCTTAAGTTTAGTAACGAATAAGCGCCAGATCGAAGCCAAGGATTGTTGGTCGACTCCCGGTACATTGCGTCGGTGTACTTACCATCAGCCTGTAAAATCAAGTTATAACCTGAAGCGAGCGCAGTTTCATAGCGCAAGGTGGCTGTAACTTGCGACTCCGGCGCGTTGGGAAGTGAATTGCCATCATAGTCTGCAAATTGACTATCGACCTCTGAGTCAAGCACACCCGCGCCAAACCTTAGATCTAGCTCATCGGTAAGCGACGCCAAGACTTCTACTTCAACACCCGTTATTGAAGCCTCTTCGAGGTTGGCAAGCCTGAAGCCCAGCGTAGACGGAACGAAGGTCTGGATATCTTCGTAGTCATACATAAAAGCCGCGGCGTTAAGTTGAACTCGGCCTTCTGAGAGCGCTTTTTTAATCCCCACCTCGTATGCAGTTACGGACTCGGACTCAAATGGCGCTAGTTCGAAGTTATCGAAGGTGAAGTCACCAAAGAAGCCGCCAGACTTAAAACCTGTAGTTACAGATCCGTACATCAAACTCTCATCATCCGGCGTGTACTCTATCGCCACCCGGAAGTCTGTTGAGCTCTCACTTATTTTGTCTTCAGTCTCAGTAAAGGGAATCGTGATGCCCTCAGGAAGCTCTAATGGAGCACCGACAAAGCCATCAAATGCGGCGGAATCTACCACGGTGCCATTTGTGCCTCCAGTAAAAGTAGTTTCCTCGTCTGAGTAGCGGGCCCCAGTCGTCAGCTTAACTTTATCTGAGAGTTGCCAATCGACACTTGCGAATGCAGCCCAAGCATCGGTCTCCTGATCAACCGTCCAATCCACCGGATTGATGCCCGCCAGAAGGCCCAAGATATCCGCGGAGTTCGCTATGTTGTTGGAATCAAACGTATCGTTCCACCAATAAACACCAGCGATCCAGTTCACGCTGTCGGTTTCACCTGACAATCTCAATTCTTGCGAGAACTGCTCCATTTCCTCTTCGTGCTCTACTGCAAAAAACTCTAAGTCTGTCGACCAAATATTTTCACCAAAGTCACGATCTTGAGAAATAGATGATGTGACTGATGTCAGGGTCATCCCGCCAAGGTCGTATGTGAAGCTGAATGTGGCTGCGTCAACGTCGGAATCGATGTTCATTTCCTCAACACGCGAATCCTGGAAATCATGTGTGAATGGGTTTCCATCCTGATCTGATGTGTCCAAACCTAAGGTGCTCACACATTGATCTAAGGCCCCCTGACAGGGCGTCACGAAAATCTCGTCGGGACTATTCCAAAAACCGCCCACGGCCGTGAACGGTGTATTTCCAATGTCTTGGCGTAAGGTTTCAAGTTTCAAGTTCCACTCAAACGCCTCGCCGCCGCCAGCAAACTGAAGGCGAGCGCCAGTGGTCTTGCTGTCATTGAACTCACCGGTGCCGCCAGAATCTCGGTTATAGGAGTGAAAATTTTCACCTTGTGCGTCGTGAATGAAACTGAGTCGAGCCGCGACCCCGTTGCCTACGGAGCCACTCACAGCACCCTCAAGCTTACGCGTATCGTATTCACCCACTGAGAGGCTTACAAACCCTTCTGACTCTTCCGTAGGTTTTGCACTGACAATGTTGATCGCACCACCTGTCGCGTTTCGCCCATAAAGTGTCCCCTGAGGACCCTTGAGCACCTCGATGCGACCGACGTCTAGAAAACTTAAGTTAATCATCGCTGGCGATGCTAGAAAAACCTCGTCTAAGTAAACACCCACTGAGGGGTTGT
>Ga0255756_1006336_pt1 | contig 10666 bp, 10 predicted proteins | sample 011ome_20_FD_179956 | JGI IMG/M metagenome (GOLD analysis project Ga0255756, IMG submission 179956) | Coastal salt marsh microbial communities from the Groves Creek Marsh, Skidaway Island, Georgia - 011509CT metaG (version 2) | ecosystem: Environmental > Aquatic > Marine > Intertidal zone > Salt...
CGCGCGCGGTTTTTACCCAGCCGCCGATGCCGTTCAAATGTCCGGGGGCACCCCAGAAAATCGCCTATCTGACAGCGGATCATCTTCGCCGGTCAGGCTTGCTCAAATCCTGCCATGTTGAATTCCATACTGCGACACCTGCAATTTTCGGCGTGCCGTTTTTTGCCAAGGCGCTGACCCGCGTCGCCGCCCGTTATGGTATCGAGGTCGATGTGTCCCATAACCTGATTGCGGTCGACGGCGCCGCCCGCAAGGCGACATTCGAGGTCGTCGATGGCGATGGGAAGGGAAGCCGGATCGTTGTCGATTATGATATGCTGCATGTCACGCCGCCGCAGGCACCCCCGGCGTTCATCAGGACCAGCCCGCTTGCGAACGAGGCCGGTTGGGTCGATGTCGATCAGGGCAGCCTACAGCATACGAAGTATTCCAATGTCTTCTCGCTGGGCGATGTCTGTTCCACGCCGAACTCGAAAACCGCAGCGGCAATCCGCAAGCAGTCGCCGGTTGTGGTGCGCAATATCCTGCGTGTCCGGAAGGGCGAGGAGGCAGTGGCGGAATACGATGGTTACGCATCCTGTCCGCTGACGACGGCTTATGGAAAGGTCATCATGGCGGAGTTCATATATGGGGGAAAGGTGACACCCTCATTACCCTTAAATCCTGGCAAGGAGCGCTGGGTGAACTGGTGGATCAAGAAGACGGGCCTGCCGCTGATGTACTGGCATTACATGCTGAAAGGGCGTGAATGGTTCCCTGAGCACAATACCCGCTGGCGCGAGCCCGACGAGGCATGACCCGCCCGGCAACGCCGGTCTAGCCGCCAAGTTCGAATATCGCTTCGATCTCCATGCAGAACTGCCGGGGAAGCTCGAACATACCGACGGCGGATCGCGCGTGTTTGCCGGCGCCGGGGCCGAAGAGTTCGTAAAACAGATCCGATGCGCCGTCGATGACGGCGAACTGACGATCAAAGCCCGGCGCGGAGTTGACCATGCCGTATACCTTGACGACCTGCGTAATCCTGTCCAGCGAACCGAGCTCGGCTTCGACCGAGGCGAGAATGTTGAGCGCAGTTGCGCGCGCCGCCGCGTAGGCTTCTTCTTCGCTGACGTCCGCACCTACTTTACCCTTGATGGTAACGCCGAAATCTTCCGGCGGCGGATGGCCGGACGTGTACAAAAGATCCTGCGTTATGACGCAGCCGGTGCGGTTCGCACTCGGATAAACAAAGGGCGGCGGCAACCGGAGCCCGAGTTCATTGAGCCTGTCGCGAATTCTCATGCTGTCTCCCGCATCGGTATTTCCGCGTCCGGGACCGGCGTCAGACGACAGGGCAGGCCGCGCGTGTCTGCCGAACCGGTGACCGGGTCCCAGGGGCCGTCATAGGACAGGGCGGCGTTTACGTTGACGTCCAGCGCGCCGCGAGCGGGGCCTGCGGCTTCCGGCAGCCACCAGCCCATCCCGGTCCGCACCGTGCCGGGCCCTGTTTCCTCCGTGATCGACACCTTCAGCTTGCACCGGCCGTCCAGGCCGGGCGTTTCCACCGCAACCCAGTCCCCGTCGGTCAAACCGGATGCGGCCGCTGTTTCGGGATGAACCTGCAGAAGCGGGAAGGGGGACACCTTCCGGGCCCACGCCTGATCCCGGTAGCGGGAATGGTGATAGGTCTTTTCACGCGCGCCGGTAATCAGGATCAGCGGATACGCTTTACGTGTTTCGTCATCGGCGGAGTCAGCACGCGGCGCCACGTAATTTGGCAGGGGATCGATGCCGAGCCCATCCAGCGTTTCCGACCACAGTTCGATCCTGCCCGACGGTGTCTTGAATCCGGCTTCTTCGAAATTGCCGAGTTTGAAGTCGAACGGCGCCCAGCCCTTCTCTTTCAGTATCTTCCAGTCGATTTCATCGCCGAGCAGGTATTCGTTGAATTCCTGTTTTGTTTCCCACGGGAAAAACTTTCGCGTGTCGATCCCTCGCGCCTCAAGCCGCCGGGCGAGGTCGGTCGTAAAATCGAAATCCGATCGTGCTTCGTTCTGCGGAGGAATAACCGGGTTGGTGTAGCAGACGATCTGCGCCGATGGCTCAAGCGAGACCTCTTCCTCTTCCAGCCCCGTGGTTTTGGGCAGGACAATATCGGCAAGCTCGGAAGTCGGCGTCATCATGTGCGAGGCGACGGCAAGGAAGTCGAGCGACTTCAGCGCGGCCATGACCTTTTGCGTATCGGGATACGTTACCGCGATGTTGACGCCGGAAACGTACATGGCGCGCACCGGGTGCGGATTGCCGGTCAGGATCGCATCCAGAACGGTCGGGTTATGGGCCGATGTCTGCCAACCCTTCGGCCCCGCCCAGAGCGGGAAGCGGTCAGCGCCGAGGGTACGCTCCGCAACCTCCTGCTGCAGGGCGAAGTCGGGATCGTGCAGGATATCGATATAATTCCGGAACCCGCGCGGACGCTTCACCCGGAGATTGCCGCCCGCCCGGTCGACATTGCCGGTGATGGCAACGAGGCAGTGAAAAGCGCGGAAGGTCTGCACGCCGTTCGAAAATGCGTCGATCCCATGACCCGATACGAAGCTGGACGGCCCGTCTGCATAAAATCTCGCCGCCGCGATAATATCATCGGCAGAAACGCCGGTAAGTTCCGCCGCGCGCGCCGGCGGGAATTCCGCCGCTCGGGCTTTCAGTTCGTCGAAGCCCCGGGTCCATGCGGAAACGAAGTCACGATCGTACAGATTTTCCTCGATGATGACGTTGATCAGGGCAAGCCCCAGTGCGACGTCGGTACCGGGGCGGGGGCGCATCCAGATATCCGGAATCCCGGCCGCCGGTGTCCGCGCCGGATCTATCACGATGATTTTTGCACCTGCCGCCTTTGCGCGTTTGAGCGCCATCCATTGCACCGGGTCTGCGGCAGACGGATTGCGCCCGACGATAAGGGCGCATTTTGTGTTGTCGACATCCTCGCCGCCGACAATGCCGAGCCCCATGATCCGGTCGGACAGGGCGCGGCAGCCGCCGCATAAATCCTGGTTCATCATCCAGTTCGGCGACCCCAGTGATCGCATCAACAGCGCGACCATCGCACCCCGGCTGAAAAAGGCGCTCGACACTGCGCCGACCAGGGATTCGGGGCCATGTTCCGCGCGGACTTCCAGCAGGCGGTCTGCGATCTCATCTAGCGCGGTGTCCCAGGAGATTTCTTCCCAGTGGCCCGACCCCCGATCGCCAACGCGGCGCAGCGGGGTCTTGATGCGGTTCTCGCTATAAGTCAGCTCCGGCAGCGCGCGGATGCCCTTCACGCAGAATGCGCCCTTCGATCCGGGATGCGCCGGATTGGGGCCGACCTTTGCGACATGACCGTCTTCGATCGTGACCAACGATCCGCAACGGGTACTGCATTCCCAGCATGTGCTGGCGTAGGTGCCGTCCGGGCGTGTTTCTGATTTTTCCATGGAAAAAGTTTAGCGGAACCTGTCCGTACGGCAAGGCTTCGCTTCAGAGGATACCGTCAAGCCAGCCCATCTCGACAGCCGCGCCGATCAAGAGCCGAAAGGCGAGGAGGGACAGCAGTATGCGGAATACCTGACGGAAGAGTTTTTCCGGAATGCGGTTGAGTGCGTGCTGGCCCAGCCAGGTGCCGAGAACGGTGCCGCAGATCATCAGTGCGATCAGGGGCAGGTAGGCGCCGACCGCCATCCCGACGAAGCCGAATGCGACAAGCTTCGTGATATGGGAGATCGCCATGAGGGTCGCCATCGTGGAGACATGAATGCGCCGGTCGGAACTCGCATGGGCGATAAAGGGCGAGAGGAATGTCCCGGTTGCGCTGACGAATATCCCCAGGAATGTTGTGGCGACGCCCAAAATTCCAAAGCGCAGTCTTTCGGGGCCGCCGGCGCCGAGGCGCGGTGTCCACATCACGACCAGGATGAAGATCCCGAGGATGCCCTGCAGCAATTCTGACGGCAATGTGACGAATATCTGCGCGCCTGCAAATGCGCCGATACACGAGCCGATGGCGAACGGCACGATGAGCGTCTTCTTGACGTAGCGCCACATCATGAAGGTCCGGCTCGACCCGGCACCGAGCTGGATGAAGGTATGCATCGGAATCAGGACCGCGAGCGGGAAGAAGAACGTCATGATCGCGAGCAGCAGGAGGCCGCCGGCCGTCCCGGTAACGGTACCGAGAAATGTCGTCATGGTCGCCGCAAGGACCAGTCCGATCGTGAGCCAGAGCCCCGTGTCAGGAACCCCGAGGAAGCTTTCCATCATATGTAACCGGCGTTCTCGGCCGCGCTCCACAACAGGCGGATGGAGAGAAGGATAAGGACGATCTGGAACACCCGGCGGAACAGCGCTTCTTCCATAACGTCGAGAAGTTTGAAGCCGATCCAGTTACCGAGGAATCCTGACGTCACCATTGCCGCCATCAGCGGCAGGTAATCGAAAAATTCAAAGCCGAGAACCGCGAAGACGATGACCTTCAGGCCGTGAATGAACATCATGATGCAGGAATGGGTCGCAACGAACACGCGCCGGTCTTCGCTCACGCCGCGTACCCAGGGGGCGAGAATCGTCCCGGTCGCGCCGATGAACATTGAAATGAATGCGCCGACGACGCCGAGCCCGAAGAAGCGTTTCTGTGTCGGCATGCCCGCCGTGATCTTCGGCGAGAAGCAGACATAAAGCATGAATATCCCGAGGATCGTCTGAAGCAGCGCCAGGGGAATGGAAACGACTATCCGCCCGCCGATAGCCGAGCCGATCACGGCGCCGATGGCAAAGGGAATAATTGCCTGCTTCATCACCAGCCGGTGCGCGATGATGGTGCGCGTCACGTTGGATCCCGCCTGCACGACACCGTGTACGGGAACGAGGGCGACCGGCGGGAAGACGGTCGCCATAAACCCGATCAGCAACACGCCGCCGCCAAGACCGGCGACGACGCCGAATGCCGCTGTGAAGCAGGCGAGAACCGTGAACAGGATGAACATCCAGCCATCGATTTCCGGCGTGATGGAGAGAAATTCGATCATCCTATTACCTCGGTTCCGGCTTCAAAAAGGAGACGCAGTGCAAGTACGGTGAGGACCAGATTAAAGCCGCGCCGGAAGGCACTTTCCGCCATCCAGTTCAGGATAAACTTGCCAGACCACGTGCCGATAATCCCGAAAAGGATCATAAGTCCCATCAGCGGGATGTAGGGTCCGAACGCGAATCCGAGGAACCCGAACGCGAGTATCTTTACGCCGTGCTGCCACGACATGAAGGCCGCATGGGTCGCGACAGTCATCATCCGGTCAGTCGTGGATGCCTTGATAAAAGGAGCGATCAGCGGGCCCGTTGCGCCCGCGAACATGGTCGCGAACGAGGCGACGGCCCCCACGATGGCAAACCGGAGATTGGAAGGCTCCATCGCCTTCATCTTCGGTCCCCAGACCGCGTAGAGGACGAATATCCCGATGATGCCCTGCAGAACGTATTTCGGCAGCGCGAAAACGATCTGTCCACCGACCGCTGCCCCGATGATCGTCCCGATGACAAATGTGGGCATCCAGCGAAACAGGATATTCCGCCACATCATCGCCGCGCGGAAGAAGTTCGATCCGACCTGAACCACGGCATGGACAGGAATGATCGCAATCGGTGGCATTGTCGATGCCATCACGGCGACCAGCGCCGCGCCGCCCCCCAGCCCGAATGCGGCCGAGACCGCAGAGGTGAAGAAACTGAGAAGGCACAGGGCGGCGAAGGACCATTCGGTAACCCCAGGCGCGCTTGCCAGAATGTCATGGATGACGGACATGTGAATGTCCCCTTTAAACCTTCATCGTTACGGAGGAAAGGGAATCGCGGCATGTGACGTGCCGCTGGCCCTTTTCCCGGCTGCCCGGATGGCTTAAACCACATCCGATTAGGGAGAATTCAGTATGTCAGAAAAAATTGGCCCGCTCTCGGGTGTGACCGTTGTCGATCTTACCCGCGTCCTCGCGGGTCCCACCTGCACGCAGATGCTCGGCGATCTGGGCGCCGACGTGATCAAGATCGAACGTCCGGGCGCAGGCGACGATACGCGCAAATTCGCGCCGCCGTTTGTTAAAGACGATGCCGGCAACGACACCACCGAGAGTTCCTATTTCATGGGCGCCAACCGCAACAAGCGCTCGGTCGGGCTCGATATATCCAAGCCGGAAGGGGCGGAGCTTGTCCGCCGGATGGCGATGGATGCGGACGCGCTGGTTGAGAATTTCAAGACGGGGAATCTCGCTCGGTACAAGCTTGCCTATGACGACCTGAAAGACGGCAACCCGAAGCTCGTCTATTGCTCGGTAACGGGATTCGGCCAGACTGGCCCCTATGCGCCGCGCCCCGGATACGATTTTCTGATCCAGGGGATGGGCGGGCTGATGTCGATCACCGGAGAACCGGAGGGCGAACCGCAGAAAGTAGGGGTGCCGATCGCCGATATCATGGCGGGCATGTATGCGAGCGTTTCCGTCAACGCGGCGCTTCGTCATGCGGCGGTCACCGGGCAGGGCCAGTATATCGATATCGGTATGATGGACACGACGGTCGCGATGCTCGCGAACGCTGGCATGAACTATATCCACGGCGACATGCTTGGCCGTCTTGGCAATGCGCATCCGAATATTGTTCCCTACCAGCCGTTTCAGACGTCCGACGGGTACATCATCGTCGCCATCGGCAATGACACGCAGTTCGCCCGGTTCTGCGAGATGGCAGGCTGCACGCACTTCACGGAGAACCCGGACTACGCGACCAACGGTGCGCGTGTCCGGAACCGGGATGCGCTGGTCCCTCTGCTCGCCGAAATATTCGCCAAACGGTCTTCTGCAGATTGGCTGTCGGCGCTCGAGGAGCAGAAGATCGGCTGTGGTCCGATCAACAATCTGCAGCAGGTCTTTGACGATCCCCATGTGAAAGCGCGCGAAATGGTTGTCAATGTGCCGCATCCGTCGACCGGCGACAGCGGCGCCGATCTCATCGCGAGCCCGATGAAATTCAGCGATACCCCCGTGACGTATCGCCATGCGCCGCCATTGCTCGGCCAGCATACCGAGGAAGTGTTGCGCGAAAAACTCGGCCTGTCGGATGACGACCTCGCAGCGCTGCGCGACAAAGAGGTGATCTGAGAAAGCGCCGGCCATGGCGATGGACCGGACACGCCTCATATCGCTCTGCCTGTTGTTCTATTGCGGGATCGGCTGGGGCGCAGCCGTCGCAATCGCCAAGATCGCGACCACCGGCGGGGTCGATCCGCTCGGCTATGTTTTCTGGGTTGCGGTTATTGCAGCGCTGATACTGTCCGGAATATGTGTGCTTCGCGGAACATATCCGGGGCTCACACGGGCACACCTTCGGTACTACGTGATCATTGGCGGCATTCGGATCGTCTGCGCGAATGTCGTCTGGTACACGACCGTGAAGTACGTGCCGGCGGGCGCGCTCGCGGTCGTTCTCGGTCTGACGCCCATTTTTACCTACGCGATCAGTCTTATGCTGCGGCTGGAGCATTTCGCGGCTTTACGGGCGACCGGGCTAAGTCTCGGATTCGTCGGCGTCGTCTTGTTTGTCGCCCCGCGGGAAAGCCTGCCGGACCCGTCAATGATCCCCTGGCTGCTTTTCGGTTTGCTCGCGCCGCTCACGTATTCGCTGGGGAATATCCTTATCGAGCGGCTACGGCCGGCGACGGGGAATTCGCTGTCGCTGACTACCGGCATGGTCTGGTTCGGCGCTGCGGTGATGTTGCCGGTCAGCCTGCTTGCGGGGGCGTTTCACGTCCCGTCTTTCCCGCCGGCGGTGCCGGATATTGCGGTATTCGGACACGCCATCATTTCCGGGTTTGCCTTCTTTGCCCTTTTCGAGATGATCCGGCTTTCGGGTCCGACCTATGCCTCGCAGCTGAACTATGTTGTCACGTTGACCGGCGTGCTTGCGGGCATCGTCTTCTTCGATGAAGCGCCGACATGGTGGGTCTGGGCCGGCACGGCATGCGTCATTTCCGGTGTCGCACTTGTCAATAGACGCCCGGCCGCCAATGACTAATCCGCCGCCGACCCACCTCATAACGCCGCTGACGGATGCCGAACGCGCGGAATCTCTGAGGGAAACGCTTGCGGCGGCGCCGGACCGCAACAGGCTGCGCGTCTTTGGGTACGGATCCCTGATGTGGAGTCCCTGTTTCGAAGTGGTCTCCCGGGCGAAAAGCGATCTCCATGGCTACCACCGGGATTTTTCGATCTGGTCGGTATTCGCGCGGGGGACGCCAGAGCGCCCCGGTCTGGGGTTTGCGCTGGAGAAAAAGCCGGGCTCCATCTGCGAGGGAATCGTGTTCGCGCTGTCGGAAACGACCACGGAAGCGGAGCTGATGCCGTTATGGGAACGTGAAATGTGGACAGGCACCTATACTGCGGAATGGGTCAAGGTTTCGGTTGAGGGTGAAAATCTGCCAGCGCTTACGTTCGTCGTGTCTCCCGATCATATTCAATATGCCGGTGGTCTGCCTCTGAGCGAGAAGGCGCGCTATATCGCGACGGCCGTGGGAAAATACGGCACCTGTTACGATTATCTCGCGGAGACCGTCCGCGAGATGAAGGTGCATGGCATCCGGGATGCCGATCTGGATGCGCTTCTGGAAGAGGTCGAACGTCAGCGAGCGGAATGACGGGCTTGCGTCCGGCGTCGCCGCATGCCCAACTATACGAATGCATACGATAAAAACGCATATCGAATATTGGAGGGAACAATGACCGATACGGAAATCGGCTATATCGATTATTCGGAAATGAACGTCGACAAGAACGCGAGCTATGACAGCCTGAAGGATCGTGTCGTGATCATCACGGGCGCGGGGCAGGCGATCGGACGCGGATACGCGCATTACTTCTCGGCACATGGCGCGATCCCTGTGATCGCGGACATAAACGGCGACAATGCCGAGAAAGTTAAGCGCGAGATCGAGGAAAAGCAGGGCAGGGCCCTCGCCGTGCAGGTAGATGTTGCCGATGAAGCGTCGGCGAATTCGATGGTCGACGCGGCGCTGTCGGCGTTCGGACGCCTGGATATCCTGATAAACAACGCGGCGATCTTTTCGCAGATCACGATGGGGCCGTTCTGGGAACTGCCGGTCGACGAATGGAAACGTGCTGTCGATGTGAATGTTAACGGGGCCTTCCTGTGTTCGCGCGCCGCCGTGAAACCGATGATCGAGGCCAAGTGGGGCCGGATTATCAACGTGTCGTCCGGCACGATGATGTCGGGTCGCCCCAACTACCTGCACTACATTACGACCAAGGCGGCAATGATCGGCATGACCCGCTCGATGGCCCGCGAATGCGGTCCGTACGGGATAACGGTGAACACGTTCTGGCCGGGGGTCATGCAGACCGAGGTCGAGCGTCCGTCGGTTCCGCGCGAGATGTTCAAGACGATGACCGCGACACAGGCGCTGCCCCGGCAGGGAACCATTCACGACCTGGCAAAGGCGATGATGTTCCTGTGCTCGGAGGAAGCGGCCTATATCACGGGCCAGGGAATGATTGTGGATGGCGGACAGAACTTCATCTGACGCAGATGCCCCGATTGACTGGTCTTCGTATTACGAGAAGACCGGCGAACGCCCGCCGCGTCCGACCCTCGTCAGGGCGCTGGATGCATTCGCCGCGGAGGGAATGCCGTCGGGCGGGATGGCGGTCGATCTTGGCTGCGGTTCGGGGCGCGACACGATCGAGATACTCCGGCGCGGCTGGCCGGTGCTGGCGGTCGATGCCGAATTCGCGGCGATCGGGAAACTTCTCGCCCGGCCCGACCTGCCCGCGGGGTGTGAAATCGAAACGCAGATCGCCAGATACGAGGATGTGGTGTTGCCGCGATGCAATCTTGTAAATGCGGGTTTCTCGCTGCCGCTCTGTCCCCCGGATGCATTCCCGGATGTCTGGGACAAAATCGTCCGGGCGCTGGTAACGGGGGGACGTTTTTCGGGCCAGCTTTACGGCGACCGGGACGACTGGGCGGACCGGCCCGGTGTGACCTGTCTGTCACGGCAGCAGGTGACCGAACTGCTCGAACCATTTGATATCGAACTTTTTGAAGAGGAGGAGGACGACTCCACCACGCCGCGCGGCGTTAAGAAGCACTGGCATATCTTCCACATTGTCGCGAGGAAAAGATGAAGGGTCATAACGCCGGCCATGAGGCATTGCGGGCGAAAATCGCCGCCTGTACGCGGATCATGAACATGGACGGGCTGATAGATTATTCCGGGCATGTCAGCGCGCGCCTGCCGGACGGCAGCGGGCTTCTGATCCAGTCATTCGACGATTCCCGCGCGGCGCTGGAACCGGAAGACCTGCTTGTCTGCGATTTGGATGGGAAGGTTCTGGAAGGTGCAACCGACAAGAAGCCGCCGCGGGAAATATACATCCATACCGAGATCATGCGGGCGCGGCCCGACGTGAATGCCATCGGGCATTTCCATCCCGAAACGGCGACGATGTTCACGCTGGTGGAAGACCGGCCGCTGGTCCCGGTGAAGAATCATGCGGCGCGGTGGATGGATGGAATCCCGGTGCATCCGGACCCGGGACATATCAATTCAGTGGAGTCGGGAAAGGCGCTTGCGGAAACGCTCGGCGCC
>Ga0255756_1006337_pt1 | contig 10665 bp, 10 predicted proteins | sample 011ome_20_FD_179956 | JGI IMG/M metagenome (GOLD analysis project Ga0255756, IMG submission 179956) | Coastal salt marsh microbial communities from the Groves Creek Marsh, Skidaway Island, Georgia - 011509CT metaG (version 2) | ecosystem: Environmental > Aquatic > Marine > Intertidal zone > Salt...
AGCTTTTGACAGCTGAGGAATACGATGAGATCTGCAAAGAGATGTTAGCCTTCCAAGAGGCTAATAATCGTCTCAGCTACTCCGATGAGGAAACGGGCGAGACTTCGCCAATGACAGTCGAAGACAAAAGTTTCTCGCTTGTGGAGGATCCAGCGCCTCAGGCTGAAGTTGAAGTCCAACTTACGCCAGCCCTAGACGACTCCGTGCAGCAGTTCACGCCGCCACCTCAAATCGCGACCAAAGGCAAAACGTCACTGCTTGACAGCGTGAGAGATTTTTTCCGCAGCTAGCGCGCGACTTACCGTGACCCAGCTGATCATTGCCACGAGAGTGTTGGCGAAGACAGCTCCGCCGAAAAAGCCTGTCACGCCATAGAGGCGGCTTCCCAGGTACGCGCAGGGCACATAGAAAACAAAGAACCGTGCAATGCTAAGATAGAGCGCCGTTATGGGGCGATGCATCGCGTTAAGCGATGAATTGCTCAAGATGATGATGCCCTGCATTCCGTATCCTATTGGTAAAATCCAAATAAAGAGACGTATTGTCTCGAGCACTTCAGGGTCCGAGGTGAACAAGCCTGCTATCCAGGGCGCTGCAAGAATCAGCAAAAGATAAACAGCAAATTGCCAGATCACAATAAAGCGAAGGCTCATGCTGTAGGCCTCCTTTATCCGGTCTAATCGTCCCGCCCCGTAATTTTGGCTTATTAACGGCGGCAACGTGGATGACATCGCTAGCACCAGAAGAGTAGCGATAGGCTCGAGCCTTGCACCGACGCCAAAAGCTGCGACGACGCTGGTTCCGAAGCCTGCCGCTATCGCAGTCATTGTCCCCATCGCTAGGGGTGTCATCATGTTGGCGCCAGCCGCTGGCAAACCAATTCTTAACATCTCCCGTGATGAACTTATAAGTATTTGCTGACTAGGTAGGCTAGTGCTTATCAGCTGATGTTTTATAGCAAGATGATAAAACAGGTAGCCATAGCCAACCGTCCACGCGGCAAGCGTAGCGATAGCGGCGCCTTTAACGCCCATGGCTGGGACAGGTCCCCAGCCGAAGATTAGCAGTGGGTCTAAGAGTGCGTTAATCAGGCCGGATCCAGCCATGATTATGCTCGGCGTTTTCGAGTCGCCATGCGCGCGCAGAATGCTGTTGGCCGTCATTAAACCAACAAGGAGGACGCTACCAGGGAACCAAATGCTCATATAGTCATGAATTAGTGCGATGAGCGTTGCGTCGGCTCCCATCACAGTGAACAGCGGCTCCATAAAAAACCAGCAACCCGCGATGAGCACCGCAGCGAAGGCGAGCGCGACGTAATTGATAACTGTTGAGCTTTCTTTCGCTCGCACAAGATCTTCACGGCCAATGTATTTAGCGACAACAGCGGAGGCACCGATACCGAGGCCGATCGCGAGGCTCATGATGGTGAATGTGACAGGGAAGGTGAAGCTGATCGCGGTGAGTTCGGCGGTGCCTAGAAGGCTTACGAAGAATGTGTCTACGAGACTGAACGTAAACATCATGAACATGCCGACGATCATCGGCAGGGTCATTCGGATTAGTGACGCTTTTATTGAGCCTTCGACAAGGCTATGTTTTTGTTGCTGGCTAGGCGGCTCATTGCGCTTGCTAGTATTCGATGACTCGTTTGCCATAGCGCGCCTACCCTGTGTGATTGCTGTTAAGCACCTTTCTTCGCTTGGCGCAGTTTTACCATCTGCTTGAGAATTTTGGGGTTGGCGAACAGAAGTTCTTGCGCGCTCGAATAGTCGGGGTTTGCCAATTCCGAACCAATTAAGCCTCCTGCCTCTTTCAAAATCAATGCCGCGGCGTCGATTGAGTGACTTGCTCCGGCGACGTTTGGCGCCCAGCCACCTTGGAGTCGATCCGCGGCTGTGTTGACTATGTCCAGTGCCGCGCAGCCTGAGATGCGAACGCGTGCGCCAGCATCGACAACAGCACGCTGTAAATCTAGCAGCGTTCCAATGTCCTCCGACTCGTCATTGAGACCAATAAGCGCGCCGACACTCAGTTCTGTCTCTTTGCCGACGCGAAGTCGTCGAGAATTTAGCTGAGCGCCACCACCGCGTGAGGCCACGAACTCTTCATTAGTCATGGGGCAGACTACTGCAGCATGTTGAATGACACCCTCTATTTTGCAAGCGAGCGATACTGCGAATTGCGTGTAGCCCCGAGCGAAATTGTGGTTGCCTATCAACGGGTCGATCAGCCAAACGATATCCTTGCGTATGCCAGCACGCAGGCCGGTTGCGCGTGAATCGATGCTGTGCTCGGGGTAAGCTTTGAGTAGGTGATACTGTAGCGTTTTGTCCGAATCGAGGTCCATTGATGTGAGGAACGAGTCAGGGTCATCGTTAATCACTTTGATTCGGTCGAGTCTATCGCTGCTATGGGCTATCGCCTCGGCGGCATCACGCGCTGCTTTGAGCGCAATATTTATCATTGGGTGCATCAAACCGATCCTATCAAAGTGGTCTCTGCGCGCGTAAATTGTAGCGCCGAGTAACGAGCAATAACTCGATGCGCGGCGCGCGAGGCGAAAGCAGAAAAAGTAAAGAGCGAGAGACTTTCCTATCGCACCATCGCCTAGCGATGATAATCAAGAGCCTCAGAAGTCGTAATGATAACAGAAGAGAGGCGATGCGATGAATTTCTTTATCGACCTCACGAGGGTTTTTGGCTAGTCGATCCTTGTGTCCATGCTGCTATAATGAGTTTTTGACAGACTCCTTCTAAGGAAATCCTACTTGAATATCGAGAAGAAGCCCACTGCGGCCGAATGGATGCCACTATTGGATCCAAGCCAAATAGCCGTTGTATTAGTTAACACCTCGCATCCCGGTAATATTGGCGCTACGGCACGGGCAATGAAAAACATGGGTCTCACGCAATTAATTCTCGTGGATCCCGAGGATTTCCCAAGCGGTGCGGCAACGGCGCGAGCGGTTTCTGCCGTCGATATTCTCGAAAACGCGCGAGTCGTCGATACGTTGGAAGAAGCGGTGGCAGACTGTGGCCTGATTATCGGCACTAGTGCGCGCTCACGAAAACTTCCATGGCCCATGCTGGATGGCGAAAGCTGTGCAGATAAGGTGTTTAGAGAGCACAAAACTAACAAAGTGGCTTTAGTCTTCGGTCGCGAAGACTCGGGTTTAAATAACGAGGAGCTTCAACTCTGTCAGTACCATGTGCAGATACCTACTTCGCCTGAATGCAGTTCGCTAAATTTATCGGCGGCAGTGATGGTCATAACTTATGAAATTGCCAAACGTGCGCGCCAGCAAGAAAACGCAGTGAAATTACCCGAAGATGATTTTTGGGATCAAGAGCGTGCTACCGCAGAAGAGAATGAACGATTTTTCGAACATCTTGAAAAAGTGATGATCGCTATCAGATTCCACGATCCAGAGAATCCTCGGCAACTTATGCAGAGGATGCGCCGGCTCTTCGGGCGTATTCGAATCGATGTCATGGAGATGAATATTCTGCGCGGAATATTAAGTAATATCGAATGGCATATAAAAACACGAGAAGAACGCAAGGTACCCCCTCGTGGTGCGACTATCGAGCAACTCGAAGAGCAAATGTCCCAAGAAAAAACTTAGCGCCTCGCGCGGGCCGCTTGACCTGCGCTTTTGCCGCGGCTGCCTCTCGCGGTCTTTCCCCGAGTCACAGGCCGGCCCTTAGGTTTTTCATGCGGGACCAAATGCTTTTCTTCATTGCCAATCAGGTCCGTGCGGCCAAGCTTAGTTAATGCTGTGCGTAGCATTGGCCAATTTTTTTCATCGTGATAGCGCAGAAACGCCTTCTGAAGGCGGCGCTGCTCTAAATTCTTCGACACTTTAACTTTCTCGCTCTTGTAACGTACTTTTTCGAGTGGGTTGCGCTCGGAGTAGTACATGGCCGTTGCGAGCGCCATTGGCGAAGGATAAAAGGTCTGAACTTGATCAGGTTTAAATTTTCTTTCCTTTAGCCACAGGCTCAGATTCAACATGTCTTCATCGTCGCTGCCCGGGTGTGCTGCGATAAAATAAGGAATCAGGTATTGCTCTTTGCCTGCTTTTTTAGAGAATTTGTCAAACAGTCGCTTAAACTCGTCATACGCCGAAATGCTTGGCTTCATCATTTTCGCTAGCGTTTTGTCTTCGCTGTGCTCTGGCGCTATTTTCAAGTAGCCGCCAACATGATGCGAAACCAGTTCTTCAATATATTCGGGGTCTTTTAAGGCGAGGTCATAGCGCAGTCCGCTCGCGATAGCGACACGCTTTACGCCAGGAATTGCGCGCGCTTTGCGATAAAGCTCGGTTGTTGGTTTGTGATCAGTTTCTAGGTGTTTGCAAATGCTTGGATAAACACAGGACAGCCGCTTGCAAGTTTTCTGAATCGCAGGCGATTTGCAATTGAGTTTATACATGTTGGCGGTGGGTCCGCCCAGATCTGAAATGGTGCCGGTGAACCCCGGTACCATATCACGTATTTTTTCGATTTCGCTGAGGATTGATTCTTCCGAACGACTCTGAATAATGCGGCCTTCGTGTTCGGTAATAGAACAAAAGGTGCAGCCACCAAAACAGCCCCGCATGATATTAACTGAGGTTTTAATCATGTCGTAAGCTGGGATTCGAGCGTCGCCATAGGCTGGGTGCGGGCGACGCTTGTAGTCGAAGCTAAATACCCAGTCCATTTCGTCTGTTTCGAGCGGAATGGGTGGCGGGTTAACCCATACCTCTTGCGTGCCGTGACGCTGGACTAACGTCTTGGCATTGTAGGGGTTCGCTTCTTGGTGCAGAACGCGTGAGGCGTGCGCATAAAGCGCAGGATCGTTTACTACCTTGCTGTACGAGGGTAGACGAATATATGTTGTCTTAGCATCATATTTTTCTTTTCGCTGAAGAGGCATCGGTATGATTTTGATCGCCTGGGTCGAGTCGGATGCAGCATTTACAGCGTTCCCAGCCTTGGCGGCGGCTTCGGCATCGGGCTCGCGGTCATGAAAGTCGTAGGGATTAGGTATCGCATCTATTTTCGATGGCCAGTCGATGCGTGTCGAATCGATTTCAGTCCATCCTTCGGGGAGTTCCTTTAGCACAACTGCTGCGCCGCGCGTCTGCCAGAGCTCTTTGACTTCCTTGCCGTTGGCTATTGCATGTGCAACCTCAACGAGAGCTCGCTCTGAATTGCCGTAAAGAAGAATATCTGCATTAGAATCAATCAATACAGAACGCCGAACGGCATCTGTCCAGTAATCGTATTGCGCAATGCGTCGGAGGCTAGCCTCAATGCCGCCGATGACAATAGGGGTGTCGTAATACGCTTCTCGGCAGCGCTGGCTGTACACGATCACCGAGCGGTCAGGGCGTTTGCCAGCCTCTGCATGAGGTGTATAGGCATCGTCGTTACGCAGCCTGAGATCTGCTGTATAGCGATTGATCAGGGAGTCCATGTTGCCGCCGGTTACGCCGAAGAATAGATTCGGCTTGCCAAGCTGCTTAAAGGGTTCGGCGCTGTCCCATTCTGGCTGCGCGATGATACCGACGCGAAAACCCTGTGCTTCGAGCAGGCGCCCAACCACCGCCATGCCAAAGCTAGGATGATCTACATACGCGTCGGCAGTGACGATTATGATGTCGCAGCTATCCCAGCCGAGCGCATCCATTTCGGCGCGCGACATTGGCAGATAGGGCGCCGTGTCGAAGCACTCTGCCCAATATTTGGGATAGGAGAACAGCTTGCGCGGCTTGAATTCGTCAACCGCGTCGTTCGAGTGTTTCTGCGCCATGATGTACTCGTTTCCCAATCTTGCTGCGCTGCCGGCTCGTTTTCTAGAGTCCTTTTTTACCGCGTGTCCGATTGGGTTAATTAAACATTAATCAAGCGCAGAGCTTTGTTAGCGCTGCGCGTGAACCGACGCGATAGTATACCGCGTCTACACGTTGTTTTCGTGATTAGTTTTAGCTGCAGCTACGCATCGATGGGTTGGATTCGGTAGGCGCAGCGTCTTGCGCCTTCTAGCAAGTAGTCGCTACGTTCGACAGTTGCGTAACCTTCGAGAAGTTGTTTGAACAGAGACAACTCTGCTACACAAAAAGCGGAACAACTACTCGCCGCAGCAAAAATAGGGCAGTGATTCTCGATTAATAGCCAGCCACTGGGCGTTAGCCTGAGTTCGGCCATAAATCCGTCACGGCTGCGCTTAGCACAAAGAGCTTCGAGTGTGTCGCTGAGGCTTAGCTGTGGATCGGGTAATTCGTTTTGGTATTGGGAGAGCAGTGCGTTTTCGTTCACTTCGATGAGCTTGTTGAGGCCGGCATCGCCGAATGTCTGCGCGGCTGCAGTGATTAGCTCCACGGCAATACGCGCGTGCCCGTCGGTAAACAAGGCATGGCCCTGGGTGGTAAGTTTCCATAGGGTTACCGGCCGTCCTCGCGTCTGATGGCTCAGCTGTGCATGCTTAACGTAGCCTTTATCCTGCAGCTGCGCCAAATGCTGGCGTACTCCCATCGTGGTTAAGCCAAGCTGGCCTGCGAGTATTTTAATCGACTGAGGCCCGCGACTTTTCAAACGTTCAACGAGTTGCTCTTGAGTAGTCGGCAGGAGGGATAGATCGGTCATGGCAGAATCCAATACGCGCTTGTCTAAACTTTCGGCGGAATTATCAAATAGTTTACTTTATTAATTACCACCGGTAGTTTGTGCAGTTGACCTATCGCTCTTGGTTGGCTAATTAATATTCCCTCACTGCCGCGTGTTAGGCTCTTAAGTCTCGGCGTGGGGTCTGAACCAAAATCGCTCGCGCTTTCTCCTAGACGGTAGGTCATCACTCGGCAATAACTTACAATTCAGAGGTATCAATTATCGATTCGTTGTCTTCAATATCGCAAGGGCCGGCTAGCTCATGGCCGTTGCTTGTGACGTTCGTCGTTTATTTGCTCGGCATATTACTACTCGGTATCCGCGCTTATCAGCAGACCCATGATTTAGGGGACTATTTACTTGGTGGGCGTAAATTAGGCTCTGTAGTGACCGCGCTTTCGGTTGGCGCCTCCGATATGAGCGGATGGTTACTCCTAGGATTGCCCGGCGCGGTGTATCTTGCGGGCCTGCAGGAAAGTTGGATCGGCATTGGTCTTATTGTCGGTGCATATCTCAATTGGTTGCTCGTTGCTCGCAGATTACGCGTATTCAGTTTTCACGCCGATAACGCCCTCACGCTCCCCGATTATCTTGAGTGTCGCTTTAGAGACGAAAGCAGACTGCTGAGAATACTCTCGGCAGCGGTGATCCTGTTGTTCTTTACCTTCTATGCCGCCTCGGGGCTCGTGAGTGGGGCGATACTATTCGAGAGTAGTTTCGGCCTCGATTACGGAGTTGCGTTACTCATTGGTGCGGTGGTCATCGTGTCTTATACCTTTGTAGGCGGCTTTTTGGCGGTGGCTTGGACTGACGCGATACAAGCGTGCCTGATGGCTGCTGCGTTGGTGATGACCCCTATCGCGGTTTTCTCAGCGGTGGGTGGTGCGCAAGAAGTGATGGAGCAAGTCGCTGTGGTTAACCCTAATGGCCTCGATCTATTTGGGGATATTGGTGTGCTGGGCTTGATAAGCCTCCTTGCTTGGGGGCTTGGTTACGCAGGTCAGCCGCACATTCTCACGAGGTTCATGGCGATAGAAAACCCTTCAAAACTCGCCCCCGCGCGGCGGTTAGCGATGAGCTGGATGGTGATCATGCTGGCAGGTTCTGTTGCGACTGGCTTCGCAGGTATGGCTTATTTTGCCGCTGCGCCGCTCGCAAACCCCGAGACGGTCTTTATCAGTTTAAGTCAGGCATTGTTTAATCCTTGGATGGCTGGCGTTATCACTGCGGCAATCCTCTCGGCGATCATGTCTACGATCGATTCACAGCTGCTCGTTTGCTCCTCGGTTATCAGTGAGGACTTTTACCGAACTTTCTGCCGTCCTCAGGCGAGCGGCAGTGAACTGGTTTTGGTGAGCCGCCTTGCTGTTGTCGGTGTAGCGCTTATTTCGCTTGGGATCGCGATGGATCGCGAAAGCAAGGTGCTAGATCTGGTCAGCTATGCGTGGGCGGGTTTTGGTGCTGCGTTCGGGCCGGTTATCCTGCTGTCGCTATTCATGCGAAGCATGACCGCATCGGGCGCGATCGCAGGGATGCTTGCCGGCGCGATCACAGTGGTTGTTTGGTCGAATCTCTCTGGCGGCATTTTTGATCTGTATGAAATCGTCCCTGGCTTTGCGGTGTCGCTAACTTGCATTCTCGCTGTGAGCTTGTGCTGGCCCGAGTGCCGCGAAAAAGTATTAGGTCAATTCGATGAGGCAAGGGCGCTCTCTCGAAATTTAACGATGGCACAGGAGCATTAACCGTGCGCGGCTCGCGTCATCTGGATATGGGGGATACCGTCTTCTAGATACGGGGACGAAGTCGTCTCGAAATCGAACGCGGCATAAAAGGCTTCTAGGTGCTGTTGAGCCGAAATTGTGATTGCGGCCTCTGGATAGAGTGTGCAGCAGGCATCGATTGCCTCTCGTACTAATGCTTTACCCCTGCCTGTTCCACGAAGAGTAGGGCTGGTCACGATGCGCCCAATTGAAGCGCCTGCATATTTTACACCCGGAGCGACGATGCGAGCGCAGCATAGCACCTCGTTCTCCGAATTAAGCGCGATAAGGTGATGCGCATTTTGGTCGTAGTTATCGAGGTCGAGATAAACACAGTCTTGCTCAACGACAAAAACCTCACTGCGCAGTCTCAACATCGAGTAGAGTTCCGAATTACTGAGCGTGTCGAAGGATTTTGTATGCCAAGTGAGCGTCATGGGGGCCTGCTTAGGGGGGGCAAACGCGTGGTCTCTGCGAATTTAATGCGCTGAGTCTATCATCGCAGTTTGTAGTGGCAAACCTCTCGCGTAAGAGATGACTTTTGCTTCGAATAACAATCCCCGCGAAAACCCTCCAAAGACTATGATAAACTTCTCCCTGATACTAACTTGGTAGCCTAGTTATCTAGTTTTGCATTATTGATCCACAGATCACTCTCATCTAGATGACTCATAGTCGAAAGTAGGCAGCTACTTCGTAAGAATTCACCGATTAAGCCCCGGTGGCACAGCTGGATAGCGCGGCCCCCTCCTAAGGGGCAGGTCAGAGGTTCGAATCCTCTCCGGGGCACCATCTCCTACACTCAAGCGCTTGTTATATAAGAATTAATGCAATATAACAGACCCAAGGTTACGTAAAAAGTTACGGATTTGAGTGAAAAGCAATGTCAAAAAAGTATCCTCGCTACGTATGACCACTCAAGAATAGCCTCTTCTACGAGCGTACTTGGCCCTCTCGTCTAAAGCCATCTTGGCAGGCCTAGGTTTACTTATCCGCTTCGGCTCAAACTGGGTCAGTACACAGACGCAGAGCTTCATCGCGCCTATGCTGCAGCCAATGACGAGTTTGATTCGCAGCTGAAACTCATGGAAAACAGCGGCTCTAACGTCTTTACAGAAACAGAAATAGAGAAGGCTGCACCAGCTCTGCTGCGCAAGCAGCGACTTAACGCCGGTGACTTTGAGCATGATGATGACTTCCACCATTATGCTGAGCAGCTCGTTCCGGGCGTTGATGACGCGCTTGATGGTGACCCTAATAGGGAGCGTAGTGCTGAGGAGCAGATAAAAATAGCAGCCTACAAAGCACTAAGCACGGCTGCGCGTAAGAAGCCCAAAATGCTTAGCTCTGTTTGGTCAGACTATGTTCGCGAAGGTAATGTCGACGTGACTATAACTCGTGCGGCAAGAACAAAGCAGAGACGATGGGAAAACGTCTTTGCCTACATCGGCGAACACAACCTCAATACATCGAACTTGCTCGATTTAATACATGAAGGGCTAGACCGTTATTGGGCTGATCGACGCGAGCAAGGTATTAAAGTGCAAAGCATCAGGCGCGAATGGCGCGAGAGTCTCGCAGATAGCTCAACACAGCCCTCCACAAACCCTCTTTAAGTTTCCAACACAGATATACAAGCTCATACAGACTAATGGAACAATAGGTGATTGGCTTATGAATGGCTTGTTAGACGCTCAAGGCTGTAGAGGCTTTAGCAACTGCATAGTGAATACAGAGGCTATATGTGGTGTTAGTAATAAATGGTTATTTGCTGCACCGTCTCCAGAGCGAAGGATGCGAAGTCTTAGCACGCTTTGTTGACGCTAGAGGCTTCACAGTCCCTATACACACGAAAGTTATAGCCGACCACGACTTCTTGTATTCTCTAGTGTCTGATCAGACTCTGCCGCCTGATGACGACAAACACTACTTCTTCTTAAAGCCTAAGCAGCAGAGCCGCAGCAGTGCCCGTTATAGCCAGTTTAGTGACCTTTTAGCTTTCAATGTTAGAGGCGCTAAAGGTAAGAGAGACCCTAAGCAACTAGCTTCTCTTGACCCTCTCAAATTCGCTCAGCTATTAGCCTTGACTCCCACTTTGCTAGTTAGCAGTGGAATAAGGCATCGTGCTCTTACCTGTTCATGACGTTGTATCAGTCACGCAAGACAACGCAGACTGGGCCAAGGAGGCGTTGCTGCGGGCATGGTTTGAACATGCTAATTCTGGTGGCGGAGTGGCTCAATTTAGGGT
>Ga0255756_1006343_pt1 | contig 10659 bp, 8 predicted proteins | sample 011ome_20_FD_179956 | JGI IMG/M metagenome (GOLD analysis project Ga0255756, IMG submission 179956) | Coastal salt marsh microbial communities from the Groves Creek Marsh, Skidaway Island, Georgia - 011509CT metaG (version 2) | ecosystem: Environmental > Aquatic > Marine > Intertidal zone > Salt...
AGCAGCAGCAAGCGATCTGCATATCTGGCCGCGAGATTAATATCATGCATGACCAGCAGTACCCCCGCCCCTTTCTTGGTTAGTTGGCCCAGAAGGTTCATGAATAATACTTGATGGGCTATATCCAGTGCGGCAGTAGGCTCATCAAATAAAAGATAACCACCAGGCAGACAATCCCATAATTGACACAGTACTCGAGCAATCTGGGTCCGCTGTTTTTCGCCACCCGACAAACTGGTGTAAACCCGCTCAAGCAGGACCTCAAGGCCTAATTGGGTGGCAATTTCTGCCCGCATTGGTGCATTTAAGCGCGCACTCCCACCATGAGGCATTCTGCCCATCTGAATGATTTCATCCACCTTAAAGGGAAATTCCAAACTGGTATTTTGTGGCAAAACTGCCAGACGTTTGGCGCGGCTCGCCAAAGTCATATCGCCATAAAAGTCTTCGTCGAGGCGAACAGATCCCGTAGTAGGTGTCGTCGTACCGGCAAGCAGACCCACGAGCGAGGACTTGCCTGCACCATTAGGACCTACCACTGCCAGCAACTCACCTGACTGGAGTTGCAAGCTGATATCCCTTAACAGAGTTTTGCCCGTATAGATCAGGCTACAGTGTTCGGCGCAAAGGGTCATAGTCCAAGCCTGTGTTTTTGGCTGACTAACAGGTAGATAAAAAATGGTCCACCTAACAGTGCCGTCAGTATCCCCACAGGTAATTCCGCAGGGGCAATGATCACGCGTCCCAATGTGTCTGCCAGTAGCACCAGTAAGGCGCCTAACAACGCCGAGGCTGGGATGACCGTGCGGTGGTTGGAGCTCATCGTCAAGCGTATCAAGTGCGGAACAACCAGCCCGATAAACGCAATGATGCCCACCAGAGCAACGCTGGTACCGGTTATCACCGCTGTGTACAGCACGATTCGAGTGCGCAGCCGCGGAACGTTTATACCCAGGTGCGTCGCTTCAATATCACCGAGGGTTACCGCATTGAGCTTTTGGCTATCGAAAAACAGCAACAACACGACAATCGGAATCAGCAATGCCAGTCTGACACTCGCCCAGTCGGCGCCATTGAAACTGCCGAGCGCCCAGAAGGCGACAGACCTTAACTGCAAGTCGGATGACAGATAGGACAATAAACCCACTCCAGCCGCGGCGATGGCATTGACAGCGACCCCAGCCAACAACAGGCTTGCCATGGTGCCACTGCGCTGACCAACTTTTAGCACCAGCAGCGTAGTGACAAAGCCACCAACAAACGCACTGCCAGCCAAGCCCAGGAATCCCCAGGTCGAATTTTGTAGATTCAGTACCATAAAACCGGCGGCAAACAGCGCAGCACCACTGGATACGCCAATCAACGCTGGATCAGCCAGCGGGTTTCGAAAAATACCCTGTATCGCCGCACCGGCAGCAGCGATTCCAGCGCCAACTATTACGCTTAATAGGACCCGTGGCAGTCTGATTTGCAACAAGATGGTTTGTGCAAAATCCGGATTCGACGGCTGGTTAAACAGCGATAATACCTGCGCCATCGAGATCGAAGCACTGCCTAAAAACATCGCAGTGACTGAAGCGCCACAGAGCCCTACAATCATCATGACCCAGACCCCTGACCTGGTCACGTCAGTTCCTCCAACGAGACAGGTAGCTGCTCTGCCAGAGAAATATCTAGCGGACTCAACGCTGCACGGTAAGCCAAGACTTCAACACCAGACTGCACCGCTGAAGCCAAAGTTGACGCATAGGTCGGATCAATATGCAGAGCCGGACGAACAGAGTCGATCGCTGAATGCTGTACGCAGAATATCAAGACACCTCGGCCTCCCTGGTCGACGACTTGCATGAGCTCGCGTAAATGCCTGGTACCACGACGACTCACCGAGTCCGGAAAATAGCCAATATTGAGCTCGCCACGGGGCTCGCACAAGGTCACACTCTTCACCTCTACATAGCAGGGCGGTAGCGTCGAGTGATTGCTGAGCAAAAGATCGATTCGACTATTTTCCTGCCCATATTTGACCTCAGCATCGATCGCCCCATAGCCCTTTAGTGCCTTGATCTGCCCCAACTCGATCGCCGCCTTGACCAAGGCATTTGCACGATGGGTGTTGATACCGATGAAATGTCCCGCTTGAGTCTCATTAAGCTCCCAGGTATACGCATATTTGCGCTTCGGATTCGCAGCCGTCGAATACCAGACTCGATCGCCTGCGATGGCGCAGTTTTTCATCGAGCCCGTATTGGGGCAATGAATTGTGGTTACCGTTCCATCTGGCAACGTAATATCGGCGAGAAATCGTTTGTATCGCTTTATCAGCAGAGCAGAGGCGAGCGGGGGTGAAAACTTCATGCCAACCCATAGGCCGCAACGGCTCGACGTATGCGATCAACGCCCAACTCAAGCCTGTTAAGGCGCTGAGCATAGCTGAAGCGCACATGCTCATTTGCTCTGTAAAAACCGAAGTCGGTGCCGGGTGTCACGGCAACATAGTGATTCTCCAGCAGGTTGTCGCAGAAAGCCTCACTTTCAACGGCAAGACCGCTAGGTAGCGTCGCATAGATATAGAAGGCACCTTCCGGCATCCTTTCTATTCCAAAGCCGAGTTCCCGCAGCGCGGGAACTAAAAAATCACGACGCTGCTGAAACGCTTCGCGCTGGCGCTCCATAATATCCCGAGCTTCTGCACTGAATGCCGCTCTCGCAGCTTCCTGAGCAATGCTGGACGGGCAAATGAAAAGGTTTTGTGCGAGCTTTTCGACTTCAGCAACCGCTGAGTCCGGCACGATCAGCCAACCCAGGCGCCAGCCGGTCATGCCGAAATATTTCGAAAAGCTGTTGATCACGAAGGCTTCAGAATCAAACGCCAGAATGGTCGAAGGCTTATGGCTGCCGTAAGTCAGGCCATGATAAATTTCATCGACGACAAGGTGCCCTCCGCGCTGCCGAACGCTCGCCGCGACAGACTTGAGATTAGCCTCGTCGATAATCGCGCCCGTCGGATTTGCCGGAGAGGCCAACAAGACACCTCGAGTAGAGGCTTGCCAATGCCGCGCGACCGACTCAGCACTCAACTGATAGCTCTCAGCCGCGGAAACCGGCACCAAGTGACCCTCACCGCTGAAAGCCTTGAGAAAATGCCGATTACACGGATATCCGGGATCCGTCATCAGCAATCCCTCGTTAGGATTTAGCAGTAACGCGGTAACTAACAACAAAGCGCCGGAACTACCGGCCGTGATGAAGATTCTTGAGGGCGCGACGTCCACGCCATGTTCGTCGGCATAATGGCGACTCAGCAAAGCGCGAAGCTCAGGGATCCCCTGTGCTGGCGTGTACTTGGTTTTGCCAGCGCGCAACGCATCGATTCCCGCAGAAACAATAGAGGGCGGCGTCTCAAAGTCTGGCTCCCCCACTTCCATGTGAACCACCTCATGACCAGCAGCCTGAAGTTGATTTGCTCGGGCCAGTAATTTCATCACCTTGAATGACTGAATATCCTTCAATCGATGGGCATATTTTGGCCTTTGGTCAGCTGTCATTCGTTACCACCCATCCCTGGACCGAGCTCTCGGCCTGTACTTGATTGACTCTGGAGTATTACTTAAATTTGCTGTCGGGTCAGAGACTATCCCGATTATTTTCAGCATCGTGCTTTCATCGACCTGGATCAAAGCAAAACCATAATGATCGAATTGGCTATTGGAGAAACCGCTACATTCTGGTAACGTTCGCGCTCGATTTTGTTTAGGTTTTACGTGACATAGCATACTGGATAGAACTATGGCAGCCAAAACTAAAAATAGTACGAAAGCTAAGCCCGCAGCCCAAACCAAGGTTGTGAAGCCTGAGACGAAAGCGAAAGTTGCTAAGCCTAAAGCCCAGGCCAGCGCTTCGAAGCTGACTAAAAAATCACCAGCTAAAAGCCCTGCTGCCGCTAAGGCTGCCACTAAACCGGCTGCTAAACCCCCTGCTAAACCGGCTGCTAAACCGGCTGCTAAACCGGTAAAGAAAGCGCCGGTTGGCAAGAAACCAGCGGCCAAAGTCGCGACTAATCCGACCAAGAAACCCAAGGCAACTGCGACCGCAATAAGCAAGCAACCTGTGGCAAAAACATCTGCAAAAACATCTGCGAAAACCTCTGTCAAAGTGTCGGCGCAGGAAAAGAAAACTGTCGCCGCCAAGGTTGTAAAGACGACGCCGATTTCGGCCAAAACCAAGGCTAGCAACCAAAAACCCTTGGCCTCCAAACCCGTAAAAAAGGCGCCCGTGACCGCTGTGGTGACAAAGCCTAACGCCAAGGCAACCAAACCTGCCAAAGCTAGCGCCAAACTGAAAGCGGTCGAAAAACTAAATGTGGCGCAAGAATCGCCAGCAGACATTCCGACAAAAACATCATCTAAAGGCTCTCCAAAGGCAGCCCAACGAGAACCAAACGTGGCCAAGACCGTCTCTGACTCCAATGAAAAACCAGCCGTCAAGCAAAAAATAGCGGCTAAGACACCAGCCAAGGCTAACAAGAAAAAACCCGGCAGCCGTCGAATAGATGCCCAGCCTGCAGATTTCAAACCCTATACTCGCAAAAAAGATGAAGAGTATATGAACGCGGTACAGCGGGAACATTTCAAGCAGATTCTGCTCGACTGGAAATTGCAGTTGATGGAGGAAGTTGATCGCACTGTTAACCATATGAAAGATGTTGCTGCCAACGATCCGGATCCAGCAGATAGAGCGACCCAGGAAGAGGAGTTCAGCCTTGAGTTACGGACCCGCGATCGGGAACGCAAACTGATCAGAAAGATTGATGCTACTATCGACCTGATCGATCAGGACGACTACGGCTACTGCGAATCCTGCGGTATAGAAATCGGCATCCAGCGACTGGAAGCCAGGCCAACCGCGACTCAATGTATCGACTGCAAGACACTCGATGAAATCAAGGAACGTCAAATTCACGGCTAGACTGCGCCTGCCTGTGAAGCATGGCTGAGGGTCAGCACTACATAGGCCGGTTTGCGCCTTCGCCGACTGGACCACTGCACTTTGGATCGGTCGTTGTTGCGCTGGCTAGCTGGTTAGACGCGCGCCACCACAACGGCCGATGGCTGCTTCGAATTGAAGATATAGATCCGCCGCGCGAGGACCCGAAGGCTCCCGATCAGATCATGAGACAACTGGCGGCTTTAGGGCTGCACTGGGATGGCGCACCCTTGTTTCAAAGCCAGCGACTTGATGCCTACCAGGCGACGTTGGAGGATCTGAAAACTCGAAGTCTTGCCTATCCTTGCACCTGCAGCCGACGTGACCTGCCGCCGATTTATCCAGGCACCTGCCAGTCTCGGCGATTCGAGACCACTCTGACACCCTATGCGATTCGCCTGCGCATCCCTTCAACTACGATCAATTTAGCCGACCCGATTCAAGGGCCACAGGCCTGGCAACTACCCACCGAAATCGGAGACTTCATCATTAAACGCAGGGATGGCTGGTTTGCCTATCAACTGGCAGTCACAGTAGACGATGCGTTTCAGCAAATCAGTCATGTGGTTCGTGGTAGCGACCTGCTTGACTCAACACCCAAACAAATTGTTTTAGCGCAGCTCTTGCATCGCCCCAAGGTTAGCTACGCGCACATCCCGTTAATGGTTGACCAACATGGCCTCAAACTCAGCAAATCCACCGGCGCAGCAGCAACATCAATGGAAGCACCAACCGCCTGTATCAGGCAAGCCTTGAAGGTGCTCTGCCAACCGCTACATCCCGAGGTTGACGACCTGGAGACACTTCTGGGCGCTGCGACCGCTGCATGGTCGATGGAGCGGGTGCCAAAAAAACGAGAACTTGCAGCGCCACCAGACCAATATTAGCGAACGCTTTCGAGGCACCCGGCTCGCAGCGCATCCTCTACAGAACGTCAGCCACGAAATAAATTTGACTTCGATGAGTCATCATTGTTTAGTACCTGTACAGATGTCAGGTTCTGCAGTGTGTTATATGAGCAGAAGAAATATTCTTATCGTCGAAAATGACCTGGTCCTACGTACATCCTTAAAGCAGTTTCTCGAAAAAAAATTATACAAAGTGGTAGAAGCTGGATCTTTAGCCGAGGCCTTGCAGAAAGATCTGGAGACTTTCGCGCTAATCATCACTGATTTACGCCTGCCCGGATCAGCGGGTACCGATATCATCAGACTCGCCAATAGCGTCCCAGTATTGGTTATGGCCAGCAATGCCACCATCAGCTCTGCCGTGCAAACCATGAAGCTTGGCGCAGCTGACTATATTGCCAAACCCTGCGACCACGAGGAACTCCTGAGATCCGTCGTCACGCTGATCGGGCCGACGGAAAACCCACCCCCGCTATTTCCAGAAATGCTGGGTGACTGTGATGCCATGCGCCAACTCTTTGATCGTATCTGCAAAGTCTCGCCAACCCAGTCAAGCGTATTAATTACAGGCGAGTCTGGCACGGGCAAGGAACTCGTGGCTCGCGCTATCCACGGGGCCAGTCCCCGTAGTCACCGACGCATGGTTTCGCTCAACTGTGCCGCGATTCCTGAGACGCTGATCGAGTCGGAGCTATTCGGTCACGAAAAGGGGGCTTTTACTGGTGCCATTAATAGTCGAATCGGGCTTGTTGAAGCTGCGAATGGAGGCACCTTGTTTCTCGACGAAATCGGCGAGCTGCCCCTGGAGGCCCAAGCCCGGTTGCTGCGGGTTCTGCAGGAAGGCGAAATTCGCAAAGTCGGGTCCATTGAAACCCGCAAGGTGGATGTTCGACTGATCGCTGCAACTCACCGCAACCTGGAAAGGTTGACAAAGAGCGGGCAGTTTCGTGAAGACCTCTATTATCGTTTGAATGTCATCAAACTTAACCTGCCACCCTTACGCGAGAGACCGAGTGATCTGAAGAGTCTGGCCGAGCACTTTCTCCAAGTGAACAGCCGAAAACTTGGTAAGTCGTGCTTGCGGTTTTCGCAAGACGCGTTGGCATTGATTCAAACCTATTCTTGGCCGGGTAATATTCGTGAATTAAAGAATGCCATCGAACGTAGCGTGACGATGTGTGAGGGGATACTGATTGATGCAGAATCACTGGCCATCGAAATTGAGACCCACCACCGCTCTGCGGACAGCCGTCATCGAGGGAACCACGATTCAATGGATAATGCTTCTCTGGCTGAGTATTTCACTCGCTTCGTCACAGATCATCAAGGTCACATGACGGAAACAGAGTTGGCCCAGAAACTCGGCATCAGCCGCAAAGCATTATGGCAAAGACGCCAAAAGTTCAGCATGCCGCGCGAGCGCTCTCGAAAAATCTGACCCGTTTAGGCTCTGCTCGTCGGCCGCCCTGCGGTGCTCAGGCGACTTATGGAGCGGCCGATAAAGCCACCCATTGTGATACTTAAGTTCACACTCGCGCACGCTAGTGTAACTATTCGACCCGCTTTTCGCGCACCCAAAACGATAAAGCTTTGTTATTCTTAAGATCATGTTGCTGGCACAATTCCTGCTGAACGTTACCCTAGCTGTGAAGCTAACGTGTCGATGTAACAACAATAGCAAACGGGCTTCGATACACTAAAAATAATAACGTGATAAAAAAAATAACAACTGCGAAGAATAATAAAAATCACTAACTTGCCATTGCAACCGGGGGCATGGATTTGTCCCCTGCTTTTTTCGCTGCACCAAATCCCTTTTCTGCATACTCTCCCGCCACACTCTCTGCTACTATGAGCGACTACTGCGACCTGCCCCGATGGACGTCGCCATCTTTTAAAATAGCTCATGAGAATGACTGAAACGCCCATAGACTTGTCGCCTGACCACATCAACGTCAATGCCTTGAAGGTAGTGAAACGACTGACCAGCGCTGGTTACCAAGCGTATCTGGTGGGTGGTTGTGTCCGTGATCTGCTACTGGGCAGTCATCCCAAAGACTTTGATGTCGCCACCGACGCCAGTCCGGAGGAGGTTCACGACTTATTTCGCAATTCGAGGTTGATTGGCCGGCGTTTCAAGATTGTCCATGTCAGGTTTGGACGAGAAATCATCGAGGTCGCTACTTTCAGAGCACCCCATAGTGCACTGGAGACAGAGCAGAATTTCTCTGATGGCGGCATGATCCTATCTGACAATATCTATGGCAGCTTCCACGAGGATGCTGAGCGCCGCGATTTCACCATGAATGCGCTCTATTATGACCCTGAGCAGGACACTATCCTTGACGAGGTCAATGGGCTTGAAGATCTTGGCAATCGCCAGATTCGTCTGATCGGTGAACCTGATAGCCGCTATCGAGAAGACCCTGTGCGAATGCTCAGAGCCGTTAGATTCAAGGCTAAACTCGGTTTCGAGATAGACGCGAGCACAGCCGAGCCTCTCTACCGCTTGGGTCTGCTTTTAAGGGATATACCGCCGGCTCGCTTATTCGAGGAAGTGCTCAAGCTTTTCATGACCGGGCATGGTGAACAATCCTTCAAGGTCCTACGTGAGTACGATCTATTCGGCTGGTTATTTCCTGAAACAAACCGTTTGCTTGATAACGCGCACTGCGCCGAGTTGATTCGCCTGGCGCTGGCCAGCACCGATCGACGAATTGCCCAGGATATGCCTGTCACTCCCGCATTTATCTTCGCTGCGCTGCTCTGGCAGCCCTATCTCACACAGCGGGATCGCCTTGAGGCAGATGGCGAGAACAGTTATGTCGCCAGCTTTGAGGGTGCGAATCAAGTGGTATTGAGGCAATTGCTGGTGACCTCTATTCCCAAACGCTTTTCCGGCCCCATGCGGGATATCTGGAGCCTGCAAAATCGTTTGCCCATTAAAGTGGGCAAAAAACCGGAGACTCTTTTGCAGCATAAGCGCTTTCGCGCCGCCTATGATTTCCTGTTATTACGGGAAGAGTCAGGCGAGGAACTCGATGGACTTGGCGCCTGGTGGACAAAATTTCAGGAGACCGAAGAAAGAGATCGTGGCGATCTGCTGGAAAAGCCGCAGACGCCAACTAATCGCCCGCGACGACGGCGGAGAAAACCGGCGAATCAAGCCTCAAACGCCTAAAAAGATTGTACAATCTGCTCAACTCGTTGACGCATAATCGGGAGAAAGGCTTGCAGTTCGATACAAACCACCCTGACTTTCCCCACTATATTGCTGTCGAAGGTCCTATCGGCGTCGGCAAGACAACCTTCACCAAGCGCCTGGCCACCACTTTTAACTATGAAACGGTGCTCGAGAAGCCTGAGACCAACCCCTTTCTTGATCGTTTCTATCAGAACAGGCGTCAGGCAGCGCTACCCACTCAGCTATTTTTCCTGTTTGAACGTAGTCGGCAGATTCAGGAGATGCGCCAAGGTGATATGTTTGAGCCGGTCAGAATCGCAGATTTCTTATTAGAAAAAGACCGACTGTTTGCCGAAATCAATCTCGACCATGACGAATTGGCGCTCTACAACAACGTCTACAACCACCTCGCAATCGATGCGCCGACGCCGGACCTGGTGATTTATCTGCAGGCTCCGGTGCCCGTGCTGATGGATCGAATTCAACAGCGAGGTATTGCTGCTGAACAGTACATTGAAAAGGCCTATCTTGCTCAACTGGTCGATGCTTATACCAATTTTTTTCATTATTACGATGCTGCACCTTTGCTCATCGTCAACGCTGCTGAAATTGACCTGGTCAATAGTGATGCCGACTACGAGGCCCTTGTCGCTTACCTGAGTAAGGTCAAACGCGCTCGACACTACTACAACCCGACTCCTCTAATGGTATAACAGATATGGCTTACGTTCTTCCCGGCTGCTGGCAAGCCCTCGCTGACCAGGCTCGGCGAATGCGCCACACCTCTATGTTATCGATGTTTGAAGCCGACCCATCCCGCGCAACCCGCTATAGCTTGCAGGCCGCAGGTTTGACCCTCGACTACTCAAAAAATCTGATTAACGACGAAACCCTGGGACTCTTTCAGCAATTAGTCGACGAGATTCAGCTCGGCGCCGGCATTGAGGCTATGTTTACGGGCGAGAGAATCAACCCTACTGAAAACCGCGCCGCGCTCCATTCGTTACTCAGGGCCAGCACCGCACCCGCGAACCCAATGCTGGCAGATCAATATGCTGCTGTACAAGCGTCTCTGGCTCAGGTTCAGCGCATCAGCGAAGCAGTGCGTAGCGGCAATTGGCTGGGTGCCAGCGGTAAAACCATCACCCATGTTTTACATCTCGGTATTGGTGGGTCGTACCTTGGACCGCGCATGGTGGAGGAAGCTCTCTCACCCTATAGTGATGGCCAGATCCATTGCGATTATGTTGCTAATGTTGATGGGCAACATATCGACCAAGTCTTGGCGAGGCTAGACCCGAATCGAACCCTGGTCATCATCGTCTCTAAATCCTTCTCAACCATCGAAACCAAGGTCAATGCTGAGTCGGCTCAACGTTGGTTGCGTCAAACCATTCCAGCGACCCAGTTACATCGGCACGCTGTGGCGGTAACCAGTAATGTGCCGGCTGCACGCGCGTTCGGCATTGCTGATGAGAATATTCTACCCATGTGGGATTGGGTTGGCGGCCGTTACAGCCTTTGGTCGGCGGTCAGTCTGCCCATCGCGATCAAATTCGGGTTTCACCACTTCGAATCCTTGTT
>Ga0255756_1006351_pt1 | contig 10652 bp, 10 predicted proteins | sample 011ome_20_FD_179956 | JGI IMG/M metagenome (GOLD analysis project Ga0255756, IMG submission 179956) | Coastal salt marsh microbial communities from the Groves Creek Marsh, Skidaway Island, Georgia - 011509CT metaG (version 2) | ecosystem: Environmental > Aquatic > Marine > Intertidal zone > Salt...
CTTTTTATCTTTTTATCTCTCTCTCTCTCTCTCTCTGTCTCTCTATCCGTAAAAAATCGCATCATCGTCGAGACGAAAAGGAAAAGAAAGAGCTTGAATACTAGTATACGTAATAAGAAGTTCTAGATATACTACTAGCGATTAAAAGAGAAGATAAAGGATGGCGCTGTACGTGAAAGCGTTCTCGTTGGTTTTGAAAACCGTCTCCAAACCGATGGCGAAATCTCTCAAATCCTTCATCGTGAGTCAACCAGAGTTGAAGGAAACATGCATCTCGTTGGCGCAGAAAATCAACGTTTTCTACTCTTACGTCGTCTTGGAAACGCCGATTCGAAAACCAACGACGTTCGTGACGACGACGACAAAGAGTGGAGGAGGAGGAAAAAGTGAGATTGTCGTGACGACGAGAGGGAGGAATAAACCGTCGTCCTCGTCGGGCGGCGGGTCGTCTTCGTCCGGAGTGAAACCGCTTTCGGACGACGTGGCGTTGACGAACGGAGCGGAGTTAGTCTCGGAGATCTTCCTTTTCTCCGTCGCCGGAGGGTTGGTGTATTGGGAAGCCGAGAAATCGAACGAACGCGAGCGGGAGAAGAAGAAAATAGCCGCCGTGGAAAGACAACAGCTGACAAAGTTGATGGAAATAACGAAAGAGAGTTTAGAGGACGTGGTCGCAGAGTTGGAGGAGTTGAAGCGATGGAGAAGGATGGTGAGCGAAAAGAACTACGAGGATTTAGTCGTAACAGCAAATACGAATAGCAGTAACAAGAAGAGTAAAGACGATGGCGGAAAAGGACAAAAAAAAGGAGCTGGCTAATTACGCGGGTAAGCGGAACTACGCGGTAGGAAAGTTTAATTAGGGGTACTTATAGTTAGAAAAGCAAAAGCTATGTGTAGTAATATATATGTATTAAAAAAGACGATATTGATGTAGTCTTCTAAGTCAAGCGCATGTGCAGTATACACATATCATGTAGAGAGTAAACAGAGAGAGAGAAATTGAGAGCTGCGCGTCGTCATATTTTCACAACAGACTTCAAAAATCGGACCAAAAAATACTCGGACAAATGTCGCGCATTGATTATTCCAAGTGGGATAAACTGGACTATTCTTCTTCTTCTTCGGAAGATGGAAAGAGCGAGGAGACAGCGATGAGAGAGAAGGCGATACGTGCGATGGAAATGCTTTTGCTCAGAGAAACGAGTTCGTCCCCTCTTTGGAACGGATTGGTGAAGCACCACAAAGATATTTTTGTCTCGCATGTGCTTCCGAAATTGAACAAGACGGATCGGATTTTCTTTTCAAAAGTGAATAGTGAAGGTAAGAATTTACTCAAATACGCGGGGATAAACGTATTGGAAATGGGTTTTTCTGTTTACGACTGTTCATCCATTTCGACGTTGGAATGGACGTGGAATGTTATGAGATGGGGAGCGAAAGCTCAAGATGGAACCGTGGTGGATCAAGCTTTTTTTTGCTGTAATGTTGCTGCAACGAAGAAACTCGAATTGCTCAAGTGGGCGAGAGAAGTAAAACATTGCGAGTGGGACGAAAGAACAATTGATGCGCTAGCAGCTAGAGGACAGCTCGAGATGCTGAAGTACTGCTTCTCGAATGGTTGCCCGTGTGATGAAGAAAATTCGTCAGCTCAAGCTGCGTGTGGAGGACACCTTGAGTGTCTTCGATTTCTTTTCGACAAGATGAAACCTCCGAACTACTGGGGAGATTTGCCGGTCATTGATTTGAGTGCAATTGTGGCTTCTGTGGATATTCAACAATGTGCGGGAAGACGAGTTTCAAGCGCCGCAAGGTATGGTCGACTCGATTGCGTCAAATATTTAATGGAAGAGGAGAAACCACCTCTTGACGACTGGCGATACGTCGCTACCGCTCGTTTTTTTAAGCAACACGAGTGCTTAGATTACTTGCGAGAAAAAGGGTCTAGAGAACCATCGGACGAAGAATACGCTCTATATGCCAAGACTTTTCGAGAACGAAAAACGTCCCAGCAGTAGAGCGGCGAATGAGAAGAGACTTTTCCCGTGTGCGAATCAAATATTTGGTTACGCAGCACACCTTTGTACAGACAACGAGAGATATTATTTTTCAATTTCATTAACAAAAAACTATACACACTCTTAATTCTCTGGGAACCATTTTACGTTGCCAACGATCAAGTTCGTGTTCGGCAAGTGCCCCGGGTTCGGACTCAAATACGTGAATCGTTTGGCGTTCATGTCCACCTCGACGATGTGAATGAACCCGGCGACGTTTGAGGTTAACAGATCCGATTGCGTTTTACCGTGCGAAACTGCAACGATGGCATTGACTAAGGACATGGACGGGATCACAGGAGCGACTCGCATCGGGTCCGTGCTCGATTCTTGTCCGATTGGCAGCGCCGACGTTGGAGCTTTCGGGCCGCCGCCAACTTTGTAAAAGGAAACGGAGGAGAAAAACGCCGATTGCGCCACCGGCGAAAGAGGGTTGGACAGGAAATCAAACCCGTAAAAGTATTCGCGAAACCGATCGTCCCTCGTTTTGCGTCTGAAATCGGTTGTTCGTTCAACCACGCCTCCGGATTTCTTCAAAGAGAGAATCTCAACTGCCGGGGAGGAAGCTTCGTCTCCTTCTTTTTTCCCGTCGTCGTCGCCGCCGCCATCACTCTTCTTCTTCTTCTCTTTCTTTTGTTGTTGCTGCTGCGCCAAAGCGGCGTCTTTCGCGAATTGTCTCGATAACGTTTGGAACAAACGCTCTTGGCCTAAGCATAAAACCGTATCAATCTTCAAGGATTTCACGGCGTGTAAGATCAACTCTAAACCTAAGCCTTCGATCCATCCCATGGTGTTTACTATGCACCCGGAATGTCTGGCGTGATCGTTTTTCGAGTTTCTCGCCTCCATCATTTCCGCAACTTTCTCGACGAGAAACTTATAGTGCTCTTTCGAATTTTCTGTGACCGTGACGTCGCCGAAAAAGTAGCTGAGAGGCATTTCAGAGTTCACGTGCGCGCCTTCCTCGAACGGGTTTATCGGGTGATCGATTGGAGCCGCCGATATCGTCCCAGGGACTGAAATAGCGTTTTGACCTAAATCTAAATCGATAAACAAAGGCGACCACGCTTGTCGCGCGGCGTAGTTGATGAGGATTTTTGACAAGGAAGATTTACCGACGTCAGATGGGCCGACGATTAACACTCGCGGACCCGCGGATGATTGCAAAGAAGATTGAGATCGACAAAAATCGTTTTCTTTTTCTTCTTCTCCGTCGTCGTCGACATCTTTTCTCTTCCTCTTTTTCTTCTCATCATCTTCTTCTTCCTGGTCGTCGCCGTCGATGAAAACCGCGGTGTCATCGCTCGTAGACATGTTCGAACACTCCCTCGCTTTCTTCCTCTTCGCCTCTAATACGCCGTGCACGTTCAAGTAACTCATCATCGGCGTTTCCTCGGATATGTACGCTATTTCGATCGCTTGTTCTTCTTTATCCTCCTCTTCGCCGCTCTCCTCTCCGTTGTCATCGTCGTCGTCGTCATCTTCCTCATTTATTACTCCCTCTTTGCTTACATCGCCGCCGCCGCTCTTTTTCGACGATTTCGACACCGTTTCCAACTCAATCGAGCACCCTTTATATGAAAAAAACGCCCACTTCCCGCCTCCCAATCTCTTCTTATCCGCGGTGCTAATGACCGTCGACGAAGTCGAACTCGAAGATGAACCAATCTCACTTCCGAAAATCTCGCACGTTCCCGTCCCAGCGACCACCGAGACGTAAAAAAATCGATTCAATTTGCACTCCACTCTCAACTCCGATTCCGCCGGAATCGAGAAAATTTGCTTTCGATTGTCTTCCATTTTTATTATATTTATAATATGTTACGTGTGTTTTACTGCGCGCTGTTTTCTTCTTCGTTTATTACGTTTGCGTGGTAGTGGCGGTATTCGTACCAGTCGTCGTCGTTTCTTCTTCTTCCGTTCTGTTCCGCTGCCACCACCGCTGTCTCTCTCCGTCTCTCTCGACTTGTGTTTGTTTGCAGCTTTGTTGCGCGCGTGTTTTTTTATTATTTTTATATTTTTGCTGTTTGTGGCGATTCGTCTCTCTTCTGTTCTTTTGGTCTCTCACTCAAACAAAAGTCAGAGAGAGAGTCTCACTCTTTTTTTTTTTCAAAAATACCCGGCGTAAAACCATATCATATAGTCTTCTTCAGATACGAAAAAAGAAGAAGAGGAAGACCAGAAGAAGTCATGTCTTCTTCTGGAGGAGCGACGACGCGAGCGAAGAAGAGAAGAACCGGTCAGAGAGACTTGTGGGACGTGATTGTCAACAACGACGACGTTTGTTTCGAGCACATTTTGCCGAGATTGAATCAAACTGATTTAAAATTCTTGCACGAAGTGAACGGCGAAACGAGAGCTTTGATTAAGAGATCGTCTCGGGAAGATGAGTTGGAAAATGGGTTTAAAGTTGAAGAGATGTCGTCGATATCTACGTTGGAAGTTGCGTGGGAGAATCGATCGTTGTGGCCGGACGACTGGGACGAAGAGTGGGCCGATAAGGAAGACTTTTTCTGCAGTCGAGTTGCTCGAACAAATAAACTCGAGTTGCTCAAGTGGATACGAGAAGAGAAAAAGTGTCATTGGAATGAATTGACGATTAATGCGGCCGCAAGACAAGGTAATCTGGAAATGGTGAAGTATTGCGTTGCAAATCAGTGCCCATTCGATGAGGGGGCGTGTAGGAGTGCGGCCGCAAATGGTCACTTAGACTGCTTGAAGTACTTACACGAAGACGTTAAAGCGCCGTGGGATTGTGAAACTGCCTACTGGGCGGCTAGAAATGGTCATCTCCACATCCTCGAATATCTCGTCGAGCGTGAATACGATGAATTTGACGAATATGCGTGTGCGAGTGCGGCCGAGTATGGTCACTTGGAGTGTTTGAAGTACTTACACGAAGACGTTAAAGCGCCGTGGGATTGGGAAACTGCCTCCGAGGCGGCTGGAAATGGTCATCTCCATATCCTTGAATATCTCGTCGAGCGTGAATACGATGAATTTGACGAATATGCGTGTGCGTATGCGGCCTGGAAAGGTCACTTGGAGTGTTTAAAGTACTTACACGAAGACGTTAAAGCGCCTTGGGGTGAAGCCACCGTACGGTCAGCGCACGAGTACAACCACTCCGAATGTTTACAATACCTCCTCGACAACGACTGTCCTTTACCACAAGGTTGGTCGTACGAGCATGGAATACTAAACAAACCAAGGTTATAATCCGACTTACACACAAAGAGAGAGAGAGAGAGAGATAAATTCTAAACAATACGCGTGCGCGTGCGCTTCTTTCGTATATCGAGAGTAGTATTGAAATACACATAAAAAAGTGAACACACACAAACAAAATCAGCAGAAAAAAACACACCCAAAACACGCGCGCGTAAAAATGAACGACGACGACGACGACGAGGAGGAGAAAATTCCACGACGCATTCTCGAAGAACTCAGAGCGTTTTTCCTTCTTCAAAAAGAAGACGATAATGGCGTCGTCGCTGCTTCGTTGACTGTATCCCTCGACGAGAATTCGGCGACGACGGCGGTTCGCACTCGAATACACGAATTCGTTCGCAAAGAAGGAAAGAATAAGTTTGGATCGAGAACGATCGAAGCGACGAATCAAATACGAGTGTTTCGGAAGAAAGATTACTTTAGTAATAATAAACGAGAAGAAGAAGAAGAAGAAGAAGAAATAGAAGCCGGGGAGCTGCCATCGTCGTCGTATACGGAGCACGAACTCGGGAATTTGGAGTTGCGGCGATTTGATTTTCGGAAACGGTTGGAGCTGAGAAAAGACGCGAAGATCAACGCGGACGTCGCGAGGAGTAAATATCACAAACTCAGTCAACGTTTACACCCGAGTTATCTCGGTGGTGGTGGTGGTGGTGCGGGGAAGAAGCAATGCGGATGGTGCGATCAGTGCGGCATGCTTTTAGAGTTGGGGAGATGGTACAGGTTTACAACCACCTCGGCCGCCGCGGCGGCTGCCGCCGCGATGGGTGAACGGGAAGATCAACGGGAAACTTCTTCGTATTTGACGGATATTTGTCGAGTGTGTTTGGAGATGGAGAAGAACAAAAGGAGGAATAGAAACAATAACAACGCGTACGTCGAGATGGAAAAGAGCGGAGAGTTGGTGTTGATTAAAGACTTGTCAGCGTTTGGCGAGAAAGGAAGCGAACTGAGAGAGATGTATTGTTGCTCTTCTTCTTCGTCGGACGAGAACGAGGACAACGACGACGACGACGACGACGACGCCGTTATCATTACTCGCGCGCACAAAGCGACTTTAGACTTTAAAAAGCTCACCGTCGCGTATCTGTGCTTCAGAGACCCCTCGAGAACGGAGATATACGAAAATTTTGGCTTTGATCAGTTGAAAAGACACGAAGAAAACTATTCGGATGTGAATATTTTCGAGTGCGATCCGTGGGAAGTGTACGAGGATTTTTTCGAAGGCAAAGATGAAGACGATCGACAATATTTACTCTTCAACGGAATGGATGTCGAATCATCAGACAGCGAAGACGAGATGATGGAAAAAGAAGAAGAAGAAGAAGAAGAAGAAGAAGAAGAAGACGATACGGACGAGGACATGGACGAAGATTCAGAAGAAGATCTCAAGCTTCTCGAGCAAGCGAAAGAAATGGCGAAAGAAGAACAACACGAGCAAAAAAAGAAAGTGATCATGTCAAAGAGCACGTCCGCGAACGAAGTATTGAAGTTCCCGTTTTATAAGTCTTCTGGAGTGCACGATCGATTCGTTGACGACGACGAGGACGAGGAGGAAGAAAAAAAGAATGACATTTGGTCAACAACGATTTCAAAAGCGGCTGTGTGAAGAGAAAAAAAACTTTTGCGTATAGATGCGGCGCGGCGCGCGCGAGTAATAATTAGGCGAGAGAAAGAGATGGCGTTTGTTGTAATATTAGTGTAGCAATATATCGCAGGTGTAAGTGGTAGCGGTTGACTGTATTCATGCTGGTGTGTCATATAACTTTCTCTCTTCTTTTCGCAAAACAGAAAGACGACGACGACGATGACAATGTTCTGATGCATTTATTATATTTACGCATCGACGATGAACGCGACGCCTTTATCGATTTGTGCCTTCAATTCTGGTTTCAACTTGTCCAACCATCCTTGCTCGTAGGCGGTGATTTCGCCAATCGGCATGACTTCTTCGACGCCTTCTTTGCCCAATTTGCACTTGGTCGCAAAGTACGGCATGTCCGGCACGATATCAGAGGAAACGTACGAGCACTCGTACACGTCGGATTCACCACTCAAACCTCTCAAAACAGCCTCGCCCATGCGCGCGGCGGCATACGCCATGGATAAAGTCGCCGAACCGCCGCCAGCTTTGGCCTCGACAACTTCCGTCCCAGCGTTTTGGATGCGCACGGTCAATTCTTCCGTTTCTTTCTCACTAAACGACGTTTGCGGGAACGTTTGCGACAACAACGGCAAGATGGTGATACCAGCGTGACCACCAATCACCGGCACGTCCACGTCGTTCACGTCCAAACCTTTCAAAGTAGAGACGAATTCGTCAGATCTCACGATGTCCAACGTCGTCACGCCCAAAATTTTCCTCTTGTCAAATTTACCGTTTTTCTTCATCACTTCGCACGCGATCGGAACCGTCGAGTTCACCGGGTTGGAGATGATCGCCACGACTGCGTTCGGGCAGTGATCAGCAACGCCTTGCGTCAAATCTCGCACGATACCGGCGTTGATGGAGAACAAATCGTCTCTCGTCATGCCCGGTTTACGCGGAACGCCTGCCGGGATTATGACTAAATCGCACCCTTTCAACGCTTGTCCGAGTTCTTCGTTGCCGCAGTACCCGTTGACGGTGGACGCGGTGTTGCAGTGAGACAAGTCCACGGCAACACCTTTGACGATTTGACCGACGTCGTACAAAGCCAAATCAGAAATCATCGGATTCATCTTCAACAATAAAGAGAGCGATTGACCGATGCCTCCAGCGGCGCCTAAAACGGCAACTTTGAATCCATCATCGGACGCGTTGGAGATGTACACCTTCTTGCTGCTGCTCGAAGATCCAGCAGATCTCATAGCGATTGGTTTTCTGTGCTTTTGTTGTTGCTTGATCGAAGAAGATCTGGACACAACTCGCGTTTTAAACGCGATCGAATTTACCACGGCTGCGGCAGAAGAACTCATTTTTTAGTAACGTAAATGAAGAGTTTTTTTTTTAGAAGAGCACAACGAATTAAATAAGAACGTTGATTTGGTTGATGACGATAACGACGACGAGAGAGAAGATCTCGTTTCGATGCGTGTTCTCGTGTTTTTTGTGTATATACACACGTCCGTCTCGGCTTATGAGGTGAGAGACGCGATGTGTCTGCGAAGCCTTTTTGCTTTTGGAAATTGGATTATTTGTACTTTTTCTTTTTGCCTTTTTTGTCTTTTTTTCAAAACTTTTCTCTCTTTTTTCTTTTTGAGATCGGGAACGACAAGCGCGACCGACCCGTCGCGGGGAGAGAAAAGCAACAACGAAAGAAGCGCACACAAAAGAGCCAAAGAAAGAGGGTTTGTGCCCCCATCCATCGTCGTCCAAAAATTTTTTTTTTTAAACAACACAGAGAGAGGAAGGAGCACAAACGGGGAAGTAAGTGTTGTCGAGTCGAGAGAGTCGCTTTTACTATTATTATTCTATCCTTTTCTCAAAATTCGGCACAGGAGCAGGAGCACGCACGCACGCACCAGCGGAAAAGAAAGGGTAACTCTCTCGTACGGATTCATTCGAACGCACTCAACGAAGCGATCGGTTGCGGAACTTTTGAAACACGCACGCGCACTTACACGCACACGCAATACCTGCAGTGAGGTGAGAAGAGCGGGAAGAAGAGAAGTTTTTTTTTGTATTCTGACTCAGAGAAAAAGGGAGAAAAAAAAAGGTGAGAGATGAGCGGGTTGGGATTAGCCGCAAAAATCTCTTCCCCAGCTTCTTTGTTGTCCTCCACTTCCCGCTCTTCTTCGCTCGAAAAGACGAAGAAGACGAACGGAAGAGGAGGAGTAAAACAACGAGGAAGAAGAAGCGACGCGGTCGTCGTCTCTTCTTCTCGTTTGTCGAGAGGCGGCGAAGAATATCATGCGTTTTCTTCAAAAGCTGGAGGTGAAAAGACCTCCTTCTCTTCTTCTTCCTCCTCCTCTTTTATGACGAATAAAAAATCGAACGACAAAAGAGGATCGATGCAAAAACACAAAGCGTTGATGGGGAGACGCCCGAGCGTGAACGCCGGAGCGGCGACGTTCATGGAGTCTTTTTCGAAGTTCTCCGCGTTATTTAGCAACTTGTTCCCGTTATGGACCGTGCTCTCCGCGGCGTTGGCGCTGACCAAGCCGGCGTTTTTCAATTTCATGACCACGCCGATGATTACGTTTTGTTTGGCGCTGTTGATGTTCTCCATGGGGATCACGTTAACTGTCGACGATTTTCTGAGAGTGTTTAAGAAACCAGACGTCATTGGTCTCGGGTTCTTGTACTGCTACGTGGCCATGCCGGCGTTGGCTTTCGTCATCGGCAACGCCATCGGCTTATCCGGGCCTTTGTTAGCCGGATTGATTTTGGTTGGGAGCATCAACGGCGGCCAAGCGTCGAATTTGTGCGCGTACATTGCGAAAGGGGACGTCGCGTTGTCCGTGTTGATGACTACGGCGACCACGATTGGTTGCATTTTCATGACGCCGTTGATTTGCAAGTTGGCGTTGGGCGCGATTGTCGACGTGAACGCAGTCGGGATGGCGATAAGTACGATTAAAGTTGTTTTGGTGCCCGTCGTGTTGGGCGTCACTTTGAACAAAGTGACACCGAAAACGTGCCGAACGGTGGAGCCGTTTTGCCCGATCGTTGGCGTCATCATGACGGTTATTTTGGTCGGCGGGTCCGTAGCCCAGTGCGCGGATGGCATTTTGAACGCCGGGATGACGTTACAAGTTGCCGCGTTCTTGTTGCACTTACTCGGTGGCGTGCTCGGTTATTGGGGGATGAAGGTGTTTAAGTATTCGGAGACGACGTGCAGAACGTGCGCGATTGAAACGGCGATGAAATCGAGCGCGTTTGGTTTCTTGTTGGCGAGTTTGCACTTCCCGGAATTCTTGGTGAGAGTGCCTTCGGCGGTTTCGGTCGTCTGGATGGCGATCATGGGATCGATGATGGCGGTGATTTGGAGATTTATTCCAGTGGAAGGGGAATAAAACGTGCGAGTTTACGATTGTTACGCGCGAAAAGTTACACACATATGTATGCATATGTATGAATACTTTAAGCAAGAGAGAGAGAGAGAGAGAGAGAGAGAGAGAGAGAGAGAGGGTGAGTTACAATTTAAGCTTGTGTTGTTGTTGATAAAATCGATACTATATATTGCGAATAATTTTCTACACGTGCCGTACATCACTACTATCATTTCTATTACTACTATAAAACTACTCTTTCTGCGCGCCTGAAATGCAAAATTAGTACGGAGATTCGCGACCGCTTCTAAACGAAGACGATGGACTGTTCCTCATTGCGCCTCCTCCGAAACCATTGTGATTGTTATCGATAATATTGCCTCTCATCGTCGTCGC
>Ga0255756_1006356_pt1 | contig 10649 bp, 10 predicted proteins | sample 011ome_20_FD_179956 | JGI IMG/M metagenome (GOLD analysis project Ga0255756, IMG submission 179956) | Coastal salt marsh microbial communities from the Groves Creek Marsh, Skidaway Island, Georgia - 011509CT metaG (version 2) | ecosystem: Environmental > Aquatic > Marine > Intertidal zone > Salt...
TGATATACGATGGAATGGGTATCTATGCCCTAGCCATACAGATGGGCATCAGCATCGGCATGATTGAACGCCACTACAGCCATCTCACGCCAAGGCTTAAGAAAGACATGCTCACGGGCAAACGATATGAACTCAGCAGAGACGAGTATCAGGAAAAGGCTTTAACATAAACGACACAGCTGATGCCTCATCTAAATACCAAGATCGCCTTCCAATCTCATCAGGTGCCATAATGCAACAGCTGGATACCTGCCATTGCATCCCGCAAGAAGCCTGATCTTGATGAACATTCACACGTTTTTCCAAGGTGCTTTTAAAAGCCGGGTTGGATTGCGATTTTACAGCTCATGGCTTGGCAAAACCATCGTTAAGCTTCGTCTCGTTTAGAATCTGAACAGTTGGTTTCAGCTAAGTTTTTGTATGGTTGACTGCCGCGCTTTGCTAAAACAAAGATACGTATGAGTGAGCGCCTTCCCAGTTCTGAGCATCGCGGGGTCATAGGGTAGGCAATTGTTGTGACCGGACGACTCATTTGTTTTGATTTTCCAAGCAGAGTAATAAAAACTTTGAAGATTAACCAATTAAGTTATTGTTTTTTATTGATTTAACTTTTATTTTCAATCTACTAAATTTTTAGTTTGACAGTTATATTTCCATAATATTACGATATCGATATCCGGCAAAGACCGGTTATAAATTTTTCGGGAGGATATACTATGCGTAAGTATTTACTCTCTGCAACGGCGGCTTTGGCTGTCATTGCAGGGCATGGGACTGCTATTGCCGATCAGGCAGCAGCCCAGAAATGGATCAACCAAGAATTCCAGCCATCGACCTTGTCAAAAGACGAGCAAATGGCCGAAATGAACTGGTTTATCGAAGCGTCAAAACCTTATAGTGGCATGGAAGTAAATGTTTTATCCGAGGGCATTCCAACCCATGGATATGAAAGCGAAGTGCTGACCAAGGCGTTCGAAGAGATTACTGGAATTAAGGTGAATCACCAAATTCTGGGCGAGGGTGAAGTGGTGCAAGCGGTGCAAACGCAGATGCAAACGCAGCGCAACCTTTATGATGGGTATGTGAACGATTCTGATTTGATTGGAACCCATTCACGTTTGCAATTGGCGTATAACTTAACGGAACAAATGGCCGGCGACTGGGCTGCAACAACATCACCCACGCTTGATCTAGACGATTTTATGGGCATTCAATTCACCACTGGTCCCGATGGCAATCTGTATCAATTGCCCGACCAGCAATTCGCCAACTTGTACTGGTTCCGCAAGGATTGGTTTGACGATGCCGATAACAAAGCGGCGTTTAAAGCAAAATACGGGTATGAGCTGGGTGTTCCGGTAAACTGGTCTGCCTATGAAGACATTGCCGATTTCTTTTCAAATGATGTGAAAGAAGTGGATGGCGTCGCTATTTATGGCCATATGGATTACGGTAAACGCGCGCCAGATCTTGGTTGGCGGATGACGGATGCGTGGCTGTCAATGGCGGGCACCGGTTCCAAAGGTGAGCCGAACGGTGTGCCAATTGATGAATGGGGCATTCGCATGGAAGCGGGATCGTGTAACCCTGCCGGTGCCTCTGTATCGCGTGGCGGGGCGGCAAACGGCCCAGCGGCGGTATATGCGATCCGCAAATGGGATGAGTGGCTGCGCAACTATGCCCCTCCCGGTGCTGCATCCTACGATTTCTACCAATCTTTGCCAGCCTTGGCGCAAGGCAATGTGGCCCAGCAGATTTTCTGGTATACAGCGTTTACGGCCGATATGGTGAAGCCACGGTCAGAAGGCAATAACACGGTTGACAGCGACGGGAACCCCTTGTGGCGGATGGCACCTTCTCCGCATGGCCCATACTGGGAAAAAGGCCAAAAGGTGGGCTATCAAGATGTGGGATCTTGGACATTCTTGAAATCCACCCCATCTGAGCGTGCGCAAGCAGCCTGGCTTTACGCCCAATTCGTGACGTCAAAAACCGTTGATGTGAAAAAATCACATGTTGGTCTGACATTTACCCGCGACAGCTCGGTTAATCATGCCTCTTTCACTGAGCGGGCTCCGAAACTGGGGGGCTTGGTCGAATTCTATCGCTCACCGGATCGCGTCGCTTGGTCACCCACAGGGATCAACGTTCCTGATTATCCAAAGCTGGCCCAAATTTGGTGGCAGCAAATCGGAGACGTGAACTCAGGCGCGTTTACGCCACAAGAAGCGATGGATCGCTTGGCCGAAGAAATGGATATCACCATGGCACGGATGCAAGCTGCTGATGAAGCTGCCAATGTCTATGGTGGATGTGGTCCTCGGTTGAATGAAGAGCAAGATCCATCTGTGTGGTTGGGTAAAGGCGGCGCGAAAGCGAAGCTGGACAACGAAAAACCACAAGGCCAGACGGTAAACTATGATGAACTCGTAGCCCGTTGGAATAAGTAACATGGCTTGGCCCCACCTAAATGGGGCCAATTCAGGCCAGAGCTGTTGCCAAGCTCTGGCCATTTCATAATGATACACAAAAATCGAATGCAGAAAGATAACCAATGACCTTAGAGCTCAGAGGGGCGAGTAAAGTGATCCGCGGGATCACCCATATCAAACCAACATCGCTGCTTTTTGAACCGGGTCACTTTAACGTACTTCTTGGTCAGACAGGATCTGGAAAGACCTCGATGATCAAATTGATGGCGGGTTTGGACCCTTTGGCAACGGGTCAAATATTGATGAATGGAGAAGATGTTTCAAAGCTGTCAACGCAAAAGCGAAATATCAGTTTGGTGCACGAGTTCTTTGTGAATTACCCCCATATGACCGTTTTTGACAATATCGCATCTCCGCTGCGCGTGGCGGGTATGGCCAAGTCAGAAATCGCTGGGCGTGTGGAAGAGGCGGCGGATATTTTACAGCTGCGCCCAATGTTGGCGCGCCGGCCCCATGAATTAAGCGGAGGCCAACAACAGCGCTGCGCTTTGGCGCGCGCCATTGCCAAGGAAAGCCGCACGGTGTTTTTAGACGAACCGCTTGCAAATCTGGATTATAAGTTGCGCGAAGAACTGCGCGAACAGTTGCCTGAATTATTCGCAGGCCGCGGAGCTGTGGTGGTATATGCGACTTCTGAGCCAGAAGAGGCGTTGCTGTTGGGCGGAAAGACGGTGCTTATGGATGATGGGGTTACAACCCAATTCGGTCCGACGGCGGAAATTTACCGTTCTCCGCAAAGCCTTGCCGCAGCTCGGGTGTTTTCCGACCCTCCAATCAACACGGCCATTGTGGTTAAAAAAGGCGCTTTGGCGCAAATCGATAAAGGCCCCAGTTGGCCGCTAAGCGGAGACGCGGCAGTTTTACCCGATGGTACTTACACAATGGCAATTCGCCCCCACCACGTCACCCCTACGGCCCAAGATGCGCAAAGCATCGCCGTTCCAGGGCGCGTTTTGGTAACAGAGTTGTCAGGCTCGGATTCCAGTGCGCATTTCCAAATGGGGGCGGATAGCTGGGTGTCTCTTGCCCATGGTGTCTATCGTTATCATGTGGGGCAGGAGCATGAATTTTTCATGGATGTGAGTCAAGCGTTTTACTTCGACCCGGATGGGAGGCTTGTTGCTTGATGGCCAAAATAACGCTGTCCAAATTACGCCATTCTTATTTGCCTCACCCTGCAAATATTCAGGATTATGCGCTCAAAGAAATCGACCTTGATTGGCAAGACGGTGGCGCCTATGCGCTGTTGGGGCCGTCGGGATGCGGCAAATCCACCTTGCTGAATATAATTTCGGGGTTGTTAAAACCTTCATCGGGGCGCATTTTATTCAACGATCGCGATGTCACCGATCTGCCACCTGATCAACGCAATATTGCGCAGGTTTTCCAATTCCCGGTCATTTATGACACGATGACGGTGCGCGAAAACTTTGCTTTTCCGCTGCGCAATCGTGGCGTCGATGAAGAAAAAATCGCCAGCCGGGTGGAGCAAATTGCCGCCTTGTTAGAGGTTGAAGACATGCTCGATATCCGGGCGTCAAATTTATCTCCCGATAATAAGCAAAAAGTATCTATGGGGCGCGGGTTGGTGCGCGAAGATGTGAATGTGGTGATGTTTGATGAGCCCCTGACCGTCATTGATCCTCATTTGAAGTGGAAATTACGGTCCAAACTTAAAGAACTGCACCAGCGGGTTGGGGCCACGATGATTTATGTTACGCATGATCAGACGGAAGCGTTGACCTTTGCCGATCAAGTGGTTGTGATGCAAGAGGGCGAGGTTGTACAAATCGGAACCCCGGTGGAATTATTCGAACGTCCACAACATGTTTTCGTAGGGCATTTCATCGGATCGCCGGGCATGAATATCCTGCCGGTCACGCTAAAAGATGGCGATGTGCTTTTTGAAAACCATGTGATGGCGTTGGAAGGCCCTGTCATTGGATCAGGCGGCCAGCTTCAATTGGGAATACGTCCGGAATTTATTTCCTTTGCCGATCAGGGCATTCGGGGCCAAGTTCATAAAGTTTCTGATGTTGGGCGTCATTCCATCGTAGAAGTTGTTGTCGGTTCCAGTCATGTCAAAGCCGTTGGTGCAGGTCAGATGCCCGCGAAAGGCGATTGGGTAAATTTGGCATTTCGTCAAGATCAAACGCGGCTTTATCGGGATGGTTGGATCGCAACGGAGGCACAGGCATGAAAACTGAAAATCAGAAAGCATGGTTTTTTGTTTTGCCTGTTTTATTGCTGGTTGCCTTTAATGCGTTGGTTCCAATCATGACGGTTGTGAATTATTCGGTGCAAGAAACCTTTGGAAATAATGTATTTTTTTGGCAGGGGGTAGATTTGTTTGAACAAATCTTGCGCTCTGAGCGTTTCCAAGCCGCGTTAGGGCGGCAATTCTTATTCACAGCCTCAATTTTAATTATTGAAGTGCCGTTGGGCATTATCATTGCACTTTCTATGCCGCGCCAGGGGATCTGGGTTTCGGTTTGCTTGGTCATGATGGCGTTGCCGATGTTGATTCCATGGAATGTGGTTGGGGCCATGTGGAATATCTTTACCCTGCCTGAAATCGGCCTTTTGGGATATTTGATGAACAATGTTTTGGGCATCACTTATGATATGACGCAAAATCCCTTTGCGGCATGGGTAACCATTATTGTGATGGATGTTTGGCATTGGACCTCGCTTGTGGTGCTTTTATCTTATGCTGGGTTGGTCTCTATTCCCGATGCCTATTATCAAGCAGCTAAAATCGATGCTGCATCACCCTGGAAAGTGTTTCGCTATATTCAATTGCCAAAAATGAAGACGGTGTTGACCATCGCCATTCTCCTGCGCTTCATGGACAGCTTCAATATTTACACGGAACCTTTCGTCTTAACCGGTGGTGGCCCGGGCAATTCAACCACCTTGCTGTCGATCGATTTGGTGAAAATAGCGCTTGGTCAGTTTGATCTAGGCCCTGCGGCGGCAATGTCTTTGATATATTTCGCCATCACCTTGCTGGTGAGCTGGCTGTTCTACACTTTGATGACAAAGGATGATCGAAAATGAGGAAACGGTCATTAATTCCGATTATCTATATTCTGTTTCTGATGTTGCCTATTTATTGGTTGGTGGCGATGAGCTTTAAAACCACGGGCGAGATTTTGTCTGGTTTTAGTCTGTTTCCGCAAACATTTACCTTTGACAATTACCGCGTCATTTTCACCGATCCAACTTGGTATTGGGGCTATTATAATTCGATCCTGTATGTATCGCTCAATACGGTTTTTTCCGTCAGCGTGGCGTTGCCTGCAGCATATGCTTTTTCGCGCTATCGGTTCTTAGGCGACAAACAATTGTTTTTCTGGTTGCTGACAAATCGTATGGCTCCGGCTGCTGTATTCGCCCTGCCATTCTTTCAGCTTTATTCCTCGGTTGGTTTATTTGATACCCATTTGGCCGTTGCGCTGGCGCATTGCTTGTTCAATATCCCCTTAGCGGTTTGGATTTTAGAAGGCTTTATGGGGGGTGTTCCAAAAGAGCTTGATGAAACCGCTTATGTTGACGGGTATTCTTTTCCGCGGTTTTTTGTCTCTATCTTTTTGCCAACAATCAAAGCTGGAGTTGGCGTTGCTGCCTTCTTTTGCTTCATGTTTTCATGGGTCGAGCTTTTATTGGCCAAAACGCTGACTGCCGTTGCCGCTAAGCCTATTGCGGCAACGATGACCAAAACGGCTTCTTCTGCCGGATATGAATTGGGTTTGCTGGCGGCAGCCGGAACGCTGACCATCATTCCGGGGGCAATCGTTATCTATTTTGTACGCAATTACATTGCTAAGGGTTTTGCCCTGGGAAGGGTGTGATGTTTCGTTTTCTTTCATTCCTATTCTTGGCTTTGCCATTGAATCAAGCGCTGGCCTCTGGTTGGGGAAAAGTGGCGGCAAAAAAAGAAGAGGTTGGGTTTTCCTGGACGGACCCATTATGGCCAGATTTTTGGATGGCATGGACACCGGCCACATTTCTATTATTTTGCGGAATCTTTTCAGCGATGGCAGTGATCACCGTTTTGGAAATACGCCGACCGGGTGGCGATGAGCGGCGCGGTGTCTTGGGATTAACGACCACGCGCGGTGATAGATTGTTTATTTCGTTATTGGGGGCAGCTTATATCTTTTTGGCGTGGCTTGGCCTGATGGGGCAACCATTATGGTGGCCAGTGGCGATTAGTATTGGGTGGATGGTTTTCTGTTTTTGGAAAGTTTGAAATTTCACTTTGGAATTAATGATGTTTCGTGTTTACTGATTTAAGAAGCAAGGCGTACATAGCCCGAGGACCGAATTTAATGAGAGAAAAGAAAAAACATGAATTTCTGACTGAAGTTGAGTTGGAATTTATGAGCAAGCTTTGGGCCTTAGGGGAAGCCACCGTGCGCGATGTGCTGGACAAACTGCCGAATGAGCGTGATTTGGCCTATACATCCGCAGCAACAATCCTTCGGATTTTAGAGCAAAAAGAATTTGTTACCAGCCGCAAAGAAGGCAAAAGCCATGTTTATCAACCGGCTTTGGCAAAACATGCTTATCAAGCGCGCTCGCTAAAAGATCTGTCCACCAAACTGTTTGACGATGCGCCTGCTTCTTTGGTTGCACGTTTGGTGAATGACGAATCTCTGACAGAAGAAGCCTTGTCTCAAATCCGTGAACTTGTGGATAAGAGGTTAAAAAATGATATCGATTAGTGCTATTTTAGATGTGTTCATCACATTAAATATTCTGATTTTGGTGGCATTTTCGGGATGGTGGATCTGTCGCTATCTATTGCAAACCTTTGGCTTACAGCATGCTTATCGAAGCCATTTGAAACTTTTGAACGCCTTATTCTTGGCCGTTCTTATTTCTCCCGCTTTGATTTTAACGTTGAATGCTCTGCAAACACACGGGTTTACCGCGCATTTAAAGTTCAATCTGTCGGATCAAATTGTCTCGCATTACTTAAGCGGTGGATTTGATATGAAAGCGGCCGATCTAGAGCGTCTTTTGGCAGTCCGCGGCACCTTGACTGAAAATGTAGCAAACGCTGTTGGATGGGGCGCGTCAAGCATAATTGCTGCGTTTCTATTGGGGTGTGCGATCTCTGTCTGGAGGCTGATTTTTTCAGCATTTTGTCTTTACAGAATAGTGCGTCAAAGCCACGCTTGGCGTAAGTTGGGGCGGGTGAAAATCGGTTTATCTGACAGGATCTTGGTGCCTTTCTCAACGCGTGGTTTGCGAAATTATTATATTGTCATCCCGTCCCATATGCTTGGCCAAAAGGATGAGATGAAAGTATCTTTGGCGCATGAGCTACAGCATTTGCGGCAAGGCGATATCGAATGGGAGATTTTACTCGAAGTTTTAAAACCAATCTTTTTTTGGAACCCAGCATATCACGCCTGGAAGCGGCAAGTTGAACATTTGCGCGAATTAAGCTGTGACAGCGAAGTGCTTAAAAAAGGTCGGGTTGATATCGTTTCTTATTGTGAAACTTTGCTCTCCGTTTGTCAAAGAAGCCTGCGCAAAGATCGCAGCTTTTTGATTGCGTTTCCAAAGGTCACCTTGGTAACAGCAGATCGTCTGTCTTGGCGAGAAGGTAGAAAAAGCTTTTTAGAACAGCGGGTCGTGTCGCTTCTTCATGCCAATCATCTGCGGCGCTCGCGTATTTTGACCCTCTGTTTCATTGTGCCGCTTGTGGCGTCTGTGCTGTTATGTGCAGTGGCGATCCAGCGTTCAGGAGATTGGAGCCAAGATAGGCTGATGCTATCTACAATCGTTAATTTAGAGCGGTTAGATCAAATAAATTCTCAATCAAGCACTCTGGGTGCTTGGAATTAGGCGGCGCCCGTTAGCGTCAAGATAGCCGCTTTCAAATGCACGAATCACAAGCAGGCCTGAAAGCCGTCCGAAATGCTTGACGCTGCTGACTCAATGCAGTTTGCCTGATATTTTTTACAATGTTTTCTAATAAAATTCTCTGAAGACTTTTTGTTTTTACCTATATTGCCTCCATAATTATCTCTCTTCTTTAACCAGGGAGAAGACATTTTATATGCCAATCACCTCCATATAGGCTGGATATACACGCATTCCCCTCCTGTCGGTGGTCAAAGGGTATTGGAATTCTGAAGAGCTTTCATAAAGTGCGTTCCTGGTCGGCAGCTGTTTGAGTTCAAGCAACAACACAGATACAGTAGCGCCTCTTTTAAATATGGCAGGCCTCTGTCTTAAATAAAAAGAAGAAAATAAGTTTTCATATTTCAACCAATTATGAATGAAAAGATTGGTAAACTGCTGCAGAACTTCCAGAGCATAAAAGGTAAGTTCACCCTCATAACAGGTTAGGAAGAAACCGTTTTTAATCCGCTGTCATATATGGACCTTGATGATTTAGAAGGTGATCCTGAATTTAGAGAATTGGTTTCTGAAATTTCTGCGCGTCAAAAAGGCAACTATGGGGTGATCGACGGAAGACCTCTCTGCATGAATATGGTGCTGTATTAGGTGTAATATAAAATTCACGTTACAAATTTGGAATAGTTTTAACCGTTGCACAGCAGAACTGGGTGTTCAACTTGCAATTAAAGCGGTTAGGATGATCCCCAGCGTAACAGAGTATTCGGCCAGGCAATTTTGGACCAAGAGGGGTTTTGCGATGTCAGAACATAGCGGCGGATGTCTTTGTGGTGATCTAAGATATAAAGTGATGGGAAACCCTGCAATTGGTGCCGTATGCCATTGCCGATATTGTCAACTTCGAACGGGATCAGCATTTGGCACGCTGGCGTATTTCAAAGATGAAAACGTTAAAATCACCGCAGGAAAAGGCAAGGAATACAGCTTTACGAGCGAAAGTGGTACGCAGTGGGAAACAGTCTTTTGCGACACCTGCGCGACTACTGTCTTTATCAAACTAGAAGTAAGAGCAGGATTAACCGGGGTAACCGCAGGCACGCTTGATCCACCCACATTTTGGTTTGAGTTAGACAGAGAAGCATTCACCCGTTCCAAAGCACATTTCGTGGGAGACATACTTGCAAAAGATACCCATGAAACAATTGCATATTACGACCCAAAAATTGAAGAACCCAAACGCAGAAAAGGTGGTTAGATGACCCATACTGGAAAATGTTATTGTGGAGATATTCGGTTTGAGTTTGAGGATCCGATACAGTCTCAATTGCTCTGCCATTGCAGAGAATGCCGCTATCTTTCAGGCGGTGAAGCAAATGCCTCTATCGTAATTTTGGAAGAAACGTTTCGTGTCACAAAGGGGGAACTGAAAACATTTTCAAGGCGTGATCTAGAATCCCCGCGGATCAGGTATTTTTGCGGAAATTGTGGCACGCATATCTGTGTCAAAAGCCCTCCTCGACCGGGCATGTTGGTTTTAAAAATTGGCACATTGGACGATCACTCTTGGTTTAGTCCGAAGGCAGCAATTTACTGCATTGATCAACAACCGTATCACATCATACCCAAAGATGTTCCGAGTTTTGAGAAAACACCACCGCCCAAGTGATAATATTCACTGGAGAAGAAACTATTTCTGATGAAAGTCAAATAGCTTCTGCGCCTGAATTTCCGCGCGGTCTACGCGTTTAAAATCCACATTGCTTGCGTGATAAACCAATGCCAGATCCGCGCCAGCTAACAAAATTGCCTTTGCCTTAATTTTGTGAATGAATTGCTTGCTTGCTGCGTTAAAGACCTTTTTGTGCGTCTTTCGCAGAACCCAAGTATGCCATATCCACCTATGCTTTATGCATATTTTCAAACGGGTTTCTTCAGGCAAGATAACGTCTACCGAGTTTATGTCTGAATAAAACTTGGTTTTCACCAAAGGTTAAGTGCTTTAAATTCTTATCTTATTGTAGCCGCGTTTTCTAACCTCTTTTTGAAGGCAAAAGAGCATGTTTACGATGGAAGACTCGACTTCACTTTAAAGTTTTAATGCAAAAATGACCTGCAATTGAAGGGATGGTAATGCAATCTGTACCTTCTTGCTTTGGTCTTTGGGTTAACCCTTCATCTATCTCGGCTTGTGCATCTTTATTCTCACGCATCAAGTTTTTCATCAGGGTAGAAGCATCTACATGAACGATCGTCATGTCCAGTTCCGCATCTGCAGTT
>Ga0255756_1006358_pt1 | contig 10647 bp, 11 predicted proteins | sample 011ome_20_FD_179956 | JGI IMG/M metagenome (GOLD analysis project Ga0255756, IMG submission 179956) | Coastal salt marsh microbial communities from the Groves Creek Marsh, Skidaway Island, Georgia - 011509CT metaG (version 2) | ecosystem: Environmental > Aquatic > Marine > Intertidal zone > Salt...
GGTCTGCGGCACGATGAATGCCGATGATCCGACCGCCGTGCCTGACGACGCCGAGATCCCCTCGGACCTCTACGAGGCCGGCTGCCTCACCTGATCGAAGCCCGCTAGAGGGGGTGCCCCTCCCGGACGTGAGCCCCACCGGACGCCTTCGCCTCATAGAGCGCAGCGTCGGCCTGCTGAAGCAGGCCCTCCACGGTGGCGGGCTCGCGTCCGGGGACGGTGGCGTAGCCCAGGGACACGGATAGCGGCTCTCCACCAAGGGCACTGAGAGCGTTCGTGGCCTGCTGCTGAATGCGCCGGCACAGATCGGCCGCCTGGAATGTGTCGTCCACTCCGGCGATGACGACGAACTCGTCCCCACCGAATCGCACGACGGCGTCGGATGCCCGCACTGACTCCTTGAGCGTCCCGGCCAGAGTCTTGAGCACCTCATCACCGAACAGGTGCCCGCGGGTGTCGTTCACGCCCTTGAAGTCGTCGATGTCCAGGCATGCCAGCACAAGCCAGGTCTCGGATCGTGCCGCCTCCTCATGAAGGCGCTCGAGGGTCGGGACGAGCTGGGTGCGGTTGAACACCTCGGTGAGGTGATCAACGGCGACGCGGCGCTCCAGGTGCCGCTCACGGCCCAGGGCGGCGAGAGATGCGCCAAGGATGCGCCGGATCAGTCCGATGATCTGGTCGAGTTCCCGAGGATGGAAGGGCCCGTCAGCATCAACACTGATGACGCACTGGACTTCTTGGGACTGCAGGATCTGCCACTGCAGTTCCGAACCTGAGGTGTTGTCGCGCCGAGAAGATGTGCCACGTGTGCCGTCGATCGGAATCGCCACCTTGCATGCATGCTGCTCCGGTGAGGTGATGACGCCGGTGATCCCCGGATACAGATCGGTGAGGAAGGTGCTGGTGCGCTCGAGGACGTCCTGTCGGGTCGTGAGGTCGCTCATCGACTCACTGAAGGCGAACCCGATCTTGTTGCGTCGCTGGGCGCGGTAGGCGAACTCCGTCAGCGCGATGATCAGAGCGGTGGTGAACAGGGCGATGAGGAGCACCGGCCAGTAGTGCGCCCACGGGGTGGTGGGAACGTTGACGCGCACCACCCACTCGGATCCGTCCAGCAGGGTCACCGTCTGTTGGTTGGTGATCGCGGAATCCGCGGGAAGGTCACCCCAGACCGGTTCACCGAGAGATCCGTCCTCCTGCGGAACGAAGACGCCGACCTGAGTGCCGGGGGCACCTCGCATCGTTATCAATGAGGTCAGTGCGTCGAAGTCGATGACGGTCGTGGTCATCCCCCAGAAGTCATCGGGGATGCGGTCGAGCCACGGGTAGGCCGTCGTGTCGCCGGACCGCTCCGCGAACCGCTCCTCGAAAGGCCGAAGCCCGGGCAGGAACACGGCCTGCCGGATGATCAGTCCACGTCCGCCCTGCAGGAGGTCCAGGGGGCCGGAGATGACGGGGCCTCGGGCCTCGATGGCCGCGATGATCTGGTCTCGCCGCTCGTCGTCGACGAGCTGGTTGTGACCCAGGGCGGCGGCGTTCTCCTCGGGCCTGGCCGAGTAGGTGACGATCGCCTCGGGGGCCAGCTGGAAGTCCAGCAGGGCATCCCCGAGGTTCTCGGCCAGAGGTGCGGCGTAGGTCGGCCACGTGGCCTCCAGCACGTCGGCCTCATTGACGCCGAGCGAGTCGGCCTCGGCACGCATGCTTGCTGCGAAGCCCTCGGCGGCCACGGTCGGCGTGTAGAAACCGCTCAGGGCCAGAGTGAGTTCCTGGGTGACTGCCGACGCGGCCTCCGCGGCAATGGCCTCGTGGTCAGCCGACTCCTGGGCCACTACGACGCGAACAAGGGCCGCGACCACCAGCGCAGCGGCGAGGAGAATCCCTCCGACGATCCACCAGGGGGCGCGCAGGACACGTCGCCGTACGCGCAGCGCCATGCACCCTCCCCGTAGTCGCCCCGTTGTCGGAACATCAGGTCACATCAGTATCCATGGGCTCATCAGGTGTATCGGACCATCCACAGGCATTAGACGGTCAAGATTCCGCGCAATTCGCCCGCATCCGACACCAGATGCGTGGCTCCGGCGCCCTCCAGTTCACCATCCTCGGCGTAGCCCCACAGGACGCCCACGCTCGGGATCCCGTGATGCTGCGCCCCGAGGACGTCCTCCCGGCGATCACCGATCATGACGGCACTGGCCTCGGGAAGCGTGAGGCCGACCCCTTCGACCCCGTGCCGGATGATGCTCGGCTTGTCCTGCCGCATGAGGTCCAACTCGGTACCGCTGATGAAGTCGAAGTGATCGACGAGGCCTGCCCGCGTCAGGACCCGGGTGGCGGACTCGATGGGCTTCGCTGTCGCCAGCACAAGGCGACTGTCGGAAGTGGCGATGTCGGCGATCAGTTCAGCCATCCCCGGGAAGACGGTGAACTCATACTCGCCACCGCCGAAGTAGACGGCTCGGTACGCCTCCACGAACCTGTCCAGATCCTGCTCGCTGCGCCCATATCGCTCGAGCAGGGTCACGCGCAGGGGCGGACCCAGCCATGTCTGCAGCTCGGTATCCGTGATGTCCTGCATGTCAAGGGTGGGCAACGCCAACCGCAGGCAACGCAGGATGCCCGGGATCGAGTCAGTGATGGTTCCGTCGAGGTCGATCAGGATCACATCGGGGCGACTCACAACGGCATCCTCGCAGTTACGATCGACACGTGACGTTGCGGGATCTGCAGCCGGAGGCCTGCGCCGATCTTGATGCCGCCTATGCCCGGGCCATTGAGATCCTCGATCCGGATCTCCTCGCCGTTGTGATCGACCGCATCAGCGTGCTCGTCACCGGCGCTCGTCCTCAATGCTCCCCGCGGTCTGAACGAGAGCGGGCCGTCTGCGCCGTGATCGATCAGGAGCTGATCGACGTGGCAGGGCTCGACGATGATGTTGTCCGCGAGGCCGCCGCGCACTTTCCTGACGGGCATTTCGCTGACGTGGTCATGGCGGCGTACGTGATCGAGGCGCGCACACGGCTGCAGGTCGCGTCGACTGCACTGCTGGGCGGTTTCGAGTGAGCCGCGCGACCCGTGTTCCCATCGGGGATGACGGTCGACCCGTGGGCCGTGATGCTGAACTCGTCCGCCTTCTGGCCACCTACCAGGACACAGTGATGCGATCCACGTATGTGGATCCCGTCACCACGGAGCTGGTGCGCCTGCGGTGCGCGCGCCAGCACGACTGCCGGATCTGCCAGTCGCTGCGGCTCGTGGATGCACGGGACGATGGTGCGACTGATGACGTCACTGACCAGATCGACCACTACGAGACGAGTGGTCTGAGTGAGCGCCACAAGGTTGCGCTGCGCCTGGTCGACGCCGTCATCTGGCGTCCGTCTGATATGACGGACGAGCTGGTGAATGAGGCGCACGAGCACTTCACTGATGCGGAACTCTCGGAGCTGCTTCTTGACATCACCAAGTGGAGCACTCAGAAGATCCACGTGACCCTCGGAACGGACGGCACGGATCGCGTGCCGCTCGACGAGCACGGCATTGCCCTGCTGGCCTTCGATGAATCCGGGGCCGCGCGCGTGCGGCACGTCTGAGTCCGGCTTTCTGACCGGTCAACACGGCCCCTCTGCCGTTCGATACGCGTAGCGTGGGTGATGCTGCCGTTCGGGCAGCGCAGTGGGCTGAGGGGCCTTGATGGAGGACACTGTGGACGCGTACGAGGAGTTTGCTCCGACATCGGCTCAACGTCAGGCACTCGCGCACCAGGCTGGCGACATCTACGCAGCGGTGGACGCGGACGGACGCACCCTGTGGTGGTCCGACGAGCGTCTCACGGTCGGGACACCACTGGCAGCGGCTCTGGCCTGCGACGATGCCCGACTCCTCTCGACCGTCCTCACCAACGCCGCGACCGGACCGCACTGGCTGCGGCTGACCGACCCTGCGGGCTATGGCCGCAGGATGGCGGTGTTCGCCGTCCCCCGCGACAACGGTTGGCTGGTCGAGTTCCGGGATGTGCGCGCCCTCGGCCCCACCGCTGGATCCCCGGAGCAAGGGGGCGGTATCGCGGACCGCGAGCAGGTCCTGAACGAGGTGGCGTGGCTGCTCTCGGCGACCCCCCGCACGGGCAAGGAGACGGCAATTGTCAGCTGCTCGCTGGACGGCCTTCCGGGCATCCGCCAGGAGTACGGGCCGGCCGTGAGTGACGAGGTGGTTCAGGTGATCATCGGCCGGATCTCGGACTCCCTGCGCTCGGGGGATCTCGTGGCACGGATCGATGAGACGCAGCTCATCGTGATCCTCCGAGGTGTTCATGACCTCAAGGGTGGAGTCCGGGTGGTCGAGCGCATGCAGAAGACGGTCAATGAGCCCATTCCGCTGTCCTTCGGCGATCTCGAGCAGGACATGTGCGCGGGCGTCACCCTGATCAGCCGTGGCGAGAGCGTCGACTCCGTCCTCGACCGATCCGAGGGCGCTCTCGAACTCGCTCGGCAGGCGGGTCTCAATCGCATCGTCACGAGTCCTCCGCTCTAGCGGTCCGGGTACGGGCTGGTGTCGCAAACCGGAGTGAGGCACGCCGACGTCCGGCCCTAGCCTTCGATCATGAGCTCCGCCCGAACCCGCGTGCAGGCATCGTGCCAGCGCATGACGGACCACGGTGGTCCGCTCCCGGTGACGCAGCTGGCGGCGTCCATGGGGTGCAGCACGCGGCAGCTGCAACGCGACTTCGATGAGATCCTCGGCATCTCCCCGCGTCAGTTCGGTCAGGCTCTGCGCGCGGAGCGCACCCGTGACGCCCTTCGCACCTCTGACTCCGTTCTTGATGCGGCGTTCGCCGGCGGATACGGCTCCGTCCGCGCCTTCTACGAGCAGGCAGCGAGGAGACTGGCCATGACCCCGTCGGAGTATGTGACGGGGGTGGTCGACCAGCCGCTGCTGTGGTCCGTGGTGGCCACACCGGTGGGCGACATCCTCGCCGTGGCGACTCCTCGAGGCCTTGCGTCCGTTCGGATCGGCAAGGAGAGCGAACTCGTGCCGGAGATGGAGGGGGAGTTCTCCCGGGCAGACCTCGTGCGCGACGATGCGGCCATGGCAGACGTGATGACAGCCCTCGGACTGATCGCGGGTGGTCGTCCGGCGCCCGACCTGCCCGTCGACGTCCATGGAACGGCCTTTCAGGCACGCGTGTGGGACGCCCTGCGCGAGATCCCAGCCGGCCAGACGCGCACCTATACGCAGGTCGCTGAGTCAATCGGACGTCCGTCGTCGGTCCGAGCGGTAGCGCGAGCCTGTGCCACCAACGAGGTCGCGCTGGCGATCCCATGCCACCGTGTCATCCGCAGTGACGGCAGCCTTGCGGGCTACCGGTGGGGACTGGAAGTCAAGAAGTCGCTGCTCAAGAGTGAGGGCGTGTGACCACGTCTTCACCGCGCACCTGGTTGCCCGCCTACTTGATCCTGGCTCTCATCTGGGGTGGGTCGTTCTACTTCATCAAGCTCGGCCTGCTGTCCCTGACCCCTGCCGGTGTGGCGATGAGCCGGCTGTTCCTGGGACTCGTCACCATGCTGGTCATCTCCGCGGTGACGCGAACGCCGCTGGCCCCGCGACGGCTATGGCTGCCGATCTTCATCGCGGCACTCATGATGACGTCCGTCCCGTGGTTCCTGTTCAGCTTCGGCGAGGAGCACATCTCATCGGCAGTGGCGGGCATCATCAACGGTGCGACGCCCCTGATGACCCTCGTGGCCATCCTGATCGCGTTCCCTGAGGAGAAGCCGACCAGGCAGCGGATGGTCGGCCTGGGGATCGGCTTCGCCGGCATCCTCGTCGTCCTCGGCGTCTGGCAGGGACTTGGTGGGGGAACGTGGCTGGGGATGGGCGCCTGCGTCATCGCGATTTCGCTCTACGGAATCTCGTTCCCGTATGTGCGCCGGCACCTCACCGGCGGGGCGACAGCCTCCACCCTGCCGCCGATCGCACTCGCGACCGGGCTGATGGTCATGGGCTTCCTGCAGACGATCCCGCTGGTGGCTGTCACGGGTTACGCGCATTCCCCCATCCAGTCGTCGTCAGTGCTCGCGATGCTGGCGTTGGGCATCCTGGGGAGCGGCATCGCCTACATGCTGAACTTCCGCGTCATTCGATTCTCGGACGCGACGACGGCCAGCACCGTGACGTACCTGACGCCGCTGGTGGCGGTGATCGCCGGCGCGGTGCTGCTTGATGAGCACATCAGCTGGAATCAGCCGGTCGGCGGCCTGCTGGTGGTGCTGGGTGCTGCCACCGCCCAGGGGCTGCTGAGCTCGCGATTCGCTGGATCCCGCTGAGTCGGGAAGAATGAGGGGGCTATGACCGCCGCCCCCGATACTGACGTCCTCGTTGTGGGGGCCGGCCCTGCCGGATCCTCGACAGCTGCCTGGGCGGCCCGCCACGGTCTCGACGTCACCCTCGTCGACGCCGAGACGTTCCCACGGGACAAGCCATGCGGTGACGGGCTCACCCCTCGCGCGATCGCCGAGATGGACGAACTCGGGCTCTCCCCCTGGCTTGAGGGCCGGGCCCGCAACTGGGGGCTGCGCGCTGCCGGGTTCGGTCAGGAGCTCTACCTCCCCTGGCCGGGTGGCTCCCTGCCCCGCAACGGCGGTGCTGCGCCCCGTGTCGAGCTCGACGCCCGAATTCGTGAGGTCGCCCTCGAGGCCGGCGTGACGGCGATCGAGGGGCATCGCGCTGTGGATGTCGTGATGGACGGCGATCGCGTTGGCGGTGTCGTCTTCTCGACGGGTCCCGGAAAGAGCGCGGAGAAGAGGACGATCACCTGCAAGCGACTCGTCGTCGCCGACGGTGCGCGCTCGCAGCTGGGTCGACGGCTGGGCCGTGAGTGGCATCGCGGCACCGCCTACGGCGTCGCGGCCCGCAGCTACATCAAGTCCGAGCGGAGCGATGATCCGTGGATCTCATCGCACCTCGAACTGCGCGGAACCGATGGCGAGATCCTCTCCGGCTACGGCTGGGTCTTCCCGCTCGGCGACGGTGAGGTCAACGTCGGCGTCGGCACGCTGGCGACAGACAAGCACCCGGCCGACATCAACCTGCGGCAGCTGCTCAGTCACTACGCCGATCAGCAGCGCGAGGACTGGAAGCTCACGGGTGATGTGCGCGACCCGTGGTCGGCCCTGCTGCCGATGGGCGGTGCCGTCAGTGGTGTCGCGGGCGCCAACTGGCTGCTTGTCGGTGACGCGGCCGGCTGCGTCAACCCCCTCAACGGCGAGGGCATCGACTACGGACTCGAGACCGGTCGTCTGGCGGCGGAGCTCCTCGCAGACACGATCCCGAATCCAGGAATCAACTACACGCGTCAGTGGGCACCGATCCTGCGGCAGCGCTACGGGACGGCGTTCTCGATCGCCCGACGCCTTGCGGGCTACCTGACGGTGCCGGGTCTGCTGCCGACCCTGGGCCCGGTGGGCATGCGCTCGCGGATGCTGATGACGGTCGCTCTGCGGGTCATGGGCAACCTGGTGACCGAGGAGGACAGCGACACCGTTGCACGTCTGTGGCGGGCGTCGGGCCGCGTGAGCATGCGCTTCGACGAGCGTCCCCCGTTCAGCTGACCAGTCGGAGTCCTCGCCGAGTGGTGGATCTGTGCGCGAGTGGTGGATCTGTGTCGCAGCTCGATTGTTCGAACGCAGGTGTCATTCTCTCGGTCGTGCCAGGACGGTCACACCTCCGACGAGTGCGCCATTGACCAGGCCCACGAACATCAGGACGAGGAACCAGATCGCGTAGGCGCCGAGCGTGATCGGTGGAATGGATGGCTCCCCGGAACCGCCCGCACCGAAGATCGCGGCCAGCAGCAGACCGACGACTGCGCCAAGTCCAAGGCAGATGCCGACGACCCTGCCCGGACCGTGCTCCTCCTGAACCCTCCACAGCCACGGGATCGCTAACCCCATGAGAACGGTGATGAGCGCAAGGCCAGCGATGACGAAGGCGAAACCGGGCGGCGGCGGGACGTCCGAACCTGCCAGCAGGATGAGCAGCCACGCCGCGCCGAAGCACACCGCGATGATCCATGCCCTGCGATGCATCAGAACGCCCAGTCCTCCTCCAGCAGGGTCTCCTGCATCACCATGCGCAGCGGATCCATCCGCAACACTGCCGGCGGGCCTTCGAGCAGATCGTTCAGGGCCTCGAGCATCGTGGCGAAACCAGACGATCCGCGGTGCTCGTTCTCGGCGTTGTCGTCCTTGAACACCTCGAACAGCCAGACGAGGTTGACGTCGTCTGGGTCGAGGGACAGCAGGTAGACCTCGGTGCCCGGTTCCTCCTCCAGCCCATCGGCGTAGGTGTTCAGGACCTCGAGCAGGCTGGGCCGCATCCCCTCCTTGCACGTCAGTCGCACGAGCATGCCCCTGCGGCCGGGCAGCAGTGCCTGCACAGGTGAGGCACCCTCGACTGCGTCCTCCATGTCAGGCGACGTTCGCCACGTACCAGTCGTAGGTACTGACAAGGCCATCGCGCAGGGAGACCGAGGGCTTCCAGCCGAGGGCGTTGATGCGGGACGTGTCGAGGAGCTTGCGCGGCATGCCGTCCGGCTTGGACGTGTCCCACTCGATCTCTCCGGTGAACCCGGTGACCTCGGCGACCGTCTCGGCCAGCTCCTTGATCGGCAGGTCCTCGCCCCAGCCCACGTTGATCGTCTCCGGGGAGTCGTAGTTGTTCAGGAGCATCAGGCAGGCGGCGGCGAGGTCGTCGACGTGCAGGAACTCCCGACGCGGCGCTCCGGTGCCCCAGACCGTCACCGTTGATGCTCCGGACTCCTTGGCCTCGTGGAACCGGCGAATGAAAGCCGGGAGAACGTGCGAACTCTGGAGGTCGAAGTTGTCCTTGGGCCCGTACAGGTTCGTCGGCATGGCCGAGATCCAATGACGTCCGTACTGCTCGCGATGCGCCTCGATGTAGTAGATGCCCGAGATCTTGGCCATCGCGTACGCCTGGTTGGTCGGCTCCAGAGGGCCGGTCATCAGTGATGACTCGCGGATGGGCTGCGTGGCATGACGGGGGTAGATGCAGGACGAGCCGAGGAACAGCAGGCGGTCGATGTCGCCAGCGTGTGCCGCGTCCATGATGTTCGTCTGGATCAGCAGGTTGTCCTTGAGGAACTCCACCGGGTAGGTGGAATTGGCCATGATCCCGCCGACCTTGGCGGCCGCGTCGATGACGACATCGGGCTTGGCCTCGTGGATGGCGTCCATCGTCGCGTCCCGATCGCGCAGGTCCAGCTCGCTCGAGCGCCAGCCGATCACCTCACCGACTCCCGCGCTCTCGAGTGCGCGGACGATGGCGGAGCCCACGAGTCCGTTGTGCCCCGCGACATAGACCTTCACGTCCGGCCAGTGAATCTGCTGCATGGGGCCCAAGTCTGTCACAGCAGTCCCCGTCTGAACTGACCTCGAGGTGCGGCGCAGTGACAGGATGGAGGTCATGAGAGTCGTCACCGTCGAGAAGCTCGCAAGTGTGCTCAACAGCCTGCCTTCGAATCCACGGGTGGTCGCGTCGGGCAACTTCGCCACTCCCACGGTGATCCTCGACGCCCTCGATGCGGTAGTGCCCGAGTACCGCCTGCACATGCTGAATGCCCAGGGGCCGCTGCCGGATCGTGAGGGTGTGGTCTACGAGACCACGTTCGTAGGGCCGGCAATGCGACGGCACCCGCGCCTGCAGTACATCCCGTGCCGCCTAAGCCTCGTCCCGATCCTCTATCGGGATCACTACGTGCCCGACGTCGTCCTGCTCCACACGTCTGCCCGTCGTCACGACACCGTGAGCCTCGGCACGGAGGTGAACGTCCTTCCGGCGGCGATTGAAGCAGTGCGTGCTCGCGGTGGACTCGTCATCGCCCAGGCGAACCCGCAGATGCCTTACACATACGGCGACGCACAGATCTACGAGCACGAGATCGACTTCCTCGTCGAGGTCGATGAGCCCCTGCCAACACACACGGCTGGAGCACTGGACGACGTGTCGCTGCGGATCGGCGAGCTGATCGCTGCTCGCGTCCAGGATGCGTCAACTCTGCAACTGGGTATCGGCGCAGTGCCGGACGCTGTTCTCGCGGCCCTGACCCAGCGACGAGACATGCGCATCTGGTCGGAGATGTTCAGCGATGGCGTGCTGGAGCTGGACCGCCGAGGTGCGCTCGATTCAGATGTCCCGGTCACCGCGTCGTTCATCTTCGGCTCCCGCGACCTGTATGACTGGGTCGACCTGAACAAGGGCATCCGAATGCTGCGCACGGAGAAGACGAACGCACCAGGAGAGATCGCCCGGCAGGCCCGGATGACGAGCGTCAACGCGGCGATGCAGGTGGACCTGTTCGATCAGGCGAACGCGAGCCGGGTGAAGGGCTGCATCTACTCCGGCATCGGTGGCTCGACCGACTTCATCGTCGGGTCACTGCACTCACGGGGTGGTCAGTCCTTCATGGCGCTGGCGTCGTGGCACAGGAAGGCGGACGTCTCGACGATCGTGCCGATCATCACCGAGCCCGTCACGAGCTTCCAGCACAGTTTCGTCGCGACGGAGAACGGGCTGGCACAGTGCTTCGGGCGCAGCCAGAACGAGCAGGCGCGCAACATCATCGAGCAT
>Ga0255756_1006370_pt1 | contig 10640 bp, 7 predicted proteins | sample 011ome_20_FD_179956 | JGI IMG/M metagenome (GOLD analysis project Ga0255756, IMG submission 179956) | Coastal salt marsh microbial communities from the Groves Creek Marsh, Skidaway Island, Georgia - 011509CT metaG (version 2) | ecosystem: Environmental > Aquatic > Marine > Intertidal zone > Salt...
AGAGATGACGGGCGCCAAGAACATCAAGCTCAAGCCGGAAGTCGACGAGTCTCTCCTCGGCGGCTTCGTCGTGCAATACGGCAAGGATGGCTCCGGCTTCATCGACATGTCCGTCAAGGGACAAGTCGATAAGCTCGCCAGCGTGTTCGTAAACTAAGCGAATACGTCGTCGCTTTGCCGCATAGCCGAACATAGAACCGCCGGACAAGTTCCGTCGCTGATTTAATTTCATTCGATTGAGTCACCTCAACCGTCGTCGCTACAAAAACTAATGGCTAGCGCTAATCTACTGCGCGCCGCTCGAGCTGTTCGTCGCGCGACTGCTCGCGGCTTTGAACAATTTCGCCCCGACGTACGCGAGCGTCTTCGTCGGCGACGTGGTCAGGAGCCCCGCGACTGCTTGTCGCAGCGTGCTCGCGCGTACGATTCGCCTCAGGCAAGCGCGCACCGCGTCGCCGACTCGTTCAGCGTCGTCGCCGACTTCAACTCTATTCAACATAGTCGTCACCGTCGCCGGCAACGCATCGATGCGCTCGCGCGTCGCTTCAGGGCTCTTATCTTGCCGCCACGTCGACGCCGACGTCTCGACGCCTTTGAGCTCGCGCACGACGTCCTCGTACATCTCTCGCATCGCCTCCCCGTTCGATCTCGCGATGCGCTCGATCTTCAACCCATCCTCCGCCGCGAACGCGAATCGCACGTCCCCGTCGTAGGACAACCGCACGATCGCGCGATGAAAATCGAGTTCGCTGAACGTCTCCGGCAGCGTCAACAGCGCCGCGTTCGCCGCGCTCCGCGCGTTCCGCGCCTGCGCGTTCACGATCGCATCGCACGCGCGCGCCGTCTCGTGCGGCTTGTGCATCCTTCCCGCGACGAACAAATGCTTCCATCGCTCTAAATCATCCACGACGTCGCGCACGTCGACGACGCCGTACTTGTACGCGCGTCCCCGTTCGTCCCGCAGGCGCGCGTTGTAGTGCGCGTCCGCGCCCAGCGTCGTCGCCGCGCCGTGAATCGCGCGCCCACCGCCCAGGCGCGCGTGCCACGCGTAGTGCGATGGATTCCGCGTCGCGTTCGCGTCGTGCCACGCCGCGGGATCGCGCACGGCGACGAGCACGTCGAGCGCGCGCTCGGGTCCGGCGACCGACGCGTCGGCGAGCACGGCCGAGCCGTACGCCAGCGCGTGCTCCACGGGCGGCAGCGCGGCGAGGACGCCGGCGATGCGTTCGCGCGCGCGCGCGTTCGCGCGCATTCGAGCCGCGCGCGATCGATCGCGACGGCGCGCGCCGCGGTGTGCGGCGTCGGTTACGGCGCGCGTTCGTTCCTCTATCCACTCTATTCTACAGTAGAATTTCTACGTCTTCCTAGGTTTCTTCTTCGACGACGGCAGCGCGTCGACGACGTCGCGCTCGCCGTTCGCGTCCGCGCCCTCGCGCGCGTCTCGCGCCGCCGCGCTCGCCGCCGCGCTCGCCGCCGCGCTCGCCGCCGCGCTCGCCGCCGCCGCCGCCGCCGCCGCCGCCGCGCGTCGCTCCTCCGTCTTCGTCGTCAACTCTCCCGCGCCCACGTCCTCCGCGTCCTCCCGCGCGATCCTCAGATTTCCTATCTCCCCGTCCACCACCTCCAGCGTGAACGTCCCGCTCGCTTCGTCGAACACCAGCGCGCAGTCGATCCCGACGTCTTCGCTCGCGCCGTCGTCGCTCGCGCGCGGCGCCTCCCCCTCCTCCGCGTCCTCCCTTCCGCGCGCGCGTCGCGCCCGTCGCATCCCGCGGTACCGCACCGCGCGACGATCGCCCTCGCGCGCGTCGCCGTCCCGCACCGCGTCGAACGCGACGTCGACGGCGCCGCACGGCGAGATTTTCACGCGCGCGCGCGCCGTCGCGTCCGCGTTCGACGCGCTGAAATCGTACCGGAACACCGTCAGCGGCGGCGCGGCGCGCGCGCGCGCGTCGCCGAAGCGCTCGCGGACGCTGTCGCCGACGCGCACGGCGTAGACGTCGCGCGCGCGCGGCGCGCGCGGCGGCATTCGTCGCCGCGATCGATTCCGGCACCGCGCGACGCGTCGCCGTGTGACGCGCGCGCGCGCGCGATGGACGACGACGAGGCGTGGACGGAGCGAGACGCGCTGGATTGGCGCGATGACGACGACGACGCGAGCGAGGACGAGGGCGCGAGCGCGCGAGGCGCGGATCACGAATTCGACGGTTGCGACGCGATGGCGACGAAAACGAACGACGACGACGCGCGGCGCGACGCGAGCGCGGACGCGACGCGCGCGCCCGCGGCGCTGTCGTACGGAAGCGTGTTCACGCACGCCAAGGCTGGGATGGAGAACGTCGATCGCGAGCGCGTGGCGAGGGTGGTGTACGACGCGACGGTGGGGACGCCGCACCACGAAAACGAGACGCGCAAGGAGCGAGCGACGTCGAAGAGGATCGCGGCGATGAAGGCGAAGGGCCAGGGACTGACGAAGACGGAGTGGGAGACGTTCGGACGACGGGCGGACGAGCGGGCGCGAGCGATGGAGAGGACGCGGAGCGGGGCGAGAAAGTGGTTGGTGGTGGACATGGATGGATTTTACGCGGCGTGCGAGGAGTTGTACGATCCGGCGTTGAAGAGCGTGCCCGTGGGCGTGGCCGCGGGACCGTCGAGCGTGTTGACGACGGCGAATTATGTGGCGAGAAAGTACGGGGTGCGGGCGGCCATGCCGGGATTCATCGCGAAAAAGTTGTGCCCAGATTTGGTATTCGTGAAGCCCGACTTTAAAAAGTACGTCAAGGCGTCGAACGAGTCGCGAGGCGTGTTCGCGCAGTACAATCCCGACTACATCGCCGGTTCGCTCGATGAGGCGTACATCGAGGTGACAGAGTATTGCGAGAAGCACGACACGACGATGGAGGCGATCGCGGAGGAAATTCGCTCAAAGGTGAAGGAAGCGACGGGCGGATTGACGTGCTCCGTCGGCGGCGGGTGCTCGCGTCGATTGGCCAAAGTGTGCTCAGACTTCAACAAGCCAAACGGGCAGTACATCTTGGGTACGACGCGTGACGATATTCTGAAGTTCCTTCGCGACTTGCCTGTGCGCAAAATGTACGGCATTGGGAAGACGCTGGAGAGGATACTGAACGAGTTTGATATTAAGACGTGCGGCGATTTGCTCGCAAAGCGCGCGACGATGCTCGCCTTGTTCACACCGAAAGCGTTCGACTTTTTGCTGGGCATCGCGCTCGGCATCGGTACCGAGTGTCATCCGCGCGAAACGCCCGAGGGCTCGGGCGGACGAAAAGGTGTTTCCAAGAGCGAAACTTTCAAGGCGACGGCGGACAAGGCTTACTTGGATGCGAAAATGACCGAGCTCGCGACCGAGGTGGCGTTAGAATGTCAGAGGCTCAATTTGAAAGGCCGCATGGTGGCCGTGAAGCTGAAACGAAGCACGTTCGACGTTATTCAACGTCAGACCACGCTCGCGGGGCCGACGAACGATGTCAAGACCATCGTGAATAGCGCGTTGCGATTAATGCGCAACGAAAACTCAATCGGGGCGAACATGACTCTACGCCTCGTCGGCGCGCGAGTTTCGCAATTCGATCACGAAGAAGATGTGCCAGAAGATCAGAAGCGTATAGATAACTTTCTTCTTTCACCTAAGACGGCCTTGACGCAAGCCGTCGCGTCTGTAGAAGAAACCTGGACGTGCGACGAGTGCGCGCGGACATTTCCACTGAAGCAGCAGACTGAACATCTCGACTGGCACGTCGCGAGACGATTGCAATCAATGGACGACGCCGAACAGTCGCGCGCGCGATTCGCGGCTTCGCACAAAGTGCCGTCGAAGAAACCTCGTCAAGGCGACCTACGAAGCATGTTCTTCACGAAGAAATGATAGAAATAATTTAGCCGTTCATTCGTTCATTGTACATTCCTAGATTTAGCGCGCGGATGCGATCAATTATTCCCACGTCGGCGCGCCTCACGCTCCTCCCACAACGCGACCAATCTGTCTCGTTTCGCTCGACGCATCATGAGCTCCTTCGGAGTCGGCGGCGCTGGGCGTTTTGCGCCACAGTTTCCAGCGGTTTCCTGGGCATCGGCGTTGAGCGCAGCATGGTTTGCATTCGTCGAAGCCACGATTGATACACAGTCATATCCACGAATCGCTCATGGGCCGTCAGGTCGTCCGCTAAATCGAGCGTCGCGACGAGCAAACACAACTGATTGGGTTCTAAGTTCTTTGCCAAGAGTCGCGGTAAATCGAGCCACGCCTTGTGGCGTCGTCCGCCGAGCATGAGCGCGGTTTGCGCCGACGCCGGTGTACGGGACATGAGCTCACTCAAGTAGCCGCACAAGACTGCCGCCTCGTTCGCTCCAGATCCCGTAGAAAGTCTCGTCGCGGCGAGTGTACCAGCATGTGTGGCGTGGACGAATTCCGACAGCGTAACGTCCTCAACGTATCCGCACGCGCAAAGCATCGCCTCGAGACGATCGAGCGCGCGAGGGCTAGCGCGCTGAGGCTCGAGCTTTTCCATCACGTTCCTCAGATGCGCAAGCGTGATTCGACCGATCGAAGAGCCTTGCAAGCGGAACAAAGGCTGGAGCAAGTCGAGACGTTCTCTCGCCACCGTCCAGACGATGCAGCACAAATCATCCACGAGCGGACGCGCATGCGTAAACTCAATCGATTCGATCAAGGGTGGTGCCGACGGCAGTGGTGATTCGACATCCACATCATTCGTATCATCCATCTGAATGTCCCTCGCGGGCGCGTCGTACTCATAGTCTTCTTCTTCATATTCGTCCAGTCGCTCGTACGGCGCCGTGTTGCTCTGAAGAAAGTGACGCAAATCTATTTCGTCTTCGCCCTCTGCGACCGCACCGCCGTGAACCTGCTTTTCTACCGCTCCATAGCTCATCAGGTTCGGCCCACTCGACGATTTTCCGAGCAAAGGTGTCTGCGCCGCCGAATCATTCAGTTCGCGTTTCGTCGAGGCGTTCGTCTCTTCTCCGATTTGAATCGGCGGCGGAACCTCCAACTCTTTCACTTTCCGCACATTTGTCCCTCGTGAACTTTGCACCGGTCGAATCGGCGACGCCGCGCCGTACGTGGACTCCTTTACCACAGGCAACAGCGGCACTCGCACGTCCCGCCACTCCCTCGGCGAATCGCCGTCATCTTTGGCGCCGTACTCCGCCAAGCTCGCGTTGGTCGCCAAGAGCGGCTCTGCGGCCCCACTCTCCCTCGCCGCCGCGCTCATACTCTCCCCGGGCACGGCGTCGTCCACCGCATCCAACTCCAAGACGATCTGCGGCGAATTTTCCACCGCGTCCTCCACCGCGCCGTACGAGTCGCCGCGCCGCAACAGCGGCTCTCGCAGCGTCGCGTTATCCTCCACCCTCGGCGATTCCGCGCTCGCCCCGTACGCATCGCTGTGAAACGAGCTCGCGTGTTTCAACAGCGACACCGACGCCGCCGGCGCGTCCCGCACCGCGTCGTCCGCATCGTTCGCCGTCGTCGCGTCTTCGCCTTCGCCGTCGTCGTCGTCGTCGTCGTCGTCAAACCGCACCCACTCCATCGTCGCCGCGCCCTCCCGACCGTCCATCGACAGCGTCGACGCGTCCAACTCCACCGCCGCCTCGCGCGCGTCGTCGTCCTCGCTCGACAGCGCCGAGATCGAGCCCGCGTCGTCGCGCGCGCGCGCGGTCGTCGCCAAACGGTCGTCGTCCTCGAACGGGTTCCGCGCCGCGCCCTCGCGCGCGCGCGCGCCGCCCCTCTCCGGGGTCACGATCCCGACGCCCGGAACGAAGAGCTTCGCCCGCGCGTTCAGCGCCGACGTCGTCATCGCGCGCGCGCCGCGACGCCGCGTCGGTGAATGCCGACGGCGCGGTGCGCGGCTGGATGGATGTCGACGGTGACGCGGCACAGCGCGCCGCGCGCGCCGCGCGCCATGGACCGCTACGTCAAGGGACGCACGCTCGGTGAGGGCACGTTCGGCGTCGTCCACGAGGCGCGCGTCGAGGCGACGGGCGAGCGCGTGGCGATCAAAAAGATTCGACTCGGGAAACTCAAGGAGGGCGTCAACTTCACGGCGATACGCGAGATCAAACTGCTGCAGGAGATCGAGCACGAGCACGTCATCGCGCTCGTCGACGTGTTCGCGCACAAGAAGAACCTGAACCTGGTGTTCGAGTTCTGCGGCGGGGACCTGGAGATGGTGATCAGGGACAAGACGGCGCCGCTGGAGCGAGGGGAGGTGAAGTCGTACGCGATGATGACGCTGCGAGCGGTGGCGCACTGTCACGAGAGATGGGTGCTGCACAGAGATTTGAAACCGAACAACCTGTTGATCGCGCCGAACGGGTGCTTGAAGTTGGCGGATTTTGGGTTGGCGCGGATATTCGGGTCGCCGGATAGACGGTTCACGCATCAGGTGTTCGCGAGGTGGTATCGCGCGCCGGAGTTGTTGTTGGGGTCGAAGACGTACGGACCGGGCGTGGATATTTGGGCCGTGGGGTGTATCATCGCGGAATTGATGCTCCGGCGGCCGTTCTTCGCGGGATCGTCGGATATCGATCAGTTGGGGAAGGTGTACGCGGCGCTAGGGACGCCGACGGAGACGAATTGGCCGGGGGTGTCGGCGCTACCGGATTTCATCGAGTTTGTGTACGTGCCGCCGCCGAATCTTCGCGATACGTTCCCGAACGAAACGGACGAGGCGCTGGATCTGTTGCGGAAGATGCTCGAGTACGATCCGAATAAGCGTATCACCGCCGCGCAGGCTTTAGAGCATCCGTACTTTCACACCAAGCCCGCGCCGATTCCGTACGAACAGCTTCCGAAGCGGTTCGTCGCGAAAGAAGCCGAGGCGAACGCGGCGGCGGCGGCGGCGGCGGCGGCGGCGGCGGGGGATGAAGAGCCAGCTTCACCCGCGTCCGCACGTCAGCCGAAGACTGGCGAGAAACGTAGACTAGAGGACACCACCGACTCGACGGATCCAAACTTTCGCCCGAAGCTCGACGAAGAGGACAGGGAATCTTTGCGAAAACGAAAAGGCGCACTCGACGCCGCGTTCGCTGACGTCGACGGAGACGACTGATTAGGACCGTAATACTATAGCTTACCCGTAGTGAAGTGATTTACAACTCGACGCGCGCGCGTCTTACTAATCCGCCGCGTCGACGCGCGGCGCCTCGCCTCTCGCCGCCCCCGCCAACTCCGCCTGCATCCGTTTCAACTCCTCGGGATCGATTCCCTCTAATATCTTCGGCGCCACGACCGCTAAAAACACCGACATGATCACCATGAGCGCCATCGGATTCCTCAGCAAGCTCCCCAACGACACGCTCGACGCCGGCTCGTAGTATTCCAGCGTCGACGCCGGCGTCAATCGCAGCGGCTTCGTCGGCACCGTCACCGTTCGATCCTCGGCGAGATATGCCTCGACGTCACCGACCTTTCCTCCGTCTCCGTCGTCCGCGCCGACGATTCGCACGGCGACGGGCGGAAAATTCAACCCGACGGCGTGCACGTCCAGCACGTGTCTTCCCGCGGGCGCGTCCCGCACCGCGAACGTCCCGTCTCCTCGCACTTTGGCCCCGATCTTCCCGTGCGCCTCCGTGTTCAGCGTCACTCGAATCGTTCGCGTGTCCACGCCGTGCGCGCGCAGCGCGCCCTCGTCCAGCGCGCCGTCGAGGACGTAACGCTCGCGCGTCACCACCGCCGTGTTCGCGCCATCGCGCGTCTTCATCGTCCCCTCCTGCGCCGCGCGCGCGCCGCGCAGCGCCGCGAGCGTCGCGCACGCGCAGAGTGCGTACCATCCGATCGCGCGTCGCCGCGTCGCATCGCGTCGCGCGCGCATCGCGTCGCGCTGTCCCGCGAACGCGCGGTGCGTCGCGCATTCAAAACCTCATTCGTCGTCGCCGCGCGTCGACGCGCGCGCGCCGTCATGATCACCGACGACGCGTACGGACGATGGAAGTCGTTGGTCCCGTTCGTGTACGACTGGTTCGCGCACACGCGGACGTCGTGGCCGTCGCTGTGCGCGCGCTGGGGCGAGGTGCTCGACGCGAACGACCATCGCTCGCGACAGCGCGTCTATCTCACCGAACAGACCGAAGGGACGACGGCGAGCGGGAAGCCGACGCCGAACACGATATTGGTGTGCCAGGCGGAGGTGGTGCGACCGCGCGTGGCGGCGGCGGAGCACATGATTTTCGATGAACACGCAAAGTCGCCAATTTTAAAGAAGGAAAAGGCGCTGTGGCACCCGGGAGAGGTGAATCGAATGCGGTGCGTGCCGGGGAAAGAAAACGTGCTGTTGACGCACACGGATGCGCCGGAGGTGTTCGTGTTCGACGCGAACGGGCCGGGAGGGAAGCAGAGCGCGTGTAAGAGAGCAGACGGGACGCAGTACACGCCGCCGACGGCGTGCTTGCGAGGACACACGGAAAACGCGGAATACGCGCTGGCGGTGTCGACGGTGGGAGAGGTGGTGGCGAGTGGAGGTAAGGATGAAAAGGTGATGATTTGGGAGCTCGGAGATGCGAGCACGGGGGGCGGGGCGAGAGGAAAGGAGGAGAAGGAGGGAAGCGGCGCGCCCGTGGTGGGCGGCGGGTTGAGCTCGACGGAACTCGCGAGACACACGTCTATTTGGGCGCGCGTCGAGTTTTCGGGGCACACCGATACGATCGAGGATGTGTGCTTTAACCCACGGAACGAGCGGGAGCTGTGCTCGGTCGGGGATGATCGGAATATGTTTTTTTGGGACACGCGAACGAAGAAGGCGGCGGGGTTCGCGAAGGGGGCGCACGCGGACGACGTGCACTGCGTCGCGTGGAGCGCGTTCGAAGAGCACGTCATCGTTACTGGTGGAAAAGACACCACCGTTAAGGTTTGGGATCGTCGAACGCTGTCCGATAGCTCGAACGAGGCAATGCACACGTTCGACGACCACACCGACAGTGTTTTGTGCGTGGACATGCACCCGCAGGCAAAGGGGGTTTTCATGACAGCCGACGAAGTAGGCCGCGTGAACGTGTTTGATTACTCGAAAGTCGGCGCTGAACAGAGTGCGGAACAAGCAAAAGCTGGTCCGGCGCACTTGGTCTTTCAGCACAGCGGCCATCGTGGGACGGTTTGGGATATTCAGTGGAACCCTTACGACTCCTGGACCGCGTGCTCGACCTCGGTCGGGGACTTTCAGAATACTTTGCAACTCTGGCGCGTGAACGATTTGATCTATCGCGACGAAGAGGAGTGCATTCGTGAGCTCGAACAACATCGGGATATCATATGTGGTCGCGCGGCGCTGAAACAGTCAGAGCCGTCGGTGAAGGAGGAAAAAACGGACGCCGACACCGACGGCGGCTCTATTATCATCGAAGACGACCGCATGGACGAAGACTAGATCAAAATTTTGGAATCAAAAGACTAGAAATGAAGTGTATCAATCATGAACTGAAGTGTATCTATCATGTGTGCTAACTGCGCTAACGTTCTGCTCCGAACGCGCCGAGTCCGACGCGTTTTCCTCGAGTCGTCGCGGTGACGGGCTCCGCGATGCCCTCGCCTTCTCTACCTACGCCTGAGCCTTGCCCTTGGAATCCCATCTTAGCGAGCATGCGGCTCCCGAACCCAGTGGTATGTTTTTCAAACGCGCCGTACTCGTGTCCCGCGCCGACAACGGTGCCGCGCTTCTTCGCGCGAGCCTTCTCGATGAATTCTCGGTCCCTTGCCTGCGCCTCGGCCGCGCGTCGCGCGCCGCGATTCGGATACACGACCGGTTCACCGTTGGCGATGGGTTCCATCGACGGTTTCTTGCGAGAATCCTCGTCGTCGTCGTCGTCGATGAAGACGTCGAAGTCTCGCGCGACACCGCCAGAAATGAATTGCACTGCAGGTTTCGCGCGTCGACGCGTCTTCTTCGCCGGCCCGCCGCGCGTACTTTTTGTCGACGCGCGCGCCCCGCGAACGTTCGTCGAGCGCGGCTCTCGTCGAGCGGCAGAATCTATGTGAATGATCGCGTGACGCCTCTTCCCACCACCGCGAACTTCGAGCGCGCAGTCGTGCCGTTTCGCGACCCTCGCCGCGTCTTCGAGCGAAAGCGACGTCGGGCACCCGACGTACGCCGCGCCCGCGTCGATCGCCGCCGCGATAACGCGCGACCACTTCGCGTCGGCGTCGTCGTCGTCGAAATCATCGCTCGCGTTCGCCGCGAATCGCGCCTCGATTTCTTCTTCGTCGCTCGAATCCCACGGCGGCTCCGGCGGCCCGCCCTCGACGTTCATGTTCACGATCGATCGCAACTCTCGCGCGAGCCTCGCGTCGCGCTCATCCTCGTCCTCGTCGAACTCGCGCGCGTCCTCGTCGCCCGCGAACGCCCCGTCGTCGCCCTCGTCGCTCGACGTCGCCCCGCCGCGCCGCGAACGCGCGTTCTCCGCGTAATCCATCGCCGCGTCGTCGTCCACGCTCGAGCCGTCGCTCCAATCCTCGTCCGAGCGCTCCGCCGCCGCCGAGGACGCCGCCGCCGCGTTCGCCGACGCCGACGCGCCGCCGACGCGGTCCAGCGTCACCTCCACGCCGCCGACGCGCAGGATCCGCGCGCCGCGTCCGCGCCCGCGTCCGCGCCGTCGCGTCCCTCGTCGTCCGT
>Ga0255756_1006375_pt1 | contig 10634 bp, 10 predicted proteins | sample 011ome_20_FD_179956 | JGI IMG/M metagenome (GOLD analysis project Ga0255756, IMG submission 179956) | Coastal salt marsh microbial communities from the Groves Creek Marsh, Skidaway Island, Georgia - 011509CT metaG (version 2) | ecosystem: Environmental > Aquatic > Marine > Intertidal zone > Salt...
ACGCCTCCGGTGGTCAATGGCCCGCTCTCACGCGAACTTGAATTCCGCGGCATCGTGCAGATGAATGGCATCTACCAGTTCAGTCTATTTAACAAAAAGCTCAATCGCGGCTATTGGATTGCAGAAAACGGCTCTGAGAGTGGCATCAGCGTGCGTAACTTTGATCTCTCGGGCATGCGGATTACAGTCACGCAAAATGGCCGCTCCGAACAACTGACTTTGATGACTGCCACCGACAGTCCATTGCCTGTTGCTATCTCAATGCCCACAAAACCCGCCGCCCTGCCCCCGGGGCTCAACATCCCTGGGCTTAAAACCAATTCTCCGAAACCATCCGCCAGCGGCGTAATCCCACGTAGGCGGGTAATTCTACCCAAGAAGCAGTAGGTTTGAAGAAGAGAGTTGAAACCTGAGGGTTGAGGCCTGAAAGTTGCAGTTGGATGCGATGCCTGACCTTACGCAGGCCAATCGATTCTCGGCCGATGATCCAGGTCAATGAGATGCCGCTATCACTACCAGGGCCCGAGCAAGCTCGGTCACCACTGCCGTGCTTGCGCACTCACTAAAAAGTGCTCAATCCAGAATCGCTGTCACGATTACACTGGCATGTATACCGAGCCCACGGCCCACATCGTTGAGCTGCTCGCCAGTCGTCGCAGTGATACACACATCGGCGATTTCGAGCCCCAATAGGCCTGCCACGGACGCACGCAACGCCGGCACCTTCGGATCAATTTTCGGACGCAGGCACTCCAACACAATCGATGCATGTGTGAGTCGCCAATCGCCAAGACTTTCGAGTGCGACTGCCAAGTATGCTTTACTATCCGTGATGCCATCGCGGCACAGCTTGTCTGCCACAGCACCTATGACGGTCACACCTGTGACGCCACTGATGGCGTCGGTCACAGCATGCAGAATGACATCCGCATCGCTGTTACCAGACAAGGCGGGTGCATCATTAAAGATGACGCCCCCGAGTATCAACGGCTTGGCCGAATCGCCTTCAATAAAGCGATGACTATCTAGGCCAAGTCCAGTTTTTACCTTCACAGCTTAAAGCTCGGGAAAGAAACGTGCCTTTTCAGCTGCAGCCGACTCTGGGCTGTCTGATGCATGCACCACATTACGCATCATGTCGGTGCCCAAATCGCCACGGATCGTGCCTTTCGGCGCCTCCTGGGAATTGGTCGGTCCGAGTAGTGCTCGCACCTGAGCGATGACATTCTCACCACGTAGGATCATTGGCATCACTGGGCGTGAGCTCATGAAGGCTTCGATTTCAGGGAAGAATGGTAAATCCGCCACGTGGGCATAGTGTTCACGCAGGATTGGGCCATCCAACTGAGTCACTTTAGAGGCGACGATGTCGAAGCCAGCATTTTCGAAGCGTGTAATGACCTCGCCTGCAATGCGTTTCTCCATGCAGTCGGGTTTGAGAATAATAAGTGTTTCTTCCATAAGTTTTTTGCTAAAAAACGTCATGCAATGTCGCAGCGCATCGGCGATGACAAGTCTAAAGCATCCGCGAGTATCATTGCTCCGCTTTAACTGGATTTGTCAGCCTGCCGATACCTGTAATTTCGACTACTACCTCGTCGCCTGGATTCAGAAAGCGTGGCGGTTCACTTACCATTCCAACCCCAGGCGGTGTACCAGTTAAAATAACCGTACCAGCTAGTAAAGTCGTACTACCACTTAGAAACGCAATAATTTCGGCAACGCTGAAGATCATATCCCCTGTGTAGGATTCTTGACGTACTTGACCATTTAGAAGTGTCCGGATCGGTAAGATTTGGGGATTTGGGATGCGATCTGCAGTCACCAAAATCGGCCCGAGTGGACAAAAGCTATCAAAGCTCTTTGCTTTCACCCATTGCCCGCCGCCATGGAACTTTTGCCAATCGCGCGCACTAACGTCGTTGCCACAGGTATAGCCGAGCACGAAGTCCAGTGCATCTGCGACCGATACATTTTTGCAATCACGACCGATCACCACCGCGAGTTCACATTCATAGTCCACTTGGTCGCTATGCAAGTGCCGCGGTAAGATGATCGGACAATTTGGGTGCTGCACTGAAGTCTGACTCTTCATAAAGACCACAGGATGGTCGGGTAATTTGGCTGCGACCTCAGCGGCATGTTCGCGGTAATTTAAACCGATGCCATAGATCGCGGTCGGCACTACGGGAGCTAAACGACGCACTGGCTGCAGCAATACATCCGACTGGCTAAACGTGCCGTATAAATCGCCTTCTAGGCGAAACACTTGATTGCCGACCTCACAGCCATAGCAAATTTCACCTTCCACAGTTTCGACTCGAACAATCTCCATGATCCGTACTGTTAAGCAGTACACAGATTGTTCAAAGTTATTCGTACGCTCAGTCCTAAGGAGTGAGGGCGACTCGCCCTCATTTACATCAACGTGGGCGACTCGCCCACGCTCCGATTGCATTGTGTGAAAAACAAAAACCCAACTCCAATAAAGGAGATGGGCTTATTTGCTTCTCATGGTAGGCGCGGAGGGACTCGAACCCACGACTTCCACCATGTCATGGTGGCACTCTAACCAACTGAGTTACGCGCCCATACCTGAGAAGATGGGCAATAAGTAAGGCGACTCGATCAATGTCAAGACGCCTTTAAAACAATTCGTTTTTTATCTAAAAACCGAGCCAGATGTACAAATACTCGCTAGACTCACTTACTGAGCCTAGCAGGCTTGCCGCTCACAGCGCCCTACCTCAATATGAAAATAGAGCGCAGATTTTTTATATTTCTCGTTGCCCTTTCCAATTTGCCGTTCAAATTTCCGTTTTCGGAGCGTGGCATCTCATATACGAGTGCTAGCCAGATTACACATGAGCACTAGCCTTACCTGGAACCGAAAAGACCTGATCGGCATCGAACCTCTCTCACGGGAGGAAGTTGAAACGATCTTCACTGCAGCCACCACGTTTAAACGTGCAATGGAAGCCGATGATAAAAAGCAGCCCTATCTCGATGGCTGCACGATCGTAAACCTGTTTCTCGAGCCGAGCACACGTACACGCTTAGCCTTCGAAGTTGCCGCAAGCCGTCTCGGCGCTGATATCATCACCATGACTGGTAATGCCAGTAGCTTGACCAAGGGTGAGACCCTGCGTGATACCGCACAAAACATCGCAGCGTTGAAGACTGACATGATCATTATGCGCCACTCTGCCTCTGGCGCTCCCAATTATTTGAGCAAAGTGGTCGACATCCCAGTGATCAACGCCGGTGACGGATCGCACTCTCACCCGACTCAGGCGCTGCTTGATTCTTTCACATTGCTAGAGAAGTTCGGCAGCTTGGACGGCAAGAAGATCACAATTCTAGGCGACATACTGTTTAGCCGAGTCGCGCGCTCCAATATCATTTGCCTACAAAAACTCGGAGCTGAAGTCACAATCGCAGGTCCCAGCACCTTAGTGCCGAAAGCCTTCGAAGCAATGGGTGTGAGGGTTTGTCATGATTTACGTCAAGCCCTAGAGGATGCAGATGCCGTAATGCTGTTACGCATCCAGCACGAACGCCAAAGTTCGATACATTTTCCTTCGCTCGGCGAATACACCAGTATGTTTGGGCTCAACAAAGAACGAGTTAAGTGGCTCAAGCCGGATACGCTCATTATGCACCCCGGACCGATTAATCGTGGCGTCGAGATCGACTCGGAAGTCGCTGACTCGAAACAATCCGTAATCTTGCAACAGGTCACCAACGGCATCGTGGTGCGCATGGCCGTCTTGCACCTCTGCCGTTGTGCCTATAAAAATCAGCCCATCGAACTCCCAGCTTAACCCTCACTAGCTGCCAGCTTCATTTTAATTACAACTCCATATGCCTAACATACTTTGGATAACTGGCGCTCGAGTGATCGACCCAGCAAACAACCGCGATGCAATCGGCGACATCTGCGCCATCGATGGTAAACTCACAGCTAGCCTTACTGAAGATCAACAGCGGTCAGCAAACAAGATAGATGCCACGGGACTCGTAGTCGCGCCTGGATTGGTCGATATTCACGTCCATTTTCGCGATCCTGGGCAAACGCACAAGGAAAGTATCCGTACTGGAACTGAGGCGGCCGCCGCTGGGGGCTTCACTTCTGTCATCTGCATGCCGAATACGAGTCCTGTCTGTGACAATGCTGGCACGATTCAGCGCATCATGGATAAGGTTGCACGCGAGGCCGTGGTTAACGTCTATCCGACTGGCTGCCTCACCCTTGAAATGGAAGGTAAACGTCTGGCTCCTACGGGACAGTTAAAAACTGCTGGAGTCGTCGCAATGACAGACAACGGCAAGTGTGTGCAGAGTAATGAAATTATGCGCCGCGCAGTCGAATACGCGAAGATGTTTGATCTCACGATTATGGACCACTGCCAAGACGAGACTCAAACTGTAGACGCCGTCATCAATGAGGGTGAGTGGTCCGTCCGACTCGGTCTGCGCGGTTGGCCTAAGTTCGCTGAGGATATAATGGTCGCCCGTAACGTCTTACTTGCAGAATTAACCGGCGCTCATATCCATATGCAGCACGTTAGTTCGGCAACTTCGATCGACATTATTCGTCGTGCGAAAGGGCGAAATATACCTGTGACTGCCGAAGCATGTCCACATCACTTCGAGTTCAGCGATGCGGATCTCAAAAACTACGACACGAATTACAAAGTCAATCCACCGCTTCGCACAGATGCCGATCGTGAATCGATTATCGATGCACTGAAAGACGGCACGCTGGACTGTATTGCTTCTGATCATGCCCCCCACGCGCCAACCGAGAAAGATAGTGAATTTGATTATGCACCACCTGGGATAATTGGCTTAGAAACCTCACTAGCCGCCTCATTGCATGCGCTCTACCACAGCAAAAGAGTGAGCTTAAGTGAAGTGGTGGCACTCATGACGCATAAGGCTGCGGAGATTTGTAAGCTCGATGCTGGTACATTAAGCGTAGGTGCATCAGCCGACATATGTCTATTTGACCCCGATGAAGCATGGACGGTTAACGCCGAACAGTTCTACAGTAAGTCGCGTAATTGCCCTTGGCATGGCCAATCGCTCAAAGGTAAAGTTAAGGCGACCTACGTCGCGGGCCGCGCTGTTTTTGACGGCGAATCGATCATCAGTTAAATGCCTATAGATATAGACGTAGCCGCGCTACTTGCGGGGTCAATCTTTGTAGCTATCCTAGGTGCTAGTGCCGTGCTCTGGATCGTGCATTTGCAGCGGGATCAGCGCAAGTTCGCCTGCGAAGCGGGTGTGCCAGCATGGCCGATTGGCTGGATTAATTTCGGCATCTTTCTCTGTGCATTGATGACCAGTGTTTTAGTCGTCCAACTATTCGCGAGTGAATTGATTCAATTAATGACCCCTATTGAAGCAACGATTATCGATAATGAGGTAGAATTAGAAACTGCTGTCGATCTGGTAAGCAGCGCGCGCCCACCGGCGACCGATCTTCCGGCATTGACGCCGCGGATGGCGGTGCTGGCGGTCTTGTTATTACAACTCCCACTGCTAGGGACCTTCTGCGCTCTGCGGCGATTTTACCCAAAGCATTTTTCCAGTCGACTCAACAGCCAGCATTTAACGCTCTGGCAGTCACTCACTCAAGCGATACCGCAATTCATCCGCTATTTGCCGATTATTTGGATCGTCAGTTTTGCATGGTCCAAAATACTCACTGTACTGCAGCAGCTCGGCATCATTGACGAATTCCCGCCACAAGAACTCATCAAACTGTTCACCAATGGTGGTGATCCATTGGCAATTGCACTACTCGCGAGTTGTGCTGTGCTGCTCGCGCCAATCGTTGAAGAAATTATTTTTCGCGCAGGAATCTATCGTTTCTTAAAGAGTCAGGCGACTATCCTGACTGCTCAAATAATTAGCGGCGCTTTTTTTGCTGTCATGCACGGTAACCTAATGTCATTCCTACCGCTAGTTGTGGTGGGCATTATCCTTGCACGCGTGTACGAACGTTCGGGGAGCATTCTAGTGCCGATTTGCTTCCATGCCTGCTTTAACGGATTTAGTCTCCTTATGTTATTGATTATGAGTCGATCTTCATTCCCAATCAATTAATCCTAACTGTAAAATAATAGTCACTACCTGTATCGTTTGGTTAAATTCCCTATCAATTTACAGCACTGATTTTAACACGCATATGAATAAACTATGCTGAATATAATTCTTCTGCCTCCGAATCGTTCTACTCAGTGGTTGTTCGACGATCAAGAGAATCGACTTTCCAAGAGATAATAGCGCAGGCTACTCCTGCTTTGGTCTAGACCAGCAACAGGCTTCGCATGTCCCAATCCTCACTCGCCGTGAAGATCGCTGCAAACATATTTGCAAGCTGCCTTTATAGAAGAATTTGAATCGCATGGCTTGAGGGTGCCAGAGCAAGTCGCTGAGCTCATCCTAGCCTTTCTGTTATGGTGCAAGACACCGCCGTTACGACTGCGACCAGTGATTGCTATTATCACCTCTAGCCTCAGGCCTCCTCAGCGAGGCGCACCGCGGTATGGGTAAAAAATCTGCCAGCTGGCTACGAAATAGGCGCGATCAATGATGATATTATTGATAAAAAATCGGCCGAAGTTATTTATTAGTGACTTCATAAAGCGTGTAGTGCTCGACTACCTCACATCCGCAGAAAAACAACAGCGAGCTAGGGACGCTGCGGTTGAAGCAGTTGCTAGATTCTTTCGTAAATAACTTTTCAAGGATCTCCTTTACACCGAAAGCTGCTGGCATTGAGCCAGCAGCATTTTTGTTGCTTCTACCAATAGTGCATTAGCAAATCAATCGCGGCGATGTTTCGCCTCGCCACAGAGCAGATTGCGCTCTCAGCACGAACTCTCAACTTGCCAGCGTAGATGGTTTCAGTTCCTGTATTAATTATGGAAATTCATCCTTCAACGACCCCACCCACTTCACCTACACTCGTCATCGATGGTAGCGACTCAGTGGTCTTTGTGGGCGTGCTAGGATTAAATGGCAATTGGCTTGCTCGCTCAGAGCAAGCTGGTGCCCCGCTGGAGAGCCTCTTCCCCGCAATCGAAGCGACGCTCGATGCAGCCCAGCTGACTCTGGCGGACATCCACAGCTTCATCTATTGCGAAGGGCCTGGCTCGGTGCTGGGCTTACGACTTTGCGCAATGGCGATTGAGACTTGGAGTCGCTTGCACCCACAATCGGCGCACTACTACGCGTACAATAGCTTACAATTGACTGCCGCACTGATTTGCCTGGATACACCAGACCTTGACCAAGCGCTGCTGATTTCAGACTGGAAAAAAGGCACTTGGCATACGGTTAAGATTCGCAATGGTCAACCATCAGTTACAGAAGTTGCTGACGATGCTAGCATCGCGAATTGGAGCGGCTTGCTTTACTACCTGCCTCAACGCAAAGGCTGGCAACAGCCTCCCACCAATGCGACTGCCGTTGAATATCGACCCGACCGCCTTACGGAAGTCTTCCATCTGCCGCAACCAACCGCAACCGTCGAACTGTACGCTTCGGGCGTGAACGTATTTCAAAAATGGACACCCGAGCGGCACCGTGCACCGACTCCGAGTTGACATTTCGAAATGCTCCATCATCGCCGATAGGCTCGAATCTTCACCCGCAATCCTTAACTCATATTCCTAATTCCTTACAACGCTGCTGGGCTGAGATCAATCTCGCTGCATTTGAACGTAATTTGAAGCGCATACAAGCGGCGCTGCCATCAGACGTGCGCTATGTCGCGGTAGTAAAGGCAGATGCCTATGGCCACGGGATGCCGCAAATGGTGCGGCGCTTAATGCAGAGCGGAGTTGATTATTTTGCAGTTGCGAACGTGCATGAAGCCGCCGACATCCGCCACATGGGCAAGGGTTGGCCCATCCTCATACTCAGCCCGGTACTTCCAGAAGAAGACGATTTCTTAGTCGATTACGATCTGACCTGCACAGTAAGCACCCCAGAGGAAGCCGCTCGATTTAATGCACTTGGTGCGTCTCGCGATGTGCAGATTAAGGTACATTTAAAAATAGACACCGGAATGGGCCGACTAGGCATTTGGCACGAAAACGCCCTCGCCCTACTTCACACAATTCGTGAATTGCCGAACCTCAAACTTGAGGGAATCTACACGCACTTTTCTAGCGCCGACAGCGAACGTAAATTCACCCGCATTCAACGCCAGCGCTTCTTGAGGATACTGGACCAAACAGATACCACAGACGTACTGATACATGCAGACAATTCAGCCAGCCTCAGCACCTTGAGTGGCGATAGCCCTTTTAACGCGGTTCGAATTGGATTGCTCCAATTTGGAGTCCGCCCCTATCCCGACTCCTTGCTTGGCAGCGTTGAAGTCGAGCCCGTCTTTAGTTTTCATACTCGTGTGGGTATCGTTAAAGACCTGCCTGCAGGTACAGACATCAGCTACGGTCGCACCTGCTCGCTCAAACGCGACACACGTATCGCTGTACTCACTGCAGGCTATGCAGATGGCATTCCGCTTAAGTTAAGCAACACTGGAACTGTTCTGTTACACGGCCAACACTGCCCGATCCTTGGACGTGTGACCATGGATCAAACCATCATCGATGTCAGCGATCTGGATCGAGCAATCAGCCCAGGCGACCACGTGGTTCTGATCGGCACCAGTCAAGCGGCCGAAATCATGGCCACTGAATTTAGTGACCTCGCTGGAACAATTCCTTGGGAGGCGCTTTGTTCGATTACAAAACGAGTGGTACGTATTTACATCGGTTCGAGAGAAATATAGACGATAAACGGAGTTATTAACTATTGATCAAGCAGTCAACTTTGCCTACCTTAACTATAGTTTTGATCGAGGGCATGAATCAGTTTGCTTTCGAGCTCTCTGCTATTCGATTTTCGTTAACCAAAGACGGAATATGATTCCTACCATTAAACGTCACCGACTCACGCTTGGGCTATTGATATGCGCAGCGATCGCTCTCGTAGGCTTTACTGAAATCTGGATCTATAGAAGCGATGTTATGGGGGGGAAGACATATTTAAACGCCTTCCGTATCATGCTGACCTGCGCAGTATTTGCCCTTCCACTACTTGGATACACTCTGTACTTGCTGAGAAAGCAGGAAGATGTGTACACGGAGTATGTGCGTAAATCGATTGCAGAGTCGACACGCGAAGGATACGCTCACAGTCAAAATATTATCGAGGGCACCGAAGCAGGAACTTGGGATTGGGATTTGGTCACCGGCGAACTTGTGCTCAATGAGCGATGGGCACTTATCATCGGCTACAGACTCAAAGAGTTGCAGCCGATTAGCATTGAAACATGGGAACGAACTCTACACCCCGATGATGTAGAAAAAACTCAATTACTTGTCCAGCAACACATCTCGGGTAGCCTACCATACTACGATGCCGAATTCAGGCAGCAACACAAAGACGGCAGCTGGCGATGGGTTAATGCACGAGGAAAAGTGATCAAATGGTCAGAGAATGGCGAGCCCCTGCGCATGAGCGGCACCCACCTCGATATTACTGACCGTAAGGCAGCAACCAAAGCGCATGAGGCTTCTAGGCATCTATTGAAAGGCATCTTTGATGCGACTAGCGGGATCTCGGTAATTGCAACGGATCTAAACGGCACGATCACTCTATTTAACACTGGTGCGGAGTCTATGCTCGGTTACAGTGCGCAGGAAATGCTTGGTCAAGCGACCCTATTCATCCTGCATCTAGAGTCCGAGTTGGCGGAACGCGGCATTCCTCTGAGCGACGCAAAATCGGACGGGCTCGAAGCATATATGCAGCGCGTTCTCAAAATAAGTAAAGAGTCGAGCGAATGGACGTATATTTGTAAAAATGGCCAACAACTCCCCGTCACGCTGAGTATTACAGCAATACACGATGAAACTGGGGTGACGACCGGGTACCTAGGCGCTGCAATGGATATCAGCGAACGAAAACAAACTGAGATGAAGCTTAATGACTCACAGCTTCTACTTCGAAACGTGCTCGATAAGATCCCTGTACGTGTATTCTGGAAAGATAGAGACAGTGTCTACATGGGAGGTAATGAGCTGTTTGCAAATGACGCCGGCGAAAAATCTGCGGACGCTCTTATCGGTAAAACCGACTCAGACCTGTTATGGCACAAACAAGCTACGCTCTCTAGGCAAGATGACTTAACCGTGATGATGAGTGGGGAGCCGATGCTACATTATGAACAGCTTCAAGGTAAAGCTGATGGCAGCACGTTCTGGATCAGCACCTCGAAAGTCCCGCTCCGTAACACTGCAAACGAAGTGATTGGTGTGCTCGGTATTTACGAAGACGTCACGACGGCAAAACAGACCGAAGCAGAGCTCATTAAGGCAAAAGAAGGCGCTGAAGCTGCTAGTAGAGCCAAGGATGAGTTCCTCTCAGTTATGGGGCATGAAATGCGCACGCCACTCAATCCGATACTGGGCTTTGCTGAACTATTACGGCAGAATATCACCACCAAGCCGGAGTCAGATTACATTAAAACGATCATCACGGCAGCCAACCGACAATTACGCCTGATAGAAGATATCTTGGAATATATGCGCATCAATCGCGGGGAG
>Ga0255756_1006378_pt1 | contig 10632 bp, 3 predicted proteins | sample 011ome_20_FD_179956 | JGI IMG/M metagenome (GOLD analysis project Ga0255756, IMG submission 179956) | Coastal salt marsh microbial communities from the Groves Creek Marsh, Skidaway Island, Georgia - 011509CT metaG (version 2) | ecosystem: Environmental > Aquatic > Marine > Intertidal zone > Salt...
GCGGCGCGGGGGAGGCCGCGCGGCGGAGGGCGCGCGGGGGTGGGGGGTCGCGGGGGGACGGGAAGAGTCGCGAGGAGGGCGACGCGCGCGCACCCGAACGCTTCCTGGTCCTCCCGCGGCGCCGTCATCGCGCGTCGCCACTCTCGAAAGAGCCCGACGTCGTCGTCGTCGTCCTCGCGCGCCGCGGCCGCGTCCGCCGTCGCCGCGTCGTCGCGTCCGCCGCGGTCGCCGTCGCGTCCGCTCCCGGCGGCGTCCTCGCGTCGCGCTCGACGCGCGCGCATCGCGAATACGTCTCGCCGTTCCCGAGTCCGCCGCCCCTCGAGGTGCGCTCGCGCGCGCGACCTTTCAGTTGGTTATACACGTGTACAGTCAGGTAAGTTTGATAGCAGTACGTTCGTACAGCTTGTGTCATAGAGACAGGAGCTTCGCTCCAGTCTGCTAGCTAGACTGGACCGAGCAACTCTTAGACAACAACTTTATTGTACCTGTTCTACCTATACGTGTACACGTACGCGTACGTGTACGTTTGTACTTTCCGCTGAATAGTACGAGTACTTTCGTACGAAAGTTACGAAAGTACTTTCGTACGAAAGTACTTTTCAAATAGAAAAAAATTCGAAAGTACTTTCGTACGAAAGTACGAAAGTACTTTCGTACCTTCGTAGGTTATGGACCCAGCCTGAAAAATCTGCCACCCCCTATTCAGGTATTCCCCTACATAGCTAACTAGCTAGCTAGCTAGCTAGCTAGCTAGCTAGCTAGCTACCTTCGTAGTACAACTAGTGTACTGGTCTTGTAAATCTGATTACAAAAAGACTGAGCTCTAACCCATCCGGGCAAAACATGTGATCTACGAAGGTAAATGCGAGCTAGTGTACACGTGTACTGTACACGTACTGTTACACGCGAAAGGTCACACTGTATGACGTTTCACACATCCACACACATTTCCCTCGCGCGCGGGCGTCGTCGTCGTCGTCGTCGTCGTCGCGAAGACGATGGCGATCAACCCCGCGTCGATCGTCATGGCGCCCATGATCGCCTTGGCCGGCGGCGACGGCGCGCGACGACTCGTTCGGAACGCGACGCAGAACCAGGGCCGCCCTCGAAAGATGAAGATCTTCTTCGCCGTGATCCCCGTCCCGGAGCAATTCTACGCCCGCTACAAAGACCTCGAGCTCATCAACACGCGACGGATCATCGGGATCGCGACCGCGGTCTTATACGCCGCGGTCGTGATCTCCTTCGCGGTCGGCCTGTGGTTCTACTATAACATCAAGGTGAATCACACGCTCGTCTCCGCGCATGAGTGGTCCAAACCAGGATACGACTGCAAGCCGCTGTCCCCAGACGAGCACTACGGAAACACGTACACCTACGAGGAGTGCCAGGCCAACTATCGCCCGGTCTCCGAGGAGTCGATCGACTTTACGAAGCGTGCGGTCGCCAGGAGGTTCGCGAACGCGTGGAAGGCCACTGGGTCTGGGTCGCTAATCGTGGCCGCGGACGGATACGGAAGCGTTTCCTACAACCCGTTCGCGACGCAAAACAACGAAGGCTTACAGGCGAAGTACCTCTCGTGGCAATGGTCGTCCGAGGGGTCTCATGACGCCGACCCGTTCCTCCCAGACAATCGCGGCGGGTGGACCGACGATGACGCCGTGAACTCCGCGGCGAACCTCGCGACGGGGAAGTACATCCACCTCATAAACGGCGATCACTTCGTCGGCATTTGCGCGCCTTCCGGCGGGTCATTCTATCTGGATGACTCAACCGTGCAAGCGATGACCGTGGGCATAGATTGCACGACGGACACCTTGGACGCCGCGTACAAAGCGACCTGGGTCGCCATGTTCGAGAAAGTCATGGAGACGTACGGCGACGTGTGTCACTACACGTACGAGAACAGGCCGTACCTGTGCACGAAGACCGAGAGGCACCATTGGCTCACGATCATCGCGCTCGCGAATAATATTAGTGCGTTGCTGTACACCTTCCTCGCGATCGCGCTCATCAAGATCCTGATGGGGAAGCGGACGGACCGCGGGGAGACGAAACACTGGGTGAAACGGTTGCCGTTACCCCCCGAGCTGTACAACGAGCGGTACGACCTCACGTTAGTGACGGGGGACCAAACCGCTAGCGTCCTCACGACGGTGATTTTCGTCGTCACCGCGGGGTCGTTTCTGTTCTTCTTCTACTTTTACAGTGCAGTAAACGAGGTCAACTATACCCAAGTTCTCACGCGCGAGTACGAGATCAAAGACGAGTTAAAAGACTTCGAATGCTTTCCGACGGATTCGCACAATGGTTTCATGACGTCGCACTCGTACGATGAGTGCGTGGAGGATCTCAAGCAGAGGCCCCCGAGCGCGTCCACCGTCGCGTTCCAGACTAATGATGGGTATAGCGAAGACGCCAGCAAGACTCAAGTGTATAGCTCCATGTGGATGCCGTTCACGGAAATGGAGAATGATGCTTATATCACCGAAAGCAATCCGTGGAACACTTTGGAGCTGATTCCCGGGTCGTATCTCGAAGACATGACCGAGCCCACCGAGATCGCGGCGAACACTTTGCTGAGCTTCGGCGTCAAAGCGTGGACGGCGAGCGGGACGACGCAGAAGTGGTTCTCGCGCCAAGCCGGGTTTCCCGCGAACGTGTACATATCTCGGTCGACCGCGTGGTCGGACGATTCGAAAGCTGCAGCGATCGCCGCATGGGTGAAGATCGCGGATCACATCGGGGATAAACTGTGCGACTACACGAAGGAACAAGGGCCGTACCAATGCATTGAGAATTGGTACGGCCTCGACGTGAATAACCTCCTGAATTCGCTCGCGCTCGCGTTCGGTCTCGCGCAGTTAATCTACGCCATCCAGAGCTACCTCGCGGTGATTTTCATCGCGGAACGGAACCGCATGAGCACGCAACCGATTCGTTCGTTGAAACCAGAGCGCACGTGGTTGTCGCGCATCCCCGTGCCCGAGAAATTTTACGAGCTCAACGCGCTCGATTTAATCTCCAAACCGAGTATCGTCCTCGCGGCGTTCATGGGCATGGTAGTCGTTGGCGCGCTCGCGTTTTACTTCACGTACGTCATCTACGACGCGCAGCGGTTCACGGAGATGACGATCGTGGACGGGTACGAGCTCGACGGGTACACGTGCAAACCGACGGCGACGGCGCGGTACGGCTCGCAGACGGCGGGGCTTCCGCCGTGGACGTACGCGGAGTGCGTCGCGAAACTCGAAGCGCCGACGGTCGAGAATTCCGGTCTGAACGACCTCTCGCAATTGGTTTCGGGGGCGGGGCCGTTCAACATCTATCCCGACGACGGGTGCGCCCGCGGGGCTTGTGCGACGACGACGTACAGTGCTAACACGTACAGCACGCCGGTGCGTTCACACATGGATTACACCTGATTACACGCGTTTTTTCACCCGTACCTTCTCGGTTTCAACACTCGATCGCTCCCCCTTTCAACTGACCGACGATTTTTTTTCGCGCGCGCGCCGTCGCCCGCAGTTCGACCAACCCGTGCGGTTCGCGCCGTGGGGGAAAGCCCTCCCCGGATTCGACTGGTACCGAGGGTGCACGAGCGACTGCGAGCCGTCGTGCCAGTGGACGAGCACCGTAGGCGACGTGCGGTACGACTGGGGGCAGGCGTACAACTGCAAGCACGGGGTCAAGACGTGGGACGCGCCCTACGCGTCCTTCGACGCGTACTTCTCCGCGAAGATGACCGCGTGGAAGTCGTCGTTCGACGGCTCCGGTCTGACGTTAGAGAACGACCCTCGATTCGGCATCTACGTCAAGTACGCAAACGCGGCCCTGGCCGATAAAAAAGAGTCGGAGGTTGTCGCGCAGTTCACGACCATTTACCAGACGCTCGGGGAAGAGGGTTTGTGCGCGTGGACCAACGCCATCACGCCGCAGGCGTGCGAGAAGGAGACGAAGAACGACGTGCTGACGGTGCTGTCGCTCGCGTTCGCGAACGCGGAGCTCGCGGCGATGACGTGGATCACGTTGATTCCGATCTTCATCATCAGTTGTTGCGGGCGGAAGAGCACGTATCGCGAGCGCGTCGAGGTCGAGGCGCCGCCGAAGCCGAAGAGCGGACCTATGATGTTTCTGGTGCCGACGCCGTCTTCGAAGGAAGATCTCGAGGCGAGGCAGAGGGCCGAGCGCGAGGCCGCGGAGAGGCACAACGCGGAGAGGAAGGCCGCGGAGGAGGCGGCGAAGTTGGAGAAGAAGGCGTCGAAGATGGAGCGCGCGGCGTCGAAGAAGGCGTCGAAGATGGAGCGCGCGGCGTCGAAGAAGGCGTCGAAGATGGAGCGCGCGGCGTCGAAGAAGAAGCCGAAGGGGGAGGATCCGAGCAACGCGGTGTAACGTTTTCTAACTCTCGTCCAATTACTGTACGAGTACGTGTACAACTGTACATGCATGTACAACGTACAGGTCTTTATCTGTAAAAAAATTAGACCTCCTACGAGTACACGTACAACGTACGAAAGTACAACGCAGTGTACGTTACGTGTACTTTCGAAAGTACCTTCGAAGGTACGTTACGTGGACGTTACGTGTGTGCACGTGGGCAAAACTTTGATCTACGAAAGTAAATGCGGCGCGCGTGTAGGACGCGCAGCTCGCCGATCGCGTCGTCAGCCGCGCGCGCGCCGTCGCCGCCTCGTCGGCGACCCACCAGAGCGCTCGCACGCCGTTCACGCCGCGTCCGCGCGCGTCGTCGCGTCGCGCCCCGCGTGAGACCCGCGTCGTCGCGACCGACCGCGCGGGGGCGACGAACCGTATCTTCACTCGTACTCGTTCCGTATCTCCGCGAACATGTCCGAACTCGTCGGGAGCCGCGCGCTCGCGGACGGCGACGTCACGGACAGCGCGCGGAGCTCCGCGAGCTACGAGTTCGCGACGCGCATCATCGAGTCGAACCTCGTGCATCTTTGCGATCCCGGCGTGGAGGTCACGAACAAGCCGCACGAGCGATGCACGGTCGTGAGAGGTGCGTCGTATCCGAAAAAGCGCGGTTGAACTGAACGCGTCCGATCTGAACTCGATCGCGGGCCACGACGGACGCCGCGCGCCGTCGCGACGCGCGCGACGCCCGAAACTCTATTTTTTTCCCAGCGACGCCTCAGCGATGACGCTCTCTCATCGCCGCGCGGGCTCGACGCGAAGCGCGCGGCACGAGCGGCGCGTCGTCACAGCCTGAGCTTAGGGTTTAGGGTTTAGGGTTTAGGGTTTAGGGTCTCCTCGCGCGCGCCACGATCGATCGTTCGCTCGTCTCTACCGCGTCTCCCCTCCTCTCCTCCGCGCGCGCGCTCAGTCTCTCGACGCGCCCCGCCCCGAGCCCCGATCACGATCACCACGCCGCGCGCAGTGAAAGTGAAATCCGCGGACCACGTCGCGATGCTCTCGAACATCTTCGAGACGTTCTACGCGCTCGCGGTGGACGTCGTGGAGGCAGACGTCGACACGACCGACCGACCGACCGCGGGCGACGGCGCGGCCTCCGCGGTGTTCCTCGTCCAAGACGCGCCGACGCGCGAGAAAGTGAGCTCCACGAAGCGTCTAGCGGAGTCACTCCGGGGCGCGCTCGAGCTCGACGACGTCGGCGAGCGCACGCGTCGCGGCGAAGACGCCGTCCGCGCCGGAGACGACAGCGCGAGAAGCTCGCCGCGAAAGCCGCTCTCGCGGGGAGAGAAAGAGAAGGTCTCCGCGACGGCGACGTCGACGACGTCGACGTCGAGGCTCGCGAACGTCGCGCGGCGCGAAGACGGCGGCGAGCTTCTCGCGGGCGAATCGAACGACGCGGTGACGCCGCCGGCGACGCCGCCGCGGCCGCGGCGCGTCTCCTCCGTCTGCAGGGACGGGTTGAAGCTGAACTCGTGCGACGTCCACGCGACGGAGATACACATGGAAATCCCCGACAGAGTAGGTCTCTTGCGAGACGTCGCGAACGCGTTGAGCGAGGAAAACTTACGCGTCGTCCACGCGCACGTGTACACGACTCCGGACGGGATGGCGTCGAACTACTTCAGCGTGGAGTGCGCGAGCTCGAATACGAAAGTGCCGTCGCACGCGCTCGAGAAGGTGAGAGCCGCGCTCGCGGCGCGGTGCCACCGCGACGCCGTCCCGCACGGCCATAACTCCCGCGACTCCCGCGACTTGGGAAGCCGACCGACGACGAGTCAACGGACGGAGGCGGCGGCGGGATCGGACGACGACGCGCGCGAGCGCGAGCGGCCGCACCTCGTCGCCGCGGAGAACCGCGGCGCCCGCGAGGTCGCGCGGCGAGGCGGGGAAACCACGAGCGTAGACGGAGGCGCGAGGAGGAGGACGACGACGACGACGACGAAGCCCGCCGACGCGCTCAACGCGCTCCCTCCGGCGAGACCCTCCGGCGAAATGTCGGACGCGGACGCGGCGTTCGCGGACGACGCTCTGCGCGCGCTTCCTGCGTATCGCTCGCTCGCATCCCGCGCGGCGCGAGACGAGATCCTGGACGAGCTGAGGATCGTGCGATGGGCGCCGGGAGAGATCGCGTTTCGCGCCGGGGACGCCATCCCGAACACGTACCTCATCACGAGCGGCGGGTTCGTTCGAGACGCGTTCTCCCAGACGCTCGCGCACAACTCCCCGAGGCTGGTGTTGAGACGCGGCGATCTCGTCGGCGAAGTGGCGACGCATCACGCGTACAAGACGCACTCTGCGATTCGAAGCGTGGACGAAACCGGAGCGCCAGTCGAGACGACGGCGTTCGCGATCAACTGCGAGACGTTCAAGCGCATCGTGCGAACGCGCATTCACCGTCAACGTCGGCTCTGCAACAACGTCTTGAACATCGTCTCGACGTTTCGCGCGGTGTCGACGCGAAAGAAGGAGTTGTTATTGAACGCGTTGTGGAGCGCGTCCGTGGCGATGCCTCCCGGGACGAAGCTCGAGTTTGGAACGATGTCCAAAGCGTTGCACGTCGTCTTAGAAGGCGAGGTCGACGTTGTCCCGCTGCATAGCGAGGAGAAGAAAAAGACGCTGAGAGGCGGGGACACGTTCGGGAACGATTTCTTGATGTCTCCGGAGATGTACGCGCGGGCGGAGAGCGAAAAATTACTCGAAGATAGGCTCGGACACTCGTACGTGTGCAAGACGCACGCGGTGTTGCTGCTCGTGACGAGGGGACTTCTCGAAAGCTTGTGGGGGGAAAGTTTCGATTCGTTGCTGTCGTTCCGGTGCGAGAAATCGCGGAAGGAGGCGAAGAGGAACTGGAAGACGGGGCTGTCAAAAGTGAATGCGTCGCTATCTTCGCGCTCGTCGAACGAAGCGCACGGTGGCATGTACGACACCTCGGACATTTCGAGCCCCCGGATCTTGAAGAGCCCATCGCCGAATTCGGAAATTTCCTCCGACGACGGAAGCGAGATCGGATCGCCGTCCTCTGTCGCGGCGTCTACCCCGGGAGCTGGGTACGGCACAAAATCTCGGTTCTCGGACACGCCATCGTCTTTCGAGGGCAGGCTCCCACCGAATGTGGAACGGTACGATCCGAACGCGGATTTGATGCCCGAGACGACGAAGAAGAAGAAGAAGTCGCTTTTCTCCTCGCTAAAGAAGAGCCTCGGGGCGAAGATCAAGGGGAAAAAGTCAAAAATGCCGGAGTCCGGGCCAGAGCAGTCTCTGCACGGGGCGAAGCTGTTCAAGACGAACCTGGACGCGGGTCGGTCGATCGGCGGGAGCAGCCACGGGGGATCGCATTACACGGAATACGCCGACGACTTGGACGATTCCGTGCGACTGGGGACGAACAAGATGGACCTGGGCGGCAGCGTCCACGGCGGGTCGTCGTTCAAAACGGGGTCAGGCAAACTCAACAAGGTGAAGTCAGCGACGAACATTTCGGGGATCCTGACCGGCGGGATGTCCCCGGCGCGGGCGAAGTATTCGACATATTCTGCGCCGCCGCTCAGCGCGCTCGGGATGTCGTCCGAGGAGTACCAAGCGTTGCTCTCCGCGGAGACGGCGGAGGCGGCGAAGGACCCGTTTGAGGGGTACACGTTCGTGAAACAGCTCGGCGTCGGTCTAACCGGCTCGGTGTACAAGTGCTGGAAGCCAAACTTGAGTAAGGCGGGCGTGCAGGACAAGGAGAAGCCATACGTCGCGGTCGCGGTGAAGATCATGGACAAGGCGCAGATTCTCGACATCAACGAGACGGAGCACGTCACGCGAGAGAGCTCGATCATGAAAGCCGTGTGTCGACACCCGTTCATCATCACGATGAGCGAGTCGTTCCAGACTCCGAGCGCGCTTTGTATCGTGATGGAATACGCCGCGGTGAAGGATTTATTCTTCATGATTCACGAGCTCGGCGCGTTGTCGCTGTTTCAAACCAGGGCGTACTTCGTGCAGGTCGTCTTAGCGCTCGACCACGTCCATCACAAAGGGTTCGTGTATCGCGACTTGAAGCCGGAGAATTTGCTCGTGCGCGATGATGGGTACCTGCGGCTGACCGATTTTGGGTTCGCGAAGGCGTTGAAGCCGGGCGAGCGCGCGTACACCGTCTGCGGGACGCCAGACTACCTCTCTCCAGAGGCGTTACGGCACCATGGATGTAACCGAGCCGCAGACTTTTGGGCCGTGGGGATTTTACTCTTCGAGATGATGGCCGGATACCCGCCGTTTTATGGGCAGACGCACAGCGACCTGTACCGGCGCATCACCGAGGGGAAGCACCGGACGTTTCCGAACACCATGAGCCCTCACGCTCAGGACTTGATACGGCAACTGTTACGGCAGGAGGAGGGCGAGAGAATCGGCATGGGTGCGGGAGGAATACAGGCGATTCGATCGCACCCGTTCTTTAAAGGGTTCAGCTGGAGTGCGGTGTTAGAGCAGAGGGTAGACATGACTCTCCCGTCGAAGATTGAGCCGGACGCAGACCTTGGGCCGGAGGACATCACTGAGCCATGCGAGGTGCCGTGCTTGACCGAGCTGTACAACCTCACGGACGAGGAGCAGAAGCTGTTCGAGGGGTTTTAAACTCGCTCGCGGGTGGTTATAAATTTTCTCCGACGACTGGGAGAGGTGGCCGCGCCGACCAGTGCGACATCAGCGAATGATCGCCTGGGACTTCGCAACCTTTCTTCTACAGTAATCCATTCTGGGGACCGTTAATCGCACGCGGTCCCGGAACCAGTTGACGGAAGTTGATGTAAACGATAATCTGTGCAATCATTCCTCGACGTTCGACATCGTTTTAATCACCGCTACGCGCTCGCTCCTCGCGAGTCTTCCCTTCCTCGCCTCCGTCGTCTTCCTCGTTCGACCGACTATGAATATAACCCCCTCCCAGCGGTCGCCGGGACCGCGGCGACGGACCGACCGAGCATCTCCGCGGCGGTGACGTGAGAAGCGAACAAAATCCTCGCGCGTTTTCGGCCGCCGCGCGAGCCCCCGCGCAATATCTCAGCCTCGTGCCACGGCGGGTGCACATACACAACTCCTTTGGAACGGAGCATGATGTCGTGCGCAACGTTCGCGTGCATCGCGACCGCGGTGCGCGCGGCGCGCGCGCGCGCGTCGTCGTCGCCTTCGCGACGGAGCCAGGAACCGCCGCCGCTGCCGCTTCCGTCGCCGCCGCCGCCGCCGCTCGCGCCTCCGCCGCGAGCGACGTGCTCTTCGTCTTTTCTCAGTGAACACTCCCACAGATACAGGTTCCCCTCTCTCCCGGGGTTGCCGAGTAGCGTAATCTCGAGCGGCTCGCCCCATCCGTTCTTCGCCGCCGCGCTCTCCGCGCCGGAATCCCCCCCTACCCCCCCGCCGCCGCCGCCCGCGACGGCGTGACGCGAGGCGAACCGCGCCTGTTGCGCCCTGACGCGCTGCATGATCCGCTGCAGCCGCGCCGTCGGCGCGCCGGCGCCGTGTTTATGAGCGGCCGCCCCTCCACCGCCGACGGGGCCGTCGCCGCGCGCGGAAGACTGCCCGCACGCGCACGCGCTCGCGTCGTTCGCGGACGACTCGAGCGGGATCCTCGACAGCGCCCCCATCAGCGTCTTCGTCCTGGCGCGCGAGCCGTCGCCGTCGCCGTCGCCGTCGCCGTCGCCGTCGCCGCGCCGCGCGACATCTCGCGCGTCGTCCTCCCCCTTCGTCCACGGCACCGCGTCGTCGTCGCCGCCGAGAAATCCCCCGCCGCCGCCGCCGCCGCCGATTCGAAACGCGTTCGCGTTCGCGTCGTCGGCGGCAGCGGCGTCGCCTTCATCGATTTCGTCGACGTCCTCGTCCTCGTCCGGCTCCGCCGTCGCGTTCGCTCGCGCGCCTCCTCTCCTGAACGTCGCCGGGAACGCCGTGGACGACGTCAGCGGCAGCCGGGGCAGCTGCGACGCGTCCTTACGTCGAGCCGCCGCCGTCTTCGTCGTCCTCTTCGTCGTCACCGCGGTCGTATTTTTCGTCGTCGGCTTCTTCGCCCTCGCCGTGGTCTTCGCCGTCGCCTTCGCGTTCGTTCCGCGCGCTCGACGTCTCGCGCGCGCGCCATCACCCGTGATAACCTTTGCCGCTGCGGCGGCGATCCTGAGCGTCTCCTCGAGTAAATCGCGCTCGTCGTCGTCGTCGTCGTCGTCGTCG